>Ga0099364_10003796_pt1 | contig 23222 bp, 22 predicted proteins | sample TergutTh196P3_FD_73070 | JGI IMG/M metagenome (GOLD analysis project Ga0099364, IMG submission 73070) | Microcerotermes parvus P3 segment gut microbial communities from Pointe-Noire, Republic of the Congo - Th196 P3 | ecosystem: Host-associated > Arthropoda: Insects > Digestive system > Gut ...
TTCCAAAATTGACGAAGCCGAACGGTCAAACGAAATAATCTATATTCATTGCCGGGGCGGGCATGATCGGACGGGCGCGGTTGTTGCGACCTATTTTGTGTGGAAGGGAATGACACCATCGGACGCAAAACAGAAATTCTATGAAGTCTTTGTTCCGCCGGTTCGAGGCAGGTATCCTCACCGACCGCTCATCGAAACCGATTGGAATGCGCTTGAGCGGTACAAGGACTGGTTAGCATCAGGAGAGCACTATCGTTAGGAGGCGATGAGCCGTGACCACAAGCATGCCCAACCAGTCCGCTTTGGAAACTCTTGTAGGGTTGGTAGAGCACGTCTCGTTTCAGAGCGAGGATTCCGGTTTTTCCGTTCTGCAAGTGAAGGCAAACGGTCACTATGAGCTTGTAACCGTCGTGGGCGTTATGCCTCCCGTAACTGCCATGTGAGAGTTTTGAGTTTGGTGGAGAGGAAAAAGTCCATATCTTGTCAAAACACCAGAAAATGCGGCTTTTGTTTGTCAATGATAACAAGCCACCAGGCAATTCTCGCATACTCATGGAACAGGACGGGTGAAACAAGTTTTTCTTTTGAACAAACTTGGACAATCGAGGCAGGAATTGATACGCGGTCATCGCTGCTCCGAAGGGGACTTCACTTCGAAACGAAATAATGTACAATGGACAGGTCTTTTTCAGAGATGAGTGACAGCAATGACAGAACAAACTGGCAACGGTGCGGCACAGTTTCGTGCTGACTTACCGGAGAAAGTCGAACAAGAGTCTGTGCGAACGACCATCGTTGGTGGTCGGCCTCCCGGCAGCGGGCAACCCGTAGGCCCTATTCCACGTGGTATCGAGGTGTTGCTCAAAAAAGCGGCAGTCGATGAAAAGTTTCGGGAACTGCTTTACGATGATCCGAGTCAAGCAGCAGCGTCCATTGAACTCGAATTGGAACCCGCTGAACAAGCGATGCTGCAATCCTTTCCGAAGGAGCACCTTGTGGCAGTCATTCAACAAACGGATGTGCCGGAGATGCACCGGCGTACTTTTTTGGGAAAGTCGGCGGCGGCGATGATTCTCCTGCTTGGGGGCATTGTGCCTACTATTGGCTGTCCGAAAGGATGCAGCCCTGTTATGCCCGGCAGGTCAGATCCTCGTAGAATTCCGCCTCCGCCCGACGATTGGGAAGAATTCAACGAAAAACAACAGCCTTCGGAAGAATCCGCCGAAGAGCCGCCCCGCGTCTATGAAGAACCGCAACGCTTCTCCTTTGGATTGGAATATAGCCGATAAGGTACAATGAACGAGATTTCCAACCGATGAAACAACCATAACATCAGTATTGACAGCAAAATTGGTGCGCAGGACGTATTTGCGTCGCTGGGCGTGCGGTGGTAAGTTTGTATGCAAGCCGAGAGCGCAGCAACCGGATCGTCCCAGAGTACCGGCTAAATATCCGGTCGCTGTGCGGCTCTGAAAGGTATTTTCAGAGCCTATTTTCGGTAATCTTCCAATTTGACTTGCCAATCGAGCGGTTTTTTGTCAACGGCTTCTATCGTAACCGGCGAAGTGCTTGGATTGTTCAGCGCGGTTGGCACAATCCGCGGCAACCTTGCACGTCTGGCACTTTTTTCTGCCGAATACGCCATCGCTTCGTTATATCCCATTTGCTCAATTTCCTCCGCGCTTTTCCAGTCGGGAACATGCGGTTCCTTGAAAATTGTCATCACTAAATTGCCGACTGGAACGCCCGGCACAGAATGACCGCTGAAAATGGTCGTGAACACGACTTTTCCTTGCTCATCCGAATCGCCGGACACCGTCAGTCCCGAAGTCGGAGGAACCGTGTTGACAAGCACCGAAGCACCCGAAACCGGTTGACCGTTGTCGGTGATGGTCGCCGTACAGGGAACGACCTTCGGAAAACCATCAGGCACATTTGAACAGCCCAAAAAAGCGATTGAAAACAGAAAAAAGGATAGGTGAAATGCTCTCATTTTTGTTGTGTTGTAGGAGTTTTATGACAGTTGTGCTAGTGCTTTGTAAATATCAAAAAAGGGATTTTACAGCCCCGGCGGTAAAATGTTTACTCGGAACAAGCAGAGCCGCAATGTTTAGATTGCGCAACGTTGCGCAGCCTAAAACGTTGCGCAATCTAAACATTGCGGCTCTGTTAGCGTTTTTGAAAATAGCAATTCTTACCGCAGGCTGGCGGATTCGCCGCCGTTGATCGATCCCAAAGCTCCCCAGACACCGAAAGGACTGGCTCCCGTGATCACTCGATGCGACGAGTCCGAGTTTGCCGTGTTCGTGGCGGTTGTAATGTCGAAATTTTGGTCTCCCCAGTTAATGGAGTCGGTAACGAAGTGGACTGATCCATCGGCAAAGCAAGCGTTCACGCCGCCGGTATACATGACGATGGAGTCCATCGCCGACGATTACAATTGCTCCAAAAGTGCCGTTTGCCGCTCCATTCATTGGGTCGAAGACGTTCTTTCCGCCGACGGACGCTTTCAGTTGACCGGCAAAAAAGCCCTGCAATATGATGAAACTCAAACGGTCGAGTCCCACAGAGCCGCTCTCAAAACGGTTGCAATAGACGTAACAGAGCATCGCATCGAGCGTCCAAAAAAAAGCAGGAAGACTACTATTCCGGCAAGAAAAAGTGCCATACGCTCAAATCGCAGATTATTGCGGACGTTCAAACACGGTTGATTTACGATGTGGAAGAGTCGCCGGGCAGTGTCCATGATTTTACGTTGTGCAAAGAGACGTTGCTGTTTGAGATGATTTTGGCGGTGATCATTTTTGCGGACAGTGGTTATCAAGGCATTCAGGAGTATCATGAAGGGAGTCTGATACCGATTAAGAAGAGCAAGAAGAAGGAGTGGTCGGATTCGGAGAAGGCGTTTAATCAGGAGTTGTCTCGTCGGCGTATTGTGATAGAGAACATTAATGCTCAGATAAAGGTGTTCAAGATAATGTCCTATCCTTACCGTAACCGACGGCGCAGACACCTGCTACGAACGAAACTCGTCTACGCTATACTAAACGCAGAAAAAGAATGAAATGGGTTATGCAACAAGTCTAGTGTAAATGAGGTGAAAATGAGGTTTTTGACTCTCGATACTCTACAATGTTACGATGTTGTGCAAACTTGTCGTCGGAGTGTGGTGGAATCGGTGATAGGTCATTTGAAGTTGGATCATCGTTTGGACAGATGTTTTTTGTGGTGTCGTGAGGGAGACAGATTGAATTTAGTGGGTAGTGCGGCGGGATTTACAGCCCCGGCGGATAAAAAGTTCACAGAGCCCGGAGCGGAAGCTCCGGTGCTACCGCACCGGGCTCTGTTTGTTCTTTGATAATTTTTCCCACCAACCCGGTAACCATTTATCATTAACCATTTCGCACCGTCGCCCAACGCCGAAGACACACCGCCCACACCCAAAAGACAATGGAAAGTGAAAAAACACAACCTCATTTTCACCTCATTTTTCTGACAAAACAACCTCAGTAGCACAAGCGTTCTCTAACGACTAACCTCATTTACCTCATCCTCCTTATTTTACCGGTACTCCGTGTCAATGAGGTAAATGAGGTTGACCTTTTTATTACTCCTCGGCTACTGAGGTTGTTTTGTTTTTTGCAAATGAGGTGAAAATGAGGTTATCTTTTTTCATCTTTTGCGTCTGGATTTTTCACAAGCCGTTTCAGTCCGTCGGTATAGGGTGACATAACCGTGTGCGAAGACTATCGTTTTCGAGAATGGGGCATGGGGTTGCGTTTTTTTTACAGTTGCTGCACTGTTTGCTTTCGATGCGTTAGTGTTCGGCGTTTTCGGCGACGGTTTCGCATTCTTGGAGTAGGGCATCGAGTTTGGCGTGGAGGAGGTCGTGGACTTCGCTAGCGGAGAGACGTTCTGGCATAAATACTTCCTTGTAAAAAAAAGACTATCACCATACATTCTAACAATGCCCAAAAAGATTTGACACACCCCCGTGTAGATACTATTGTTCCCCCCCGCTTTATTGTTAATCGAAAAAAGGGTACAATGGCGGCAACATTCAAACTCCATTAGTCCGTTCTAATCCTGTGAAGACCAAATACTCCCTTGCCTGTTATGCTATCGTCCTGATCATCCTTCTCCGCGTCGGCATCGGCTGGCACTTTTTCTACGAAGGTGTCAACAAGTTCGATCCCAACTCCAACTTTTCCGCCGAAGGTTTTCTAGGCATCGCCAAAGGCCCCACCGCCGAACTCTACTATTGGATGCTCCCCGACATCGACGGTGTCAACCGGTTAGAACTCATCGACATCAGAGATGAAAACGATAACATCCGAAAAACATTCCGCCAATACGACGACGCTTGGAAAGAATACTTCGAACAATACCTGCTGGCATCTTCCCCGCTCATCGAGAACAAGGAAGATGCAGAAACCGTCGTCGGTCTAGGCACCGAAGATTTCGCCGAATGGGTCAAAAAAAATGTTACCCCAGCCGTCGCCGAAAATATCATCGCCTTGAGCATGAACCAAACCCCGGCGCAACTCAAAACACGGCTACTCGAATGGGAATGGGTACAGAAAGGTGTCCCCATCCCCGTCGCCGCCGGAATTGTCGCACGGAACATGGCAGTAACTGCCGAACAATTCAAGAAAGACCTCACCTCTTGGGCAAAAACGGCAAGCAAGCCGCTTGCCGACACTGAAATCGACAGAATGGCGGCTGACTTCGATAGAATGCTTGCCGATGTCAACAGAATGATTGCCGACATCGACAGAAAGGTTGCGGAATACGGCGAAATCACCAGTGTGCCGAAACGCGTCGAGTGGGCAAAGACAAACATACCGCTTGCCGTAGACTATGTCGTCAAAAGGAATGCCGCACCGCTGAACGTCTGGGCTGAAACTAGGGTGCCGTCTGCGGAAGCCGCTAACCGTATCATCAGCGAGAGATTGGAATTCAACGACTGGAAAGAATGGGCTGATAAAAATCTAGCCCCTGCGGATGTTACAAGGCTTACCAACAGTAGGCAAGCGCAATTCAAAGACTGGATGGAGCAATACTTCCCGCTTGCAGTGGCGGAGGATGTTATCGCGATGGAGGATGCGCAACTTGCCGACTGGGCAGAGAGAAACACACCGGTCACGGACACCAAAAAGGGAGATGACGTGCAGATAGCAAAAAATCTGGTGAGAGCGAAAACTATTTTCAATCGGTATCTCAACGCCATGCGTGCGGAAGCCGCCGATTTGGAACAAGAAATCTACGCCTTCCGCGGGAGCCGAGATCGGTTTCTGGAGACCAGAAGGACTATCCGAAATGACGCTTCTTTTGAACAGGAACGCCGCTGGCGGCAGATGATGGGATTCCGTCTCGAAGCCGGTTATCTAACGCGATTGCTCTCCGCAATGGGGGACGGTATGCAGTCTGATTTGGGACGCTTGGCAGATCCCGAACTTGCCGGACAGAGTGGACAAATCATTACGGCACCGAAAAGGGGACTTTTTCCTGATAACCCGTTGATACAGGTGAAAATCCCGGAAGTCCGCATTCCGGTCGTGGATGCGAACATCAAAAGCCGGCTGCATGTACTGGACTGGGCGGTTACGTTTGGTCTCACTGCCATTGGACTTTGTTTGATGGTTGGTTTTTGTACTCGATTGGCTGCTCTTGGCGGAGTGATATTTTTGATCAATGTGTTGTTGACGACTTATCCTGTGCCGGGCGTTTATCCGGCGATACCGTCGCTTGTCGGCAACTTTATGTTCGTCAGTAAGGATATGGTCGAATTGCTTGCGTTGTTGGTTCTCATGGCGGTTCCTTCGGGACGCTGGGGCGGTCTCGATTATTTCCTCTGGCACTACGGCGGAAAACAGATCGTTGGATTCTGCTTCAGGTCGAAAGAGGATAAAGATAAAACGACGACGTGATATGCTAGACTCGTTCCGCAACCTCGTAAGCAGGTAAATCCATAGGTATCTACACAAGTATTTTGTTCGTTAAAATTGGGGCTATTGAGGTAGGCAACCGACCGCCGGGCGTTGCGTCGGCAATAGCCGACTGGCACCGGAAAACGCTTGCTTTGTCGAACCCGCCCCTTCAGTCGCCTGTCGGCAACCTACCTGCATGGGATAGTTGTGTAGATACTGATGGGCATGCCCCCTTGTTTAGGGAACCGGTTTTGCCCTCCGCCAAAATTACAGTTGCACCGAATCCAAAATAATGGTACAATGACGGAACCCTACGGATAAGGAAACCGTAAGCAATACCAAGAATCCATCGATGAACAACCCAATAATTCGCACCCTCCACTCCTATCGGACGGTGATACTCCTCGCTTTTGCCATCCTCCTTGCGGCGGCAATGTTCAACGCCAATACATGGAAAGGAACCGCACAAGACCTGTCAGAATCCCTACTGCCGCTAGAACCTGACACCCGAGAACGAATCGTTACCGCCGCTTTCGTAGAAGCACTAGAAAGACAACACATATCACGACGAACCCTCGACCAAGCACTCTCCAAAGAAGCATTCCGACTCTATATCAAAGCACTCGATCCGAGAAAATTGTTCTTCTACCAATCAGACATCGAAGAATTCCGATCACAATACGAACTGAAATTCTGCGAGTTAATCAAACAGTCACCCATTGACCTCCGCCCCCCCTTCGAAATCTACAACCGCTATCTCACCCGGCTAAAAGAACGAGTGGAAATGGTACAACAAATCCTGGCACAGCCGATTGACTTCACCATAGACGAAGAATTCGCCTTCGATAAAGCATCCGACTTCACTCTCGACGAAAACGTCGTCCGAGCAAAAGGACTCCAAACCTTTCCCAGAACCACCGAAGAGGCTTACGAACGCTGGCGCAAACGGCTTAAAAGCGAACTGCTGGCAATGAAAGCCGAAGCAGTAACCGATGCCCAAAAACGAGACAGAGCCATCGCCGAAGGAAAAGAAGCGGAAGAACTCGACGACCGCGATCCCGTTGAACGCCTAAAAATGCGATACATCAGTTTGCAACGGCGCATGCTCTTTGAAGGACACATCGAAAACAGTGAAATTCGTGCCAGTGTACGCCAACAGGCGAATGATGACGTGATGGAACTTTTCCTCAATTCCATTGCCGGCACGCTCGATCCCCATTCGAGTTTTATGTCCCCCTCGACCGTGAGAGTATTCCAAGACGGAATGGAAAAGAAGTTCAAAGGAATCGGTGCAACCCTCTCTTCCGAAGACGGATATATCGTCGTGAGAGATGTTCTCAAAGGGAGTCCTGCCGATAGGTCAGGGGAAATTCGTCCGAAAGATAAAATACAAGGAGTCGGACAAGGAAAAGACGGAAAAATTGAAGAAGTTATCGACTTCAAAGTTACCGACGTGGTGAAACTCATTCGAGGAGAAGAAGGAACAGTAGTACGTTTGGACATTTTGCCGGGCGGAAAGGGACCTTCCAAAATTGTCGAGATAGTCCGAGAGGAAATTACTCTGGACGATCAAGCCGCTCGGTCGATTGTTTTTGAAGCCGGTACGAAAGCCGATGGAACTCCCTATAAAATTGGTTTCATCGAACTGCCTGACTTCTATTTTGATATGGAGGCGGGGAAACGTGGCGAGGCTAACCCTCGCAGTGCGACGGCGGATGTGAAGAAGATACTTAACGAGTTTGTCGCCGAGAATGTCGATGCGGTTGTTCTTGATTTGCGTTACAACGGCGGCGGTGTTTTGCAGGAGGCGATTGGCATTACCGGTCTGTTTCTGGGGGCGGGAGTGGTCGTTCAGGTAAAGGATGAAGTGAGCGGAAGAGCCCAACCGCGAGGAAACACTGCCGAGTCCACCAGTACCGAATGGACGGGACCGCTCGTCGTCTTGACGAACAAGTTTAGTGCCAGTGCCAGTGAGATTCTTTCTGGTGCGATTAAGGATCATCGGCGTGGTTTGATTGTCGGCGATTCGACTTCGCATGGAAAGGGGACAGTGCAATCGGTGCGTGATTTGAGCGAGCGGCTTTTTGCGGGGAATACTTCTTCTTATGGCTGGGGAAAGATTACTATTCAGGGATATTATCGTCCCAGCGGCGTTTCACCGCAGGGGGTGGGTGTCGAAGCCGACATTGTGTTGCCTTCTCTTTCCGATGCGATGGAGGGGGTTCGGGAAGCCGACTTGGATAATGCGTTGACGTTGCGGCAGGTTGCGGCGGCTCCCGGTTTTGCTCCGCGACAATATGTTTCGCCGCAGATTATTGCCGAGTTGAGGAGGCGTTCTAATCAAAGGATTGCGGAGTGTGCCGATTTTGCGAAGCAGTTGGACAGGATTGTCGCGTACAGGGAGTCCAGAGCAAGAAGGGCAACGCCGCTCAATGAAGAGAAGTACATGGAAGAAATTAAGCGTTTCAACACTGACGAGTGGGAACGCGAAGAGTTGGAAGACATGTTGAGTAAAGACAAGAAGATTAAGCGGGACTTTTATGTTGAGGAGGTGCTTTCTCTTACGGTGGATTACATAAAGGTTATGCAGGAACTCGGAATTGCTTTTCCGAGAGAGCGGACGGTTCCTCAACAGACTCGGCAGCGGTCGTGGCTCGGCGGGCTGGGGTTTTAATCCACACAAAACAAACAGAACCGCCAATCATTGTTTGCGCAGCGAATCCCGCAATACAAAGATTGCGGCTCTGCTAATGTCTTGGAAAAATTACAACGCACACATTTTTATCAGCCAGCGCAGTAAGTTCACTTAAAAATTGCCATGAATAACGCACTCAACCTTACCGATTGTTGCCGGCGCAACATTGGTCGATTATTGGACAAGGAAAGCCTATCGGAATACGACATTGAAACGCTTTTTCACGCTCTGCTGTCGGGCAATGACGATTTGTCCGAAGAGGAAGCCGCCGCGTTCACCGGTCTGCTCGTTGCACTAGCAATGAAAGGGGAATCAGTTAGCGAACTTGTCGGTGCCGCCAGAGGAATGCGCCGGCATGCCAGACGAATACAAGTCGTCGGCTCCCCCGTCGTGGACATCGTGGGGACCGGCGGAGACTCCTTGAATACGTTCAACATTTCAACGACCTCCGCGTTCGTTGCCGCCGGTGCCGGTTTAGTCATTGCCAAACACGGCAACCGAGCCGCTTCGGGAAGGTGTGGAAGTGCCGACGTACTCGAACTTTGCGGTGTTAATTTAAGTGTCGCACCGGAGCGGGTCGAAGAGTTTGTCGCAGAAATCGGTATCGGTTTTCTCTTTGCTCAACGGTTTCATCCGGCGATGCGTCGAGTTGCTCCAGTGCGAAAACGGCTGGGAATACGGACATTATTCAATCTGCTTGGTCCGCTGACGAATCCGGCGGGAGCAAGTTGCGTGTTGCTCGGCGTTTATACTCCGCCGCTGACAGAAATGTTTGCCGAAGCACTGCGTGACCTCGGTTGCCGCCGAGCGATGGTCGTTCATGGTTACGATGGAATGGATGAACTGACGGTAACGACTTGCAGCCGTGTTACGGAGTTGATCGAAGGACGCACGCGCACTTACGACTTTTTTCCTGAACGTTACTTCGATGGTGAACTTGCCGACATCGAAGAATTGCACGGCGGCGATGCCATTGAAAATGCGGAAATTCTTCGTAACATTCTTAATGGAAAGATTCGCGGCGGCAAGCGGAACGTTGTGCTTTTGAATGCCGGTGCTGCTATCTTTTGTGCGGGGACGGTTCCGTCCATTGAGGAGGGGATTCGTCGGGCAGCCGAGTCTATTGATTCCGGTGCCGCTTTCGATAAGTTGAACCGACTGATCGCCCTGTCGCAGTGAAGGTTTATGCTTTGTACTGTCAACAGTCCGCTAACAAGTTTGTCTCATGAGGTAGGTTGCCGACCGCCGGGCGGCAACGTGCGGTACTCCGCACAGGCACCCAGGGACGTTTGGTTATTCTCTGTCGGCTATCGCCGACGCAACCGCCCGGCGGTCGGTTGCCTACCTTACTGTGAAATTGCGATTCCGCCGTAAGAGAGTGACGTGATATAATTGTCTGTTTTCACAAGTCGCCCGTTTACCGCCGCATTTGCTCTTGTATCACGCTGCGCCACTCCGCACCATCGGTGACCGCACCGACCTGCTCCAACTGATTCAAAATCACCTCCGCACGCCGCAGTTCCGTCTGAGACTCCGCCTCCCTGCCGACCATCCGAAGTGCAACCGCCATCTTTATCAAAGCGTCCAACGACTCCTCCCTGTCCTGATACATCGTCGCCGCCGTGTTAAGACGCGGAATCGCCTGCTCATACTGCTCCAACCGCAACAACGTCGTACATATCTTAAAATGAGCATTACGCAACATCAACCGCTCCGCCGTCGTCAACCCCATCGTCTGCAACCGCTCCGTCAAAATAGCTTCCGCACGCTCAAAATACTGCAAAGCCCGATGACGACTCGTTTGCGCAAATGACTCCGCCGCACGACGAACCGCCTCCGTCGGATCATCCGGCAACTCACCCAACCGACGCTCCGCCTGACGCATATAAGCAAGTCCCAACGTGTAATTCGCATCCGCCGCTTGAACCGCCTGAGGATGAACCCGAATCGCATTCTCCAAGTACGGAATCGCCGAATCCAAATCCCCACGCTCAAAACTAATTTTGCCGAGTTCAAACATCGCATCACGATAAGTCACCGAAGTCGGAGCCGCATCGCCAATAAGATTTAACTGTAACAACGCTTTCGCCTTTTCCCACTCCCTCTGCTCACGATAGACATAACTCAACACAAGGCGTATCTGCGGCACCAAAAGATGAGCAGGATGATCCCGCAACGCCTCTTCCAATACATATGCCGCCTCGTCAAGGATATTAAGATGAAGATACATTTCGCCAAGCCGGAGATTCACTTCGGGACGACGAGCGATAAAGTTTGCTCTGATGAACTTTCGATATTCCACGACTGCCCGACGGTGATCTCTCCCCAGCCGATAATTTTCGGCACCCCGCCACAGCAATTCGGAAAACTCCTGCGTGTCCGAAACAAGTTGCGCCAACGCCGCAAAGGCAGCACCGGCACTGCGCCGCTGCAATTCGGCTTCCCGTGCAAGTTCCTCGCCCTGCTCGCCAAAGGTTGTGTCGGCTTGGGCTTGCAACATCGCCGCCCAACTTTCGTGATTTTCTCCCGCCAGCCGAACACGTTCAGCGGGCGGCATCACACCATTGAGCATCTCCAAAAGCCGAAGGGCATCGGCATGATTGTGCTTTTCAATGTCGCTCCGCACCATGTCGGCAGACCGCTGCACAATCGCTTCTCTCGGCAACCAGAGCAAAGCATAACCGGGGTTGCGCCGCAGGTTGTCAAACGTTTGGGCAAATGCCCGGAAAGCAGCATCGGCATTGCCCATCATTCGGTCATATTCCCCGAGCTGAAAACTAGCGGCGGCGGCTTCCGGCGAAGCGGGAAATGTCTCTATCAGATTGAGGAAATGTTGACTCGCCTCTCTCGTTTCCCCCATTTCTGAATAGCAAATCCCAATGAGCAGTCGGGCGGTGCGCCCCCAAGGATTGTGAACATTCGCCTGCCGAACCGTTTCGGAAAAATGGGCAATCGCTTGCCGATAGTGTCGGGCGGCTTCATCTTGATACTCTTTTATCCGTTGCAAAATGGGATCGCCGCCGAAGAGGTCATACTCGAAACCTTCCGGTTTCGGCGGCGGCACCGGGGCGGCTCTTGTTCCTTCGCGGGGCAATACAATGATTTCGTCTTCTGCCGTGTTGTCCGCCATGCTATCCGCATATCGAGGACGCATCTCCGCAAACCGCTGTTGAATTTCCGAGGTGCTGTCAAACGCCCCCAAAACCGGTGCCGGCGGACCAGTGGGACGCATAAATTCCCGAAGGGTTGCCTCATCCATAGGGCTTACTGGAGCCGGTGCGACGGGTGCTTCCTCTACCGGCAACGCCGGCACAATGGGCGGTTGCGGACTGACCGGCGCAGGCGCAACGGGTACAGGCGGATAACGCAGCAAACTCGGATTGGGATCGGTTTCTAAATCAACCGCTTTCTGCCGCCATTGTCTCGCTTTGAAAAATTCGATTTGTCCTTCGACAAAATGACGCATTAGGTCAAACTGCCGGAAGCGTGGAATCTTGGCGAAGACCGCTTCGGCATCGTCAACGCCTTCTAGGTGCAAGGCGATCATCGTTTCGAGGAGTCGGGATTCGGCGATTTCCTCTTCGAGTGCGGTGGGTTCCTCTTGATAGAGTTGCAAGAACCGCCGGGCGCGGGGCAGGTCGGGGGCTTCCCCCATAAAATAGGCGTTTGCCAAGTACCAATGGGCATCTTTGGTGTGGGGGTATCCTTCGGCGAGGGCGATTTCGAGCGGTGTTCGGCTTTGTTCGAGTTCGCCGCAGTGGAATAAACTTTTTCCGAGTAGGAACCAGCCTTCGGCGGCGCGGCTGGGGAGAAAATTATAGATGGCGGCTTCTTTTAGGTAGTTGGCTGCCAAGAGGTAGTAGTCCTGTTGGTCGGCGGGCGTAACCTGTTCGGCAATGGCGACGACGGCGGCTCCCTGTAAGAACAGAAAGGGGGTTCGATTTTCGGGACGGCGAGGCGAAATGTACCGCAGTGCTTCGTCGGCAAAAAGTACGGTTTCGGGAAAGAGTCCGAGATCGTAGGCTTGAATGACCTTTTCCAAAGAGGGACGGTTAATGTACCGGACGCAAGCGTGGATGACGAGATAGGAGAGGGTGAAGATGAGGAGAAACAGAGTGATGCCGATGAGGATTGCGTAGAGAACATGTTTTTTTGCCCAGTCGATGCAGTCGTCTCTGTAATCGAGGGCGATGTCGAGGTACATGTACCCTGTGGAAATACTGTCTTCGTCATCTTCGTCTTCGTCGTCCTCCGGTTGGCTTCCTCTTCTGCCGGGCGGGGGCGCATCTTCGTCGTCCTCCTGTTTTTTAGGTTTGTATCGTCGTTTTCTGACCTTTGGCAGGTCGTCATCGTCGTCTTCTTCGATTGGACGCTTCGCCATACTGGAAGGGTAACGATTTTCGGCGTGGGGGTCAAGAGAAGGCAATCGGAATTTTTTGGCTTGCAAAAAAGCCGTGGGAACACTCGTCCAATCAGTTATAAAAAATCGCAATGACTGCCGGAGGGTAAGAACGAATACGATTTGGCGACGGAACGATAGGCAGTAATGTCAAATCAAAACGATGGTCCGATTCGATGACGAAAATTGAACCAGCGGGCGCAAGAGCAACAAGACGATTCAACATGTCTAACATCTCATCTCTTCGTGAAACATAGAAATCATAAGGAGGAGAACAAAAAACAGCCCACGGAGATTCTTTCGGAGGATGTTCGTCTTCGTTTTTGACCCAAAAAAAGGCATCTGTTTTACACAACTGACAAATCGGCAGTAAATTCAATGCTTCAAGATTAGTTTTTAACATTGCCGCCGTCGGTAAATGGATTTCAATAATCGTTGCCGATGTTGCTCCGCGGCTGACCGCTTCAATCGTCATTGCGCCTGTTCCGCCGAAAAGGTCAATCACGTACATTCCTTTAATGGCGGGTCCGATGAGGTTAAAGACTGCTTCCCGAACGCGGTCTTTCATTGGGCGAACCCGATTGTCTCCGGCGTACCGCAGTTTGCTTCCGCGAAACTTTCCTCCGATGATTCTCAATCCCAGCGGTTCTTTCGCGCCGGGCTCGCTCCCGACGTTTCGCCGTTTAGATTTTCCCTTATTTCGCCGGTACTCTGGTGCATTTTCATCCGTCTTGCCGATGTCGAAAACAGTCGTTTCGATTTTCCCAGTATTTTTTTTCGCAACTCGTTTCATTGTTGTTTCGGCAAAGTCTGCTCCGAGGGAGCGCAAGGTCTATGGGGGAGCCGTCTCGGAAAATAACAATTACGAACTCTACAACACTTCCCAACGCACTGCATTGTACAAAAAAAACAGTTTGCAGCAAGGAAGAACACGCGGATTGCAAAGTAGAATTTTTTTCGGGAATTTTACAAACAAAATGGAAACAACAATAGTTACCATCTACCCCATTTTATACACGTCAAAATGAGGTAAACGAGGTTGATGTTTTTTTATCATTCATTGCTACTGAGGTTGTTTTGTCAGAAAAATGAGGTGAAAATGAGGGGTTTTTGACTTTCGACGCTCTACAATGTTACGGCTTTGGGAAACATGTCGACGGACTGCCCGACGATAAGCCCGCCTCGTCGCCCAGTCTGTCGACTAATGTGGTAGGTTGCCGACCGCCGGGCGGCAACGTGCGGCAAAAAAATTACATGGGCGCACTGAATCGTCCGGCGGCACAGCCGCCGGCTCTGTGGTCGGCTACCGCCGACGCAACCGCCCGGCGGACGCTTGCCTACCTTCCGCTCTAAACTAAAACGTGTCGCCGTTTCGCCCCACATGAACACTTGGCTTTTTCCTACTTGAATGTTTTGCCGTTTTCTGTTATAATGGGGTTTCCCCTCATGTGGGGGTAGTAGTGTACCTAGAAAACTGACCCGTATTGACAGGATATTAGACGAAAACAAAGTGCCAGGCTCCGACATCGACCGCCGACTGCAAAGGAATCAGATAGGCAGAACCGACCGGAAGCCGCAATTAAACCGATTTCGGTGTAGAGAAAAATGCAATACAGCCTTGCTTATGGACGCGAGCAACTGACCATCGAGTTGCCGGAAAAGAACGTCGTAAAAGTTCTGAAAACTCAACCAGCAGCCGCCATCGAAGACCCGTTGGACGCGATATTCGACGTGTTAGAAGAACCTATCGAAGCAGAACCCCTCGCCGCCATCGCCGAAGGAAAAAAGTCGGCATGCGTCGTCATCTGCGACACTACCCGACCAGCACCGAATGCGGTCATCCTGCCGCCAATCCTGCAAACACTCGAAGATGCCGGCATCGATGTCCCCAAAATCACCATTTTGATCGCCACCGGTCTGCGACGAAACAGCAGTTCAGAAGAACGGACGGCACTAATCGGCGAAGACATCATGCTGCGGAAATTCAAAGTCAGCGACCACACTGCCAGAAAACACCATCAGCATGAATACCTCGGCGTTACCAAAAACGGCACCCCCATTTGGATTGACCGGCGTTACCTCGAAGCCGAAGTCAAAGTGGTGACCGGCGTGATTGAACCGCATCCCATCGCCGGTTTCAGCGGCGGACGAAAGTCTATTTGCCCCGGCATTGCCGGTACTGAAACAGTCGCTGCCTGCTATTCGCCGAAACAGTTGGAACACGAAAATGTCCGACCGGGCAGTCTCGAAGAAAATCCCATCCATGCTGAACAAATGGAAATCGCCCGAAAGGCAGGGTGCGATTTTATCGTCAATGTCATTCTGAATCAAGACAGACAGATTGCCAAAGTTGTCGGCGGACACTTGAATTATGCTTTTCTGGAGGGGGCGGCAATCGCTCAAAAGCGTCAGACCGATACGGTGGAAAAGCAGGTGGACATAGTGGTGACGAGCGGCGGCGGATTTCCTTACGATAAGACGTGGTGTCAAACGATTCGGGGAATTGCCGGTGCACTCGATATTTTGAAGCCGGGCGGTACCATTATCATTGCGTCGGCGTGCGAAGAGGGGATCGGCAGTGAGGACTTCGAGAAAAACATCGAACCGTTTGCGTCCATCGAGGATGCTATGGCGGCGATTGCATCGGAGGAGCAGAGTTTCAGCGACCAGTGGCAACTGCAAGAGTTGGCGAAGGTGTTGCGGAAGGGCAAGGTGAAGGTGGTTGCCAAAGGTATTTTGCCGGAAGTGTTGCAGAAGTTCTTTGTGGTTCCTTGTGAGTCGGTCGAAGAGGCGGTTGCCGAGGCTCTGGCAGAATATGGTGCTGATGCGTCGATAGCGGTGATTCCGACGGGTCCGTGTGTCTTGGCATTGGCGAAACAAAAGGAGCCTGAAGTCAAGAAGCCGGAGACGAAAAAGGCGGAACCGAAGAAGCCGAAGATAGAAAAAGCGGAACCGAAAAAAGCGGAACCGGAGTCGGAACCGGCGGAACCAGTCCAAGAAGAGGAAGTCGTAGAGGCGACAAAGCCCAAAAAGACGACTACGAAGAAAGCGGTCAAAAAGGCTGCCGTCAAGAAGACCGAGCCCAAAAAAGCCGAGACTAAGAAAGCCGAGACTAAGAAAACTGCCGTCAAGAAGGCGACGAAAAAGTAGAGCGTGTTTACATTGCTTTACACCGCTGAAAATACACGTACGAATGCGTGCAGCACCCGGGAAAATCCGTGTCCGCAGAGCTCACAGCGGCGAGTTTTAAGGCAACAGAATTATCTCACGAAATTGGTGGAGACGGGTTCCTCCCGCTCCGGCAGCGCAATGTTTCCTTTACCGTGTTGCGCCAACTGCAAGAGATACGTCAGATTTCTGCCCTGTACCCTGAGGACTCGCAGTCCTTCCAGGTCTTGGAGCAATTCGCCGGGAACGCGTCCATGTACAGCAGTCCAGTAACAACCACTGGCAATCGTCATTTCGGAGATTTGGAAGTACTTGTTCAGTTCGTCGAAGGCTGCCGTCCCACCGCCGCGCCGCAGAACAACGACCGCCGCTCCGTATTTCAACCGGAATAATCCGCCATTGCTGAACGAAACGTAAAAGACTCTGTCCAAGAATGACTTCATCGTTCCATTGATACCGGCAAAATACGTAGGTGAACCGAGTACGATTGCATCGGCTGCGATGAGTTTCGGCATCAGTTCGTTGACTGTATCGTTAGGAAAGGCAATACAACTGCCGTTTTGGGCTTCCCGGCATTTTGCACAGCCGATACAACCGTGGATCATTTTGTTGCCGATGGTAACGAGTTCCGTCTCGATACCTTTCTTTTCCGATTCGCCGAGCAAAACCTGTAGGGCTTGTGCCGTATTACCATTTTCCTTGGGACTACCGTTGATAGCGATAATTTTCATTGTTACGATAAAACAGATGACTCTAATGTTTCCTCCATTTTACGTTTTTTTCGACCGCCAGCAAGATGTATGGGGTAGCAACCAGTAGGCGTGCAAGATCTGCTTTTGGCGGCAAAGGTAGGCAACCGACCGCCGGGCGGTTGCGTCGGCGATAGCCGACAGAGAATAACCAAACGACTCTCGGTTCCAGCGCGGACTACCGCACGTTGCCGCCCGGCGGTCGGCAACCTACCCGCGTTGAACAAACTTGCACGCCTACTGGGGTAGCAACGAATATATTCATCGTCCCCGGATTATTGCTTTTTTCTGCCAGTTATGTGACAATGAAGCAATCTGTTTTCGTCGCCAACTTTCCCCTTTTTCACTATGGAAGTTCCGGCTCCATTTTGGTTCGTTCAATTTTTCAAAGTCGTTGGATTCGTTCTCCACATGATTCCAATGGGAATCTGGTTAGCGGGGTTGCCCGTCATGATTCTCTGCGCTCTCTGGAACGGCGAACATTCCCGATTTTACGCCCGGCGAATCTCCACACAACTGCCCGTGATGATGGCTCTCGGTATTAACTTCGCCATCGTGCCGCTACTGTTTTTGCAAACGACCTACTACAAAGCGTTTTATACCGCCACGATCCTCACCGCCTGGTATTGGCTTGCCGTCATTCCAATTCTCATCGTCGGATACTATTCGATCTACATCGCTGCATACAGCGGTGAACGCCGAGGACGAATGATCCTGTTCTGTATCCTTGCATCGGTCTGCCTCGTCTGTATCGGCATCCTTAACACCAACGGCTTGACGTTGATGGTGAGTAGCGAAAAGTGGGGGGAAATGATCGCCCAAACGAGTCATTACGGAGCAGTCTTGGGAACGGCACACAACTTTTCGGATCCAACGCTTTGGATGCGGCTCGCCGTGATGTTCGGACTCGGCTTACTCACAGCCGGTGTTTGGTCAACCTTCGACGCTCATTTTCTAATGCGGTCGAATGCCGAAAATGTTCCGGCAAACTATCGACAGTGGACGACGACGCTGGCGTTGGCGATGACTCTTACCGGGCTAATGATCATAATGGTGTTGGATTGTGTAACAAGAATGGAAAACGATGCGTTACATCAACGAGCAACGGAGATAATCGCAGACGAAAGTATTGATGCAATGTCAAAGGTAGAAAAGATTAAAGAACTAGGTTTTTCCTCTCTTGGATCGGCGGCGGGGTATCCCCATTTTGAGTATTATGTTACCCCGCTGATTATATTCACTTTTGTTTTTCTTTTGATGGCAAGGTTTTTTCCGGGAAAGTGGAGTTCGGCAAGGGGGGTCGGTATTGCAACGGCACTACAATTTCTCACACTTGCTGCCTTCGGGGTGATTCGCCAAATCGGTCAGAATACCGGCGTGGCAACGTTTGTTGATGTTTCGACGTTGCCTGAAAAAGTGCAGTGGGACACGTTGATCGCTTTTTTAGTCTGCTTCCTGCTGGGGGTGAGCATCATCATTTGGATGGTTGCCCAGTGTGTTAAATGTGCCGGTTCCTCGTCAACAACAGAACCGCAACCGTAAAATTGTATAAAGAGAGCCGGCGGCAATGTAATCCGCCGCAGCCCGGCTTGCTCCCTCCTGTTGCATGACCATACCGTAACGCTCCGGCAGACAATCCGGCTGCGACACATAGTGATCGAACATCGTTTAGAAACTGTCCCATCTCCCGTTTTTGCTCCGCAATTTTCGCACTCGGTGCAATCATCGGCATATCGAAAGATGAAAGCCGGGAGTAGAGCAACCGGAGTACCGGCTTTCACTCCGATTTCGTTACGACAAAAATGAAATGCTCCGCCGACAAATATACACGCCCCCCCGCCCGCTCTTCGGCAAGCCGCTTTTCGATATCCTCTTCGCTGCCGTCAAGTTTATACTCATCATTGTTGGCAATCAGCACATCATTCTGCCGCTTGATGTACCGCAGAGGCTTGTCCGTGAAGGGGGAATCGGGAACGCTCGCCAAATACTTCGGCACTAGTTGCTCCAACGCGTCAGGACTGTCGCCGCCATTGTCCGCACGATATGCCGCCAAGGCAAACGCTACTCTCGCAATCCGAGTCTCCCATTCAGCACGTGCCAAGGCAATCACTACCGACTTGACTGTGGGAATGGTGTAATTCCCCAAAAGATGAGCCGTTGCCTGTTGTTCGGGACTGGCACCGCTGACCTGCTGGTATTCTTTGAGACGCTGTTCAAAACGTTCCGCCGCCCTGTATCGACGCTGCCAATTCGGAAGCAGATACACGTCTTCGAAATCATCATAAAAGAAGTTCGCCCGTCTTAAAATCGCATCCCAATCGTATTCTTTGCCTGAAAAAAATAACTCTCTAACCTTGGCGGCTTGTTCTTCGTCCTCCACTTCAAATACCCATTTGAAAAAGAATTCTTCCGCTGCTTTTGGTTCCATTGCGATCTGTTGAATCAACGTGAGTCCTCCGAAACGTTCCGCAAGACACCACATCGGCAGCCACGGTAAAGAACCGATCTCCGCTTCAATGGCATCGAACTCTTGTTTCTTTTGCAATATCCAAGCGGAATCCTTGTCTTGTGGAAGAATTGCCAGTTGGGTTGTCAGTTGATAAGTTCCCATGCCGTGCATCGCAATTCCCATGAGGTCTTCAACAAGAGTGGGCGCACCCTTCCGTACGGTTCGTCCCATCCGTATAGAAGCAAAACTACATTCCATGGCTTCATCAACATTTCCCCGTGCGAATTCAAAATTGCTACGGCACTGGAAATGTCTTACCGCCATGCGCAGCGACTGTACGTAGGGAAGGACAATGTCATAGAACCAACCGTCGCTTTCAGAAATCAATGGATGATAATAACCCGTGCACTGCCGGGCGATGTCGAGCAGTTTCGGTGTCCAATCGTCTGTCGTTGCCATCCACTTGGCAAGGTAGGGAAATTCTTCTGCCGTCCAGGGGCGGCGTAAGGATTGATGCCATTGATCGGACACGATTTCCCGATAATACCAGTCGGGCGTTTCCGTTTCGATTCCTCTCATCACTTCCTCGTACCTTTCTTGTGTTATTGTGCCAGCATCGAGGCGGTTTTTAGTACGTTCTTTCTCTTTTTCCCGCTGTTGTTCAACCATCGGTGCAAGTTCTTCCTTTGAATAGACTTCGAGAAGTTTCTGTTCGTAATTCTTCGTTGATAATGAAGGTGCGTATGCAATCGGATGGACTGCGGCAAGCGAATCGAGCGACGGCGGAGATTCGAGTCCCAGCATTTTCCAGAATTGCTCATGATACTTACGGAGCGATTCCAGTCCCGCCTTCTGTTCGTCTGTTTTTGCCTCGTGGTCTCGCAGGAGTGCTTCTTCTCTTTCGCCCAGTACCAGCGAAAAAACGCCGACGAGAAGATTGTTTTCCGGTGTTGTTTGAGCGGACAACTGGTCGTTGAGTACCGCAAGGTAGTCGATGCGTCCGTCGGGCAGTTGCGGCTCCATCAGGTACGTCGTCTCCGTCGAGAGGGTGAATTTGATGGTCTTCGGTTCGTCTGCGTAAAGCGGTAGGGCGAAGATGAACAGGATTAGGAGTAGGCAAAGTCTCATGTTAAGGTTCCTTATAGTTAGGGGATCGGAAATATCATTTTTACCTCACACAAAGGCACAAAGTTCACAAAGGGGTCAATCGTACCGAACACTCCTTCGTGTCCTTTGTGCCTTTGTGTGAAACAGTAATATCATTTGAGGTAAAGTGTACGGCATTGGTTTGTTTCAGAACATCAATGGTGAGTACGCATCTCCCCGGAACCGCACCCGTTCAACTGGTAACAGCACGGTTGCCTTCGGCGGAGCATTGCACACAACGATTTCGACGACGGAATAGACTGGTTTCGTTTCCGCAATCGGATCGGCAACGTTCATTTCGTCGAGTAGTGCTGCGAGTTGTTGCCGCATTGTCGGCGATGTTGTCGTTAAAGGTTTCGGAACAGTAACGGCGGCAACAACGGTCGGTTCGATCTGCGGCAGTACCAGTAACGGTTGCGGTTGCGGGGTTAACCATACGATAACCATCGCCGCTGTTGCTGCTGCGAGAGCGTAAGCGGCGATGCGATATGCACCGGAACCCGGGGATTGCGCTGCGCTCCATCCCCTCTTTTGTCGGGAAACGTCCAACGGTTTCAATCGCCGCAGTTTCGCTTCGAATTCTTGCAATTTTGGGTCGAGTTTGTCTGTCATGGTTCATCAATCAGTTGCCGGAGCGTTTCGAGGGCTTCTTGGTATCGCCGGTACACCGTCGTTTTCGATTTGCCGAGCAGCGTTGCAATTTCGGAAAAGGGTAAATCGCTCCACAGGTGCAACGTAACAATTTCTCTCTCTTCCCTGTCGAGTTTTTCGAGGCTCAACGCAATCCTTTCGGCATCGAACGGACTCTCCGTCTCCGGTTGAAACAGCGGCGGCTGGCAGTCGGTTTCCCGTTGTTTCCGGCGTTGGTCGCTTCGGGCGGCGGAAATTGCTCCATTTCGGACGGCAGCGTACAGCCAGCCGACGGGGTTTTCCGGCATATTCGGCAATCGACTCAATCGGTGAAACACCTCTTGGACGACATCTTCGGCGGAATGGAGATTGCGCCCAGCGAAAAATTGCCGGGCGTACAACACCAGTGCGTCGGCGTGTGCCGCGATGGTCTCGTCGATAATCGTTGGCACAACTCCCATTAGGCAAGTTATTCCTCTCCGTTAACATTATAACGCCGCCGAAGCGGGCGGCGTTCCAAAAAATTAGAAAAGATTGATCGCTCCGTTTACGGAGCGCAGAGAATTCCGTCGCCGCACATGCGGCGGCTCACTGCCGTTGCGCTTGCACCAATCGCAATATCACATCGTCGGATACTTCCATGGGCTGCGATAGTCACGCGAGAGCAATTTGCACGCTTCCGGGTCGTTCGGAATCGTCTGGTTTTTGCCGTCCCAAACGATACCGCGACCGAGTTTCAGAGACAACACTGCCAACAGAGCCAGCGACGAAGCACGATGTCCGACTTCAATGTCGCAAATCGGCAATCTGTTCGATTCGATGGACTTGATGAAATCGTCCCACAGATTGGCGATATTCTGGTGATCCGGCATGTCAAGCACGGACTCGACGTGTTCGGTCGGTGCCACTTTGAAGTCGCCGCGCGGATAAAAGGACCAACCGTCAAGCCAACCGAGGTGCAACACACCTTCCGAACCGTAAAAATAGAGTCCCACGTTGTGGTTTTCCTGCGGATTACCGCCGTAATTGCGGTTTTCCCAAGTCAGATCGAAGGACTCGAACTTGTACACAACCTGCATCGAGTCGAAAATCGTCGTGTTGTCGTCAAAAATGCGCCGACCGCCGATGGAACAAATTGCCGTCGGATGCTGATCCTCTTTCGACCACCACAAGACCTGGTCGAGCCAGTGTGTTCCCCAATCGGAAATCTGACCGTTGGAAAATTCGGCAAAATTGCGGTAGCCGCCCGGATGCATACGAGGATTGAATGGCACCAGTTTTGACGGACCGCAGAAGAAATCCCAGTCGAGTCCTTCCGGCACCGGTTCGTCGGGCGTTGCTTTCGGCAACCACGGATAATTGACGAACGCCTTGATGCTGCCGATTTTTCCGACCTTGCCGCTTTTTAGAAATTCCATTGCCGAAATATGATGCGGTGCCGTTCGGCGGTGCATGCCGACCTGTACGATGCGTTTGGCATCGCGGGCGGCTTTGATCATGGGAAGCCCTTCGTTCATCGTGTGCATATTCGGCTTTTCGACGTAGACATGCGCTCCGGCTTCACATGCGGCGATGGTCGTCAAGGCGTGCCAATGGTCGGGCGTGGCATTGATAACGATGTCCGGCTTGATTTCCTTGAGCATTTCGCGGTAGTCGCCGAAGGTTTTCGGCACGACATCGGTCATTTCCTTTTGTCGGGCAAGCGTCCTATCGAGTTGGCGGCGGTCGACATCGCAGAGGGCGACCAGTTCAATCGTGCCGGACTTCATTGCCGCATTGCGGATATTGTTTCCCCACCAACCGCATCCGATGAGGGCAGCGCGGTATTTTTTCTTGGAATCGGCACCCAAGACGGCGGGAGAGGAAATCGTGGACGTTGCGGCAACGGCGGCGGTAACTGCGGAAGCCGTGAGAAATTTGCGGCGGTTGAGTTTCATAATCGGTGATCCTTTTCAAAAAAGTGTTCGGTCAATTTCAGCATAGAATAACATAAAATTTTGGGAAAACAACTCAGGGGACGTGAGGTGTGTAGGGGCATCCAGTCCGATAACAAGTT
>Ga0099364_10003797_pt1 | contig 23219 bp, 21 predicted proteins | sample TergutTh196P3_FD_73070 | JGI IMG/M metagenome (GOLD analysis project Ga0099364, IMG submission 73070) | Microcerotermes parvus P3 segment gut microbial communities from Pointe-Noire, Republic of the Congo - Th196 P3 | ecosystem: Host-associated > Arthropoda: Insects > Digestive system > Gut ...
TATGACGATACGTTTTCGGTGGACGCGGTCACAGAAATGCTCCCAACGGAAAGCGGTGCGCGGCAAAACTTGGCATCTTCATGTTCCGGTCTCACGGCGCTTATGCTGCCGGGCATACTTTCATACCTGCGGGAATACGAATACGCGGTAAAATGGATCACGGAGACTGTAGCGCCGCTGTAGAGTTGAGAATTGAGAGTTGAGAGTTGAGAGGGGATGGAAATAATTGGGGAGTGGTATTAAGGCGGTCGTTCTTGCGGCTGGGAAGGGTACGCGCTTGCAAGCAGGGGACGGCGATGCCCCGAAGGTAATGCGTAAGGCATTAGGGAAACCGTTGCTTCAGTACGTGCTGGATGCCCTGTCTTTCATCGAAAAAAAAGAAACCGTCATCGTCGTTGGGTACAAAAAAAACGAGATCACGGAATGTTTTGCCGATTATTCATATGCCGAACAGACCGAACAGCTAGGAACGGGGCATGCGGTCATGGCGGCAAGGGCGCAGCTGCAAGGTTTTGATGGCGCCGCACTGGTTTGCTACGGAGATATGCCGCTTATCAGGCAGGATACTTACAGGTCGCTTATCGCCGCCCATTTTGATCAGGGCAACGATTGCACGATATTGACGGGGGAGTCCGCCATACGGCTCCCGTATGGCAGAATAATCCGCGATGGAAACGGCGGGTTTCTGTCGGTGGTGGAAGATAGCGATTGCACGAAAGAGCAGCTCGCCATTACTGAGCTAAACAGCGGAGTGTACGTCTTCCGCGCGCCTCTGCTCCTTGACGCGCTAGGGAGCGTCAGACCTGAAAACGCGCAGGGCGAATACTACCTGACCGATGTGCCGGAGATCATGCGCGGCGGCGGGGCGAAGGTCGGAATACATAGGCGCGATTTGGGGAGCGAGATTTTGGGCGTAAACACCTCCGAACAGCTTGCGCAGGTTGAAGGAATTTTAAAAAAATCGTAACAAAAAATAGTTTGAACAGATTGTCTAATAGTGCAAAAGCCTTATCGCGCAATATATCGTATTCCCCAACATATTCCCTGTATTCACACTTATCCCAAAGGGTAAAATGTTATTGACAACAGTGGAATAAGTGGTAAAATAAGCAAGCGCGTCAGGTCAGTTGGCGCGGCCCGGTTCAATCGAACCAATCCTTGCTCCCGGCATGACCGGGGGCCGATTATGACCAGAAGGAGGTTAGAAATGGCAAAGACATCAGCCAACTACGAGCTCATGTACATCATAGACGTGGATTTGGGAGAAGAACAAATCGCTTTGATGGTTGAGAAATTCAAAGCGCTAATAGAAACCCACGGGACAATCAATGAGCTTGAAGAAATGGGCAAGAAAAAGCTGGCGTATTTGATCAATGACAAGCCGGAAGGATATTATGTTCTTGTCAAATTCACGTCCGGCCCAGAGTTCCCGGCGGAACTCGACCGTGTTCTCAAAATCACGGACGGAATAATGCGCTCGCTAATCACAGTCATCGGGGAATAGGAGGCACAATGAATCAGATAGTCATTATGGGCAGAATGACCCGCGATCCCGAACTCAGGCAAACCCCGGGAGGAGTCCCGGTCGCGTCGTTTACTTTGGCGGTCGACAGGGGGTATACCCCGAGGGACGGCGGAGAAAGGCAAACGGACTTTATCGACGTCGTCGCTTGGAGAAACACGGGAGAATTCGTTTCAAAGTATTTTGTGAAAGGCCAGATGGCCGCGGTCACGGGGCGTTTGCAGATACGCGACTGGACCGACAAAGAAGGAAACAAACGCAGAAGCGCGGAAGTGGTCGCCGACAACATTTATTTCACCGAGAGCAAGAAAAGCAGGGAAGCGAGCATCGGCCCCGTTGTTCCAAAGGATGACTATTCCACCGGATTCTCACCGGTCGTCGAGGGTTCCGATTTTGCAGAGCTGGAAATGGACGACGGTGAACTGCCTTTTTAACTAGTTAGTATTGGAGGATGAATAATTTGGCAAATGACAGAGACAACCGGCAAGGCAACCGCAAGCGCAGAAAGGTATGTCAATTCTGCGTCGATAAGAGCCAGGATATAGATTACAAGGATTCGGCAAAGCTGAAAAAATACATTTCCGAGCGCAGCAAAATATTGCCGCGCAGGACTACGGGAGTGTGCGCGCAGCATCAAAGGCGCCTGATGGTCGCTATAAAGCGCGCGCGGCAAATAGCCTTGATTCCTTACGTGACGGACTGAAGCTCGATAAGGGGCGGCAACTTGCCGCCCCGCTCAAACGTCTTCCTCGCCGCTTCTGAGCGGTTAGAGTTATTTTAAAATTTTTTTAATAAAATCCTGAAAAGTAACATTCATGTGACATTTATGAAGTAAAGTGTACACATGCATCTAAATAATGATGAGGAGTGAAGCGCAATTGGCTTCTGAAGAGGGCGGTCTTGTGACCGCTGCGTCGATACAGATGCGGGCAGAGATTATCGCGTGTGATAACGGACTTATAGTGGGGGAACTGCATAGCAAATTTTTAACGGCACCATACAAATTCTTCGATTTGATTCAAATGATTGAGAAGATGGAAGAGATTTTCGACGAGAAAAGCTTTCCTGAGGCATTCCTCTCACCGCGAATCCTTAATCCTGCGAAAATTGAAGCAAAGAAAAATAACTTTGTGGAAAGAGCTGATGTCATGGAAGTTATGAAGAGCACAATTGAACAATCAGGCCAGAACGGAAAGAAATGCACGTTTGAGATTTCTGTAAAATTCCGCCAGAACGCGACATGGCAGGGAACCATTCTCTGGATCGAGAAAAATCTGAAACAGAATTTTCGCAGCGTTCTGGAAATGCTGAAGCTGATGGACGAAGCACTGTCAGAGGGCATCGAGGAGAGCGTGACGGCAGGTTGGGAAGACAATTAAGACTGACGACCGGAGCCTATATGTGCCGCTTTTGATATTCTGCTTGACAGGGTAGGGGTTGCGTCATATAATAGGCTTCGACGGAGACTCTTGCTTTTTTGGAAATCCCGACAGAGAACCTACGCCATAGGCTGGAAGCGCGGGGCGGGGGAGTAGTATGCGAGGGAACGCTCCGGCGGGTTCACAGATGAATGCATTATAAAGCGGGCGCGCCAGCGGTATCGCGCCAATGCGGGTGGCACCGCGGGTTTTTACGACTCGTCCCGGAGATTTGATTTTCCGGGGCTTTTTTTGCAGGGAATTATTATTTGGGGGGAATCACAGTGTTCAGAACGCATTTTGCAGGAGAACTGCGGCAGGAAAATATTGGACAGGATGTAAAATTGTCAGGATGGGTCGATGCGATCCGGGATCATGGCGGGGTCATGTTTCTGGATTTGCGCGACTTCAGCGGGAAAACGCAAACGGTGCTTCACGACGACTCAATGCTCGAAGGGGTCAACCGCGAAACGGTGATTTCCGTTTGCGGAAAAGTGCGTGCCCGCGACAAAGAGACGATCAATCCAAAGCTCGAAACCGGCCATATCGAGGTTTTCGCAGACAAACTGGAGATATTGGGCCCGTGCAAAAACGCGCTGCCGTTTGAAATAGGCGAATCGACCTCGACGCGCGAAGATGTGCGGCTGACATACCGGTTCCTCGACTTGCGTAACCCCGCGCTGCACAAAAACATAGTGCTGCGCTCAAAAATCATCAGCTTTCTTAGGAAAGAAATGGAGTCGCTGGGGTTTGTCGAGATACACACGCCGATATTGACCGCGTCATCCCCCGAGGGAGCGCGCGATTTCCTTGTGCCAAGCCGAAAACACAAGGGCAAGTTCTACGCCCTGCCGCAGGCGCCCCAACAGTTCAAACAACTGCTGATGGTGTCGGGGTTTGACAAATACTACCAGATAGCGCCTTGCTTCCGCGATGAAGACGCCCGTCAGGACCGTTCGCCGGGCGAATTCTATCAGCTTGACTTTGAGATGGCGTTTGCGGAGCAGGAGGATGTTTTCGCGGTCGCGGAAAAAGTCTTGTACGCGACGTTTAAGGAGTTTTCGGATAAAAAAGTGTCCCCGCCGCCATTTCGCAGGCTGACATACGGGGAGACGATGTTAAAATACGGCACGGACAAGCCTGACTTGAGAAACCCGCTGGTCATATGCGACATGACGGAGCTTTTCACGCAAGTTGAATTCGCGGCGTTTAAGAATAAGCCCGTGCGCGGCATAGTCGCCAATTGTTCCGGGCGTCCTAAAAGCTTTTTTGAGAATTCGCTTAAATTCGCGACCGGCATTGGCATGAAAGGGCTAGGCTATATTACGCTGTCTGAAGGCGATTTCAAAGGCCCGATAGAAAAGTTCCTCAGTGCTGAGCAAAAGCAGGGCGTGATAACGTCGCTTGGAATGAAAGAGGGGGAAACGCTGTTTTTCATTAGCGATGCCGCCGCGCTCGTCGATAGGTTCGCTAGCGAGATAAGGAACTGGTTGGGCGAAACCCTCGAAATAACCGATAAGGACGCTTTTGAATTCTGCTTCATCACCGATTATCCAATGTACGAATACAACCAGGATACAAAGAGCATCGACTTCACGCACAACCCGTTCTCCATGCCGATGGGCGGGCTGGAGGCGCTTGAGACAAAAGACCCGCTAGATATTTTCGCGCACCAGTACGACATCGTCTGCAACGGAGTGGAACTGTCGTCAGGCGCGGTGCGAAACCACTCCCCTCAGATAATGAAAAAAGCGTTCAGCATCGCGGGATACACTGAGGAAGACCTGAAAAGGCGGTTCAACGCGCTCTATTCAGCATTTCAGTACGGCGCCCCGCCGCATGCCGGGATGGCGCCCGGCATAGACAGGATAGTCATGCTTATTGCCGGGGAGGAGACGATTCGCGACGTCATAGCTTTCCCGCTAAATGGAAACGCGCAGGATCTCCTGCTTGGAGCACCAAGCGATGTGACGGAGAAACAACTGCGCGAAGTGCATATTAAAATTAGGGATTAGGGATCAGGGATTTGTAGGGGGCCGATGGCAATCGGCCCGCTATGGGGTTTCTTAGCGTTTTCAGCGGCGCTTCTTTGCGATTTCCACGTATGATTGCGCCAAGTATTGCGACGGGTCTTTTGTGCAAAACTCGTCGAACAAGTAAATAGTATAGACCGGCCCGGTCAAGCGGAGCGAATTATCCTTTGCGTGTGCCAGCATCCGTTCGGGAAGGTCTCCCAATTCAGCGTAGTAGCCGCGGACATGCCCGATGAGGTAGTCCCCGGCTTTTTGCACATGGGAACCGACCGGGTCGAGCGTGATAAAGTGGTCGGGCATTGACGGCTTTTCCATGAAGGACTCCATGTTGTCATAATAGCCGCCGACCGGAAAACTGAGGCTTACGTGGTTTTCAACGGTCCAACTGAGATACTCCGCGAGTGGGTCAATGAACGTGCCCCCTTCCGGGTAGCTGTTTCGCGGCCAAAGATACATGGGAGTCTCTTCCTTTTGGCAGATCAAAATTTCAGACTCGTTGACCTTGACGCCGAGGTTTATCAGTTCGCGCCTGGCATGGATAATCGAATAGCGCTGGCGCAGACTGCGCATTTCCATATCCATATGCTTTTCCTGTTTTTCAAGCAATTCCAGAAAATCTTCAGGGTCGCGATTCTCGCGCAACGAGGCAATGGTCTTAAGCGGTATTTCCAAATCGCTCAGCGTCGTGACAAAATTCAGCGCAAGAAGCTGCACGGTGGAATAGTATCTGTAGTTGTTTGCGGGGTTCCGCATCAGCGGGGAAAAGAGCCCGAGTTCGTCCCAATATCGCAGCGTGGAGGCTTCCACGCCAGACAGTTTTGAAAATTCTTGAATAGATAAGTAATCGTCCAACCTCGCTCACCGCCATCCTTTCAAATATTATTTGCATAGATATTACATGATGAGAGCGAAAAATGCAATAAGATGTGAAAAAATGCGTTGAAAACTTCGAGTTACATTAAGGGAAATGCTTCTTTTTTTGCACATTGAATTAACCGGCAGGTTCATATTGATGAGTGATACACATAAAAATGTGTAACACTGAAAAACGCAAAAGTGCTAAAAAACCCGCTATAATCATACTTTTATGAGGATTTTAGGTTCGGAATGATGAAATTAAAAAATTTTTTTGGAAAAAAGCAAAAATGTGTTGACATTAAAGTGGCTTTAAAAGTTAAGCTTTATGTAGAAAAAGAAAGGAGGGATTCATATGAGTCTCGGAGAGAAGTTAAGAAGCTTGAGGTTAAAGGGGAAAAAGACGCTGCATGAACAAAGCACGATGCTAGGGGTTTCAATGAACTCAGTGTACAGATGGGAACATGATTTGGCAGTTCCGAGAAAGCCGATGCTGAAATCAATAGCGGATCGCTACTCTGTGCCGTATGACTGGTTGCTCTCCGAAAGCGCCTCCGCGTCACTTGTCAGCGACGTCGAACAAAAACTGTTGAGCATGTTCAGAAAACTTTCGGAGAACAACAGATTCAAGGTCTTGGGATATGTGGAGCGCATGTGCGTAGAGGAATACGACTTGAACGGCGAGTATTGAGGTAGTGTAAAGTAAGCAATGAAAAGAGAAGAGTTAAAAGGATTCGTATTGATGGGGGGGGTGAGAAGTGAGAAACGCGGAGAGTATTAATTGAAAGTGCCGTTGAGATTGCATCGCTCAACGGTATTTTTTTTAGTAAAACGCTATTCCTGCTTCCTATTCCCTATTCCCTAATCCTTCATTAGATGTTTATCCAAGAAGGCGAATATCCGTTCCACGCTCTCGTCAGCCGCGTAGCCAGGGTCGGCGTGCAGGAATTCTTCGCTGAGGTCGAGTTCCGCCATCCCGCCGCCGGCAATTGATGTTATTCTTTCGTATAGCTCGACGCTCTGCTGATAGGGAATGATGGGGTCGTATCTGCCATGCATGATCAAGACTGGAGGGATTGCGGGGTGGAGGTTGTCAATGGGGTTGAGAAAGCGCGTCAAGTTGGGTATGAGCTCCGCGCTCACGCCGAGCAGGTCGTCGAGCGCGCTCGGTGCGCCGGGCATCTGCGCGCGCGGAAACCCTGACTGGTCGTAGTGCGCGTGGTGCTTTGTGAAATCTGTGGGCCCGAACTGGTCGACAACGGCAAGGACGCGGCAGGTAGGCAAGCCCGGGATGCTGCCAAATACGGCCTGGTTTTGCGTGAAGGCCGCCATCATGGTAAGGTGCGCGCCTGCCGAAGCCCCGCAAAGGGCGGTGCGGGAGGGGTCGAGCAGATATGTCTCGGCGTTTTGCGCGACCCAGCGCATGGCGGCGTTGATGTCAAACAGATTTTCGGGGTAGCGGATGTTGGGTATGAGCCTGTACCCGAGGCTGACGACCGCATATCCGCGTTCGACGCCGCCTATGAAGGGAACCAGTTGGGTATCGCTTTTGCTCCCGCCGACCCAACCGCCTCCGTGTGCGAAAAATACGACAGGAAATGGGCCGCCGCCATCGTTTGGCAGATAAATATCCAGCTTTTGCTTCTTATCTTCCCCATATGGACAGTCGAGAAATTTCCTCCGAATATCGGAGATATCCAGAGTGAGTTCGCCGAGCCTGGCAAACATTTTTGCGATGTCTTCGGGCGGAGTTAGTTTTACGTCTTCCATATCTGCTTTGTTCCTTTCATCGCCGATGTTGGCATGCTATCATCAAGTCCGAATATTGTGAGTGCGCCGCAACAGTTGCATCATGGCGTCTTATCTGAGCGCGAGGCGTAATAGTTCATCAAGCAGCCTTCTGCGAGTATTTCGCGCTCATCGTCGCTCAGGCCGTGGCATTCCAACGTAATGTCGCATATGGCTTCTTGGGTCACCACTTTTGCGGGAATCGATTCCGTGCCTGAGAGTATTGCCTGACGCACGCCCTGAATGTAGACCCAGTCGCCCGCCTCCTATTCAAAAGGCTCGTCTTTGCTTATCGTGAACGGCACGATCCCCCAGTTGATGCAGTTTGAACGGTAACGTTTCGTAGCGTATTCATAGCATATGTTTGCCATGCCCCCCAGAACTTTCTGGCAGGATGCCGCCTGTTCCCTCGCGCTGCCGTCGCCGGGCTTTTTCGCGAACACGCATGAGCCTATGGAGGTTTTTTCAATGCTGCCGCCGAGGGTTTCCAGCACATTGGCGACTTCGTCCGGGGCGGAGCCTTCGCGCCGCGCATCTTCGAGTGCGCGGACGTCCTTGCTTGCGGAAACGTATTCCGGGACGCGCCGGGACAGCGTGAATTCCGACAGCGCGATAGGGTTGGAACGATATGAAGATGTTTCCCCGGACGGAATCAGTTCGTCAGTGGTGGTCACCTCATCGCGTATGACCGCGCACAGCTTTATTAGCATGTCTTCCTCCGGCTTCGGGAAAGCGGGCCAGTCCGCGATGTTGGGCCCGAGTCTCAGTTCGACCGAGGGATCGGGCTTGCCGAACCCTTCATAACACCGTTTTTCGTAAATGCCGCCGTCATATACGTATTCCCTCGGCACAGTTTCATATTCGATATCTGTCGCCGCCGTCAGTATGCCGCCGTTTGCCGCCGTCGCCGCTATCGAACGCGCGTCCATCAGCGCGACCGCGGAGATTTGCCCTCCTGACGGTTTCGAGCCTTCGCGGTTGGCGAAATTGCGCGTTGCATGACGTATTGAGAGCGTGTTGTTCGCAGGTGTGTCGCCGGCGCCGAAGCACGGCCCGCAGAACGCGGGTTTTATCACGGCGCCGGACTCCATCAACGATTCGGAGATGCCGTCGCGCGCGATGGCTAGCATAATCGGGGTTGATGCGGGGTACACGGATAGGTCGAAGTAGCCGTCGCCGATGGACTTCCCTTTCAATATGTCTGAAGCTTCGGAAATGTTCTCGTACATGCCGCCGGCGCAGCCCACAATGATGCCCTGTTCGCAAGTCACCTCGCCGTGTTCGTTGATGCAGCCCAAAAGGTCGAGGCTTACTTGTCCGCCAAGTTCCTTGTTGCATTCATCCTGAGCTTCGTTCAGCACACGTTCAGGCTCACGCTGCAATTCGTGTATGGAGAACGCTTTGGACGGGTGGAACGGCAAGGCTATCATCGATTCCAGGGTGGAAAGGTCAAATCTGACCATTGAGTCGTAATATGCCCCGTCCTCGACCGACTGCTTGCTGAAATCCCCGGGCCTTCCGATGCTTTCGTAATACGCGCTCACGGCATCGTCGGTCTCCCATATCGACGACAGGCAGCCTGTTTCAGTGGTCATGACGTCGATACCTGCGCGAAAGTCCATTGACAAGGCGGATATGCCGGGGCCGGCAAATTCGAGAATCTTGTTTTTGACCTTGCCACCCGGGAACGTTTCCCTGACCAACGCGAGCGCCGCGTCGTGCGGCCCGACCCCTCGGGGCGGGGAGTTCTCGAGCCAGACGAGGACTATTTCCGGCGGGTCGACGTCATATGTGTTTTTTAGAAGCTGTTTTGCCAGCTCCCCGCCGCCCTCGCCGATGCCGAGCGCCCCGTAGCATCCGTAACGTGTGTGCGAATCAGAGCCGAGGATCATCCTGCCGCACGCCGCCAGTTTTTCGCGCGCGTATTGGTGTATTACCGCTTGATTGGCAGGTATGAACGTCCCACCGTATTTTTTAGCCGCCGACAGGCCGAAAGCGTGGTCGTCCGCATTTATTGTCCCGCCGACGGCGCACAGGCTGTTGTGGCAGTTCGTGAGGGCGTATGGAATAGGGAAATCCGTCATGCCGCTGGCGCGCGCCGTCTGGATTATGCCGACGTAAGTGATGTCGTGGGAGATTAGCGCGTCGAATTTGATCCGCATCATTTTGACGTCGCTTTTGCTTTCGTGAGCCCGCAGGATTTTGTAACCCATTGTTTTTTCACGGGCTTCCACGGAGTCGCGCCCTCCTGTCAGCGCAGGCACGGGTTCGCCGTCTTTCAAGTATACGCCGTTGTTAATGTATTTTATCATTGTTTTTTAACACTCCTCGATAATTCCTGATCCCTGCGCGGCTTTGCCGCGCTTAACACATAGTTAATAAATTTTAGCATGGTATTAATAAAAAATTCAAGCTATGTACACAAATAAATGGAAAATGTATGCTACACTGAAATCACTTGATCGGGCATCTATATTCTTGATAACTGCTATCCCTGCTGCGTGACGGACGGATTACCGGTCGAGCGGCAGGGATAGACCATTATACAGTGTACAGTGTACAGTGTACAGTGTACGGAGGACGGGGGCTAGTGGCCGGTTGAGCCGAAGCCGCCGTTTCCGCGTTGCGTTTCGTCAAGTTCCCCGCTCAGGCGCAGTTCAGGCCGCTCACATCTGACTATGACCATCTGAGCGATACGGTCCCCGTCGTTCACTTTGAAAGGTTCGCCTGACGTGTTTCTGAGCCCCACGATGACTTCGCCCCTGTAATCGGAATCGATTACTCCGACACAGTTTGCCGGGATTATGCCGTTTTTTATTCCAATCCCGCTTCGCGCATAGATAAATGCCGCATACCCCTGTTCAAGGGCGATCGCGAATCCGGAACCTACCATTTTTGTTTCACCGGGATTAATTTCCACAGATTCGCTCAAGCATGCGGCAACGTCATATCCGACGCTGCCCGAGGTCTTGCACTCAGGCAACCTTGCGTTCGGCCTTAAAAGCTTTACATGTAAATTCTTCATTTTATCGCACCCCTGATCCCTGACCCCTGATCCCTGACCACTTGCGGTCCGCAGACCGCATTAATAAATAGCCGCATTTCGGGCCGCGCCGGGAACCGTCAGCGCAGGCTTTGGGATGCGGTTTTTTTGCAGTTTTTCCCGCACGTCAGGCGCAAGGTATCTGCCGTAGTATTCCTCGAACGTCGTAATTCCTTTTTCATGCATTATCGTCGCGGTCCTGACCCCGACATACCTCCAATGCCAGGGTTCATACGTGAAGCCCTGGATATGCGCGTAGCCCTGGGGATAGCGGAGGATAAACCCATACTTGTGCCCGTTCTCCAAAAGCCACAAGTATTCCCTTGAAGCCTCAAAGCCTTGAACGGTAAGAGGGCCCGTCGTGCCTTCCATGTGCATTATGTCGAGGGCCAAACCCAGTTGATGTTCGGAATGGCCAGGCCTGGCCACGCTTATTTCGGCGCCGGCCACACCGTAACTTTCCGCCACGAGGTTGTAAGAGGCGACTTGGGAGCCGTAGTTGCGGTAAGACGATCTGATCGCAAGGCGAAGGCCCGCGTAGGTGGCGTCGCCCCTCATATTGATAAATGCCGCCGCCGCTTCCGCGCGCAGCTCCCCGCCTCCCGAAAACGCGACTATGTCATGGGGGGTGTAGTTGGAAGGCAGAGCGAAATGTTTGCTGACTAATGCCCTGATCCCGGACGGGTTAGCTATGGTTTCTGCGTCCTCGTAGTGGGCCTTGTCCACGTTCGCGTTCACATACGCGACCTGCAAATCAAATGGCATTTCAGGGTTGGCGGCTTGAAACGCGCCGTATCTGCCGCCGTTTTTTTCCAAATGGTGAAGCGGCAGGATTTCCGCTGCCAACGCGCCAAACGGGAAAGCCAAGCCCACGGGCAATAATAAAAAGAAAATGATAAATTTCATAACTTGCACCTCAAAGCGCGAGAGGCGAGGATATCGCTTTGTTGAGCTTACTGAACTCCCTTGTGACGAAGATAATGGAAAGCGTGGCCGAAACGGTGTCCGCAATGGGGCCGGCGAACACGGCGCCGTCGATCCCATAGAAATTCGGGAGTATCAAAAGCAGCGGGATGAGAAAAATAATCTGGCGGGTCAATGACACGAAAGCGCCCATCTTCGCACGGCCCGTCGATGAAAAGAAAAAGGTTGACGCCGACTGAATGCCGTTGGAAAATGTCATGAACATGTATATTCGCAAATAGCGCGTCGCAAATTCGAAGTATTCTGGGGAACCTTCCCCGAAGATGCTGATTATCATGTGCGGGAACAGCTGAAACATGGTAAAAAACGCGACCCCGATCGCCACGTTGCACGTAAGCGCCCTCTTCAGCGTATCTTTGACCCGCGCAAAAGCCTTTGCCCCGTAGTTGAAGCTGTATATGGGTTGGCAGCCGTGGCCTACGCCGGCAAAGCACGAGACAAGGACCGTGTTTATTTTTGAAATCGCGCCCACAGCGCCCAACACGACGGTGCTTCCGTAATGCGATAAGTCGCCGTAATGCTTGAGGGTGTTGTTCAGGACAATGTTCACCAAAGTCATGGCAAACTGGTTTACGAAGCCGGATATGCCGAGCAAACACATGGTCTTTGTATATGACAGCCTCGGCCTGAATGATTTTTTCGTCAGGCTGACGGTTTTCATTCCTCGGACGATATAAGAAACGGACAATGAAGCCGACAGAATTTGCCCAAGCGCGGTTGCCCATGCGATTCCCTTGATTCCCCAGCCGAAGCCAAACATGAAAACGGGGTCGAAAATTAGGTTGAACACGGCGCCGGACATCATGCTGATCATCGCCCAAGTGGGGGCGCCGTCCGCCCTTACAAGGTAGCAGGTGCCGACGGTTATTATTTGGAAAGGTATGCCTATTATTATTATTTGCATGTAGTCTTTTGTGAGGGGCAGGATTTCCGGAGTCACCCCAAACAGATTAAGGAGTGGGTTAAAAAATACTATGGACAGCGTCATAAGCGACACGCCGCTTATTGCCATCACGCACAGCCCGTTGCCCGCGATTTCCACGGCCTTTTCCTTGTTGCCGGCGCCGAGGTTAAGATTGAAACTCGCCGCGCATCCGATGCCAAGCATGATTGAAACGGCGGCGACAAGCGTCACAAGGGGAAAGGTAATAGTCGTCGCGGCGATCCCGTTGTACCCTATGCCATGACCTATAAAAACCTGGTCTATAATATTGTAAATCGCGTTTAGCAGATTGCTCGCTATCGCGGGAATGGAAAACCGGAGGATCAGCCTTCCGACTTTTTCATATCCTAAAGGGTTTTCGCCAACATTTTCTTTCAACCCGTCCCTCCAAACAAATGGCATACACATGATTATAGAACAGCTTTGCCGGGAAGTAAACATGTTTTAATTGCAAAGCAGAAAGAATAGTCGATTAAACAGTCTAATACAGTGGAATTATTCGCGGCGCTCCGCAAATCATCTTGTGTTTGCCCCCGCGTTATGGTATCTTTTAACCAAGAAAAACTGCGAGGTTGCGATGCAATATGCTGAGTAAAATTATTTCCTTTGCGGATAGATACGATATGTTTCCTTCGTCCGGTGCTGTGCTGGTCGGCGTGTCAGGCGGGGCCGACTCCATGGCGCTGCTCGAAGCCCTGCTTGAAATCTCGCAAAAGCGAGGGTTCTCCGTCTGCGCGGCTCATTTCAATCACATGCTGCGCGGCGACGAGAGCTCACGCGACGAAGCCTTTGTCAGAGAACACTGCGCGGTGCGCGGCGTGCCGCTATATGCCAAAAGCGGGGACGTGAAGGCTCTTGCGTCAAAACGCAAACTCAGCATTGAAGAAGCGGCCCGCGATATGCGGTACGGCTTTTTTTGCTCGGTATCCGAAAAAATCGGAGCCGAGCGGATTGCTACCGCGCACACGGCGGACGACAATATTGAGACGATGATTATGAATCTCGCGCGCGGCGCGGGAACTGCGGGCCTTTCCGGAATCCCCCCCACAAGAGAAATCCACAATTCACGATTCACAATCCACAATTCAGGCGCACCGTCCTCCCCAACTCTCAACTCATGTGCGGCTTTGCCGCGCATCATCCGCCCCATGCTGCGCGTTTCGAGGGAAGAAGTCCTTCGTTTTATATCCGATCGCGGGATTCCGTTTGTCGAGGATTCAACGAACGGCCTCGATGCTTTTACGCGCAACAAAGTACGACTCAAAGCGATACCCGTAATCCGGGAAATAAACCCGAAGTACGCCGAGGCAGCGGCGGCGGCGGCCGAGATTTTACGCGCCGACGACGAATATCTTTCCGCGCTTGCCGACGAATTCATCGAGAATCACTGCACCCCCACCACACATAACTCTCAACTCTCAACTCTCAACTCTCCACTCTCCACTCTCAACTCTCCACTCGGGCGCTTCGCGCCCGCTGTCGATGCCGGAGAGCTTGCCAAACTCCCTTTCGCCGTTTCGGGGCGCGTCATACGCAAGCTATGCGGCGGGAGGGCAACATACGGCCACGTCAAAGCGGTGTTGGAGCTGTGCAAAAAAAATGAGCCCTCAGCTTTTTTATCGCTTCCCGGCACCGTCGTTTACAGGGAAAATGACAAGATAGCATTCAGCGGAGACGTGGAAGCCGAGGCGGACGGGTTTGCGCAAGTTTGCCCGTCGGACGGCGACAAAATCGAAATCCCGGGATTGGGAATGGAATTATCTTGCATTTCAGTCGAGTGTAATGATATACTCCATTTATTTAACAAATCTGTAACTTCTTTTCTGTTAAAAAAAGATGACATATGTGGTATAATCACCGTCAGGCCGCGCCGCGAGGGCGACAGGATCAGGCTTTTCGGCCAAAAAGGGACGAAAACGCTCAAGAAGCTGTTTATTGAGCGGCGCATCCCGGCGCGGAAAAGAAGCCTTGTCCCGGTCATTGCCGACGACATGGGCGTGTTGGCTGTCTACGGGATCGGAGCGGGGGACAGGGCAGCGCCGGGCCCCGGCGACAAGGCATTTCAAATTTCATTTGAAATGCAGGGAGCAGGGGACAGGGAACAGGGGACAGGGAACAGGGGGCAGGGGACGGAGATGACCAGGGCGTCGCGATGATGGCATCGCATTATTATTCCCACTGAGAAGGTTATGTAGCAATGAAAGAAGACCTGAAAGAAATACTCTTTTCCGAAGAGCAAATTAAGCGGCGGGTCAAAGAACTCGGCGCTCAGATCAGTCAGGATTACGCCGGCAAAACGCCTCTGCTGATCGGGGTTTTAAAGGGTTGTTTTGTCTTTCTGGCAGACCTTGCGAGATGTGTGGACCTGAAATGCGAGGTAAGGTTCCTCATCGCCTCGTCATACGGATTCTCGTCGGTTACGTCTGGAAAAGTCAGCATTAGCAAGGAACTTGATTTTGACATCAAAGGGCGGGACGTAATAATTATCGAGGACATCCTCGACAGCGGCGTCACGCTGACCTCATTGAAGGAATATATTTTGGAACATTCCCCGGCATCATTAAAAATATGCGCCATGCTTGACAAGCCTTCGAGGCGGCAGAAGCCCATAGACGTCGATTATTTGGGCTATACCTGCCCTGACGATTTTGTCGTTGGATATGGGCTGGATTACGCCGAAAGCTACAGAAATCTGCCATTCATAGCGGCCCTGAAACCGGAGGTATATTCGGAATGAAAGAGGTGAATGCCCTTTGAAACCAAAAAACAAGAGCCCGCGAAGCCCTCGTGAAGCCGGAATATACTTCCTTGTTTTGGTGATTCTAATATCAACCGTATACCTGGTTTTCACAAATGACTCCAGGATCACGACTTCGATTGGCTATTCGGAGCTTCTCCGCATGTTCGAAGCCAGGGAGATCCTGTCATTTTCGATTAAGGACAATCGGATAACGGTTGAGCTCAATAGGAACTATGGGAATTCAGGCAGCCAATTTGTCACGCACGATATTCTTGACTTGAGCATTTTCTATTATGATTTCAATAGTCACATTGATGAGCATATGCGGCGCGATTCAAATTTCAAATATGACTATGTGGCGGGAATGAGGCTGCCGTGGTGGGTTTCGTTGATTCCGTACGTCATCATTATTCTGGCATTTTTCTTCATTTGGAACAGTATGATGAACAGATCAGGAGTGGGCGGCGAAAAGGGCGCGATGAGGTTCGGCAAAGCCAGGACCCGTCTTGCAGGCGACGATAAAAAGAAAGTGACCTTTGCCGATGTGGCGGGATGCGACGAGGAGAAAGAAGAGTTGCGAGAAATCGTCGATTTTCTCAAAGGCCCGCAGAAATACATTGCCATCGGTGCGCGGATACCGAAAGGAGTCCTTCTTGTAGGGCCTCCCGGCACGGGCAAAACGCTGATTGCCAAGGCGGTCGCCGGCGAAGCGGGCGTCCAGTTCCTGTCGATATCAGGCTCCGATTTCGTGGAGCTTTATGTCGGCGTAGGCGCGTCGCGTGTGCGAGATTTGTTCGATCAGGCGAAAAAACTTGCCCCTGCGATAATCTTCATCGATGAAATCGACGCGGTCGGGCGGCAGCGCGGCGCGGGGCTTGGCGGCGGTCACGACGAACGTGAGCAGACGCTCAACCAACTGCTTGTCGAAATGGACGGATTCAACACGAACGAAGGCGTTATCATCATGGCCGCCACAAACAGGGCGGACATCCTCGACAACGCGCTTCTCAGGCCGGGGCGTTTTGACCGGCAGGTCTACGTCGGTTTGCCCGACATCAAGGGCCGTGAGGAAATATTAAAGGTGCATTCGCTAGGTAAGATCATCGCCGAGGACGTGAAACTCGCAGATATCGCAAAAGGGACGATAGGCTTCACGGGCGCGGATCTTGAAAATCTCCTTAATGAAGCGGCGCTTCTGGCGGCGCGCGAGAATAAGCGCTTCATCACGATGGAAGACATAGAAAAAGCGACGTTGAAGGTCATTGCAGGCCCCGAGAAAAAAAGCCGCGTCGTCACGGAACGCAGCCGCAAGATAACGGCGTATCATGAAGCGGGGCATGCGGTGGCGTCGCGATATCTGGATAATGTCGACCCGGTGCATCTGGTTACGATAATCCCGCGCGGCGCGACCGGCGGCATGACGGTTTTCCGTCCGCAGGAGGACAAGGATTACACGTCGAGGAGCGAAATGTTCGAACGTATCGTTTCGATGCTTGGCGGGCGCACGGCGGAGAAATTGTTCCTTGACGACATTTCGACGGGCGCGTCAAACGATATCCTGCAGGCAAGCGGCTTGGCTCGTTCGATGGTGACAAAATACGGCATGAGCGATAGGCTTGGCCCGATATCATATGACGATAGCAGCAGATCCGTTTTCATAGGCCGCGATTTTTCGCAGACGAAGAGCTATTCTGAAAAAACGGCGTCCGCGATCGATGACGAAGTAAAGGTTATTTTTGACGAAGCCAGCGGGCTTTGCGAAGAAATACTTACGGAACATCGCGATTTAGTCATAGCCGCCGCCGAATACTTGCTCGAACATGAGTCGATGGACGGCGAGGAGTTTGCCCGTTTTTGCGAAAACGGCGGCATAATGCCGCCTTCTCCGGAAAAGGATGAGAAACAAGATGTGTTCGAGGATGTGGATTTTCCCGAAATTCCCGACCTCTGAAATCAATAAGGTATCTAAACAATGAAAAAGACAGCGTTGTTTGCGCTTACGGTGCTAATGGCGATGACGCTCTTCGGCTGCAGGGAAAAACCCCTGCCGAACGATGTTGAATCGGTCGAAGACGTCCCCGGCAAGATTATAGGCTCGTTGGCGGGCACGCCATCGGCCCGTTTAGCGGATGAACTCGGCACTGCTCGGGTGTTTTATTCAAATGACGAATTGATTTATGGTTTGACGTCAGGGACGGTCGACTGCGTGGTCATGGAAGGCGTGGGCGCCAGGGAACTTGTTGCTGAAAAGCCGGAGGTCAGGATTCTTGATGACGCGCTGCTTGAGTACGAACTGCGTTTTGCCGTTCCAAAAGAAAACGCGCAGCTTCTCGAGGTCGTCAATTCCGCGCTTGCGGAGCTTGAGGCGAGCGGCACGCTCAGAAATCTGCGCGATAAGTATTTTTCTTCGAGAAGCTACGTATATGAAAATACCGGGGAAGTAGCGCCGCGCCCCGGAGAGTTGACGCTTGCGGTGGCGCCGGATTCTCCGCCGTACTCATTTAAGGATGCTGATGGCAATCATACGGGGTTGGATGTTGAGGTGACGCGCGCGGTTTGCGACAGCCTCGGGGTTCAGCTTTTGATCAGCGAGGTTGAAGCGGAGGATTTGATAACCGCCGTGTGGTTCGCGAGGGCGCATCTTGCCGTCGGTTGGCTGCCCGGCGACGTCAACGATCAGGTCAGCATTTCAAATCCGTACGCGAGCGCCGCGCACGTCGTCATTGTCAGGAGGTAGGATTCAGTATTTCGCAGTATCTATCGTACGCTCTTGCGACCGAGATGTCCCACGGCAGGTATAATTCGTCCATCGCGTTGCGTCCCAGGGTCTTCATATATTCCATGTTTGCTGATAGTTTGGTTATTGCGTCCGCCAGACTGTCGGCGTTTTCGTCTATTAGCACGGCGTTCCTTCCGTCCGTGACCGGCTCTGCCGCGGAGCTTTCCCTGAGCAGGACCGACGCAAGGCCGCAAGCCGCCGCTTCCCGGACGACCAAGCCGTTGGTGTCATAGGATGAGGGGAACAGGAACAGATCGGCGCGGCTGTAGAAGGCCCGAAGGATTTCCCTGTCATTGACGGGGCCTGTGAATATGCATTCGTCCTTGAGGCCGAGCTCTTGCGAGACTTTTTCGATGTCGTCGAAGTCCGTGCCCCCGCCCACGAATATCATTTTAAACCGAACGCCCTGCGATTTTGCCTTGGATAAGCTGTCAAGCATCATCCTTATTCCTTTATACCACATCATTCGCCCGACATAGAGGAATACCGGCACGTCCGCAGGAAGCCCGGTTTCGCTGTTAATCGCGGCGATAAGTTTTTCCGGGGCCTTGCCTTTTGGGAAGTCTATGCCGTTTTCCATGATAATGTAGTCGCCGTCGTATCCGAGGCTTTTCAGGTTTTCTCCCGCGCCCCGGCTGACGACCCAAACTTCGTCGCATGCTTTGATGTTGGATTTAACTACTTTTATCGCCGTCGATTGCATGATTGTCGAGCTGAAATTTTTTGCTATGTCGATGTCAAATCTTGTGTGGTATGTCATGATAATGGGCGCGCCGGTCGCGTTTCGCAGGCTTTTGGCGACAATGGTGGACACAAATGGGCAGTGGCAGTGGATTATGTCAATGGGGTAGCTTGCAAGCTCCCGAACGATGCTCTGTGAGGGGATTCCGGTACGGTAGCCGGCGGTTTTCGGGGTTTTCAGGCTGGGGTAGCTGACGACGGGGAATGGGTGATCGTATTGCACGCCGGGGTAGCGCGGCGTGACGACGACGGCGCTGCCGTGGTTGCTATGTATGTTTTTCGCGTAGTTAAACGCCACATTTGCCACGCCGTCGATTATTGGCGGGAACGAATCGTTCAGCAGGCAGACGCATAATTGTTTGTTCATAATTTGACCTCATGTGGTGAAAAAAAGCATTTCGTCCATAGTACCACGTTTCATTTTGGAACACAAGAATATTTACAAGCCGCCCACGGCATGATAAACTGGAAATATACAAATAAGAAGGGAATAGAGAGATGATTGATGTTGGGTGGCTGGCTCAAAACGGGCCGTGCGAAAAGTATTCGGCGGGACAGACTGTGCCCCTCCCGGGAGAATCGGAAAAGGGCATGTATATCCTGCTGGCGGGCAGGGTAGATGTTTCCGGAGCGGCTAAAAATAAGTCGCCCGAGGTTTCTTTGTTTCCGGGGGACGTGTTCGGGGGAGGCGAATTCTTTACGGACAAAGCCGAATATGTCTATACGGCGGCTGTCGATTCTGTGGTCTATGTCATTAATGAAAGCTCATTCAGCGATTTGTCCTGGTCACAGCCGGACATAGTGTTCGCAGTTTTGAGGGCGGCTTATGTGCCTCAAGGGCAGCCGACGGGCCAGGTTAAGTCCATGCAAGAAAAAGCCGCGGCCGCGGCTTTGGCAAAAGCGAACGCGGAGCCTCCGGCAAAGGTAGATTTGGCCAACGATGCCGCGCTGAAAGCCCTCCTTGACGATAAACACATCGAGGCGCAGCCGGCGCAGCAAAATGCGGCGTCGGACGGGGGCGCTCTTTTTCCAAGCGGGCACAAGCATTATCCGGGCGTTACCAAACCGGCTTATTTGCGCCTGGTATATCCAAAAGACTATACATGCCCGTTTTGCAAAAAGGAGTTCAAGGGTGTCAAGGTGTTTGGGTCAAAGCTGTATGAATCGGCGCCCATGCGATATGATCTGAGAAAATATTTCACCGATTTCCAGATGGAATGGTATGATGTGATCACCTGCAGGCATTGTTTTTTCAGCACGACCGCCAGCTTTTACAATGACTCAAAGCCGGTTTTAAAGCAAAAAATAGAAAATGAGCTTTCCGCAGCCAGGTCTTTGGTAAGCCTGGACTTTGACGCTGAGCGCGACATTGATTTTGTTTTCACGACACACTATCTGGCGCTCCTGTGCTCGGACGGGTATCTTTCTTTGGCCGTCCCGTTACGCGCGAAGATATGGGGAAATCTCAGTTGGCTCTATGAAGATGTCGGAGACAAAGAAATGGAGGTTTTTGCCGCCGCAAAAGCCGCCGATACTTACGAAGAAGTCTACACCGGAACCCGCATGACGCCCGTGCAGGAGCAGACGACTTGCCTGTCTATCGTCGGCATGCAGCGCAGGGCGGGCATGGACAAGGATATCAGGAAATACCTTTATCAAGTCAAGACTGCAAGAATGGGCGAAAAATCATACATGAAGATGGCCGAAGACATACTGGAAGATATGCGCGGCGGCGGCGGCGTATAGCCGCCGCAGGGGACAGGGGAGTTGAAAGTTGAAAGTTGAAAGTTGAAAGAGGAAAGAGGAAAGTTAGGAGACGAGGGATAAGGGGACGGGGATCAGTGTACAGTGTACAGTGTACAGATGAGGACGAGTGTACAGTGTACAGTGTACAGTGTACAGATGAGGACGAGTGGGCAGTGTACAGTGTACAGTGTACAGATGAGGGCGAGTGGGCAGGGTTGAGAGGGAGCAGATGAAATCCAAAACTGTTTTTTACTGCACTGAATGCGGGAATGAAACGCCAAAGTGGACGGGGCAATGCATGGCATGCAATTGTTGGAACACAGTTGTGGAGCAGCCGGCATATTCAAAGCCAAAGGCCGCAGGGGTTTCGGTTTCCTCGGGCTTTGCGGCCAAAGCGGGGCCCACCGGGCTGCGGCAGATCGATTTGTCGCGTGAAATGCGCTTTAGCACGGGGCTCAAAGAATTCGACCGGGTGCTTGGCGGCGGAGCCGTCTCCGGTTCGCTTGTGTTGGTGGGCGGTGCGCCGGGCATCGGGAAATCGACGCTTTTGCTGCAGATTTGCGGGCTGGTCGACAGTTCGCTGAAGATATTGTATGTTTCCGGCGAGGAGTCGGAACGGCAGATAAAAATGCGCGCCGAACGCCTCGATATCGAGGGGGACGGCGTGTTTGTGCTTGCGGAGACTGTTATTTCGGATATCCTGACTGCGGCGGAAGAGCTCAAACCTGACATTTTGGTTATTGACTCGATACAGACGATGTATGATCCTGAAACCTCGTCGTCGCCCGGCAGCGTAGGGCAGGTGAAGGCATGCACTATGTCTCTGCTGAGGCTCTCGAAAGACCGCGGCGTCACCATTTTCCTCGTCGGGCACGTCAACAAAGACGGGGCGATCGCCGGGCCGAAAGTGTTGGAGCATATGGTCGACTGCGTTATGTATTTTGAAGGTGAGCGGTCGATGAATTTCAGGGTCCTGCGCGCCGCGAAAAATAGGTACGGCTCCACGAACGAAATAGGCGTGTTTGAAATGCTTGATTCGGGTTTGGCGGAAGTTATGAACCCGTCGGAAATGCTGCTGACGGGGAGGCCGGTGAATACACCGGGAACATGCGTGACGTGCGTTATCGAAGGAACGAGGCCGATCCTTGCGGAGATTCAGGCGCTTGTCGCTCCGGGCAACCCGAACATGCCTCGCCGCAACTCAAACGGCATCGACAACAACCGCGCGATGATGCTGCTCGCCGTGATGCAGCAGCGCGGAGGTTTGCGCGTCGGCGGCTGCGATACTTACATCAACGTGATCGGTGGCCTGAGCATCGACGACACGGGCGCGGACCTGGCGACCGTTCTTGCCCTTGCGTCCGCCTACCGGGACAAGCCGGCGAGAAGCGATATCGCGGCGTTCGGGGAGGTCGGGCTGACGGGCGAGCTTCGTCAAGTCTCCCAGGCAAGCCAACGTCTGGCGGAAATAGCGCGCATGGGCTTCAAAGTGTGTATTTTGCCATACAGCGCAAAAAATACCGCAAGCGCGCCTGCGGGATTGGAGCTGATTCAAGTCAAAAATATATCTGACGCGATAAAGAGGTCATCCGAACCTTAATTTGCTCAAAACGTTTTGAACTTGTTTCGGATTTAAGCTGGTTTGACGCGGATGCCCTGAAAGGCGTTGACCGGGAGATCGCGGAGATATTCTCGCCCTCACCCGTAATTGACGAAGCCCGGCGCAATGCGATTACATCGGAGATACTAAAACGAGCCGAGTCTGTCGCGCAAAGGAAGCGCGAACTGCCAAAAACTTTGGCTTTGAGAACGGAATAAAAAGCGTACCGCTTTATGCGCTCGGCTGTTTGAATGTATAGAGCGTTTCTAGGGTTATCAGGCGGATGTTGTTTTGAGCGGCATAATCGATCACAGTTTGATGAAATCCGGTTTTTGCAAATAAAATATAGCTCTTATCCGAATAACGCTTGAACGTCGCGCTCTTTCTTTGCAGCTCCGTCAAAGTTCCAAAGCCCACGCTCGACCATTTGCACTCGCCGAAAACAGCCTTCTCGCCCGAGTCTGCAATAATATCAATCTCTTCTTGAGCCTTCGTTTCGGGATTCGTACCCCACCAACGTCCAATGCCGTCAAACATAAAAGGCAGGCTTTGATTTCCGTTCTGCCTCCTCATATATGAGCGGCACGCATCCTCGAAAACACGGCCAATATATGCGGGCAAGTAGGGCCGGATTCGGCTCTCGAACACCTGATTCCCAAGACCTGACTCGATATTGGTCACATTTTGAGGTATGAACCTGTACCAAAAACGAAACATATTGTCCCATAGCGCGTAGACGCTGTTGCGTTCAGCCTTGACGCCATACGGGTGTTCTTTGCGGACGATATGCAAATCTATCAAGGATCTAAGGTATTTTGAGCATTTTTTGTTCTCTTCTCCCGACTTTGTGGAGATTTCGTTAAGCTTACTTGCGCCTCCCGCAATCGCGGCGATGAGCGTGTTATAGACAGCGGGTTCTCTTAGTTCCTGCTTGAGAAGGTTTTCGGGTTCCTCAAAAAGGACTCCTGATTTCTTTAAAAAACACTCGCATATGCCATCAGGCACATTATCATATTCCGCAAGCGCG
>Ga0099364_10003798_pt1 | contig 23216 bp, 22 predicted proteins | sample TergutTh196P3_FD_73070 | JGI IMG/M metagenome (GOLD analysis project Ga0099364, IMG submission 73070) | Microcerotermes parvus P3 segment gut microbial communities from Pointe-Noire, Republic of the Congo - Th196 P3 | ecosystem: Host-associated > Arthropoda: Insects > Digestive system > Gut ...
GGGAGAAAGAAAATACTGGACATATGGAGGGCTTAACGTCGGAAAAGCATATCTGCATTTTGACGCAAACCCGTTATCTCCAATAACACCCGACCCGACATTTGATGAACAACGTCCGATAGCTCTAGAAATAACTATACATGGCAATACCGTAGTTGATAGAATAATTCCGATTTCGGTTTATCCCGACCCGCCCGGAGAATGGTCTGTCAAGCCTTTAGATCGCGCGGAACTTGATATAGTTGGCGATTCTTTTGTTGTAATAACAAAAAGCATCGGAGAAGTAGAACTTATGTACACATATAGTGGTTTTAACAAAAATGTGGTAGCCGCAAGGAAGATATTTCACGTTCTGGACATATATCATAATGGCTCTGGCGGATGTAGCGCGAACATAATTCCACTGTTGATGGTTCCTTTTGCGTTTTTCATTTACATAGCTTTAAAGAAAAAGAAAGAATAGCATATTTTAATGCTTGTGACGAATCAGCGCATGACGATAGTAAAGTAAAAAATTGCCGATTCCATCCGATACATATTTGGGAGAAGCTGTGTCATTTACTAAATTTATTCAAAGCGGACAATTCTCTTTTTTTAAAAAAGCAGGATAATGATTGTCCGCTTTGATAATTCAGATTAGAAATATTTTTGTATTTCAGATTTGAAGCCTTATATTGGAATACTATTATTTAGTGTTAATAAGTGTTTTGCGTGTTATTCGCAATATACACTTATCCACAAATCCCATAACAGAGCTGAAAACAGGGAATATTTTTAAATAGTTATCCACAGACTTTTCCACTTATCCACACATAGAAATAATGAAGTTTTATCTGTAATAATTGCCACTGTGGAAAATGAGGTAATAATGCTTATTAAATATTTGAAAAAACTGGTTTTATTTATTTCTATAATTTTATTTGCCGCTCTTGCAGTTGTAGCATGGTTCGTAAGCACCGAGAGCGGTTTGATTGTACTGTTTAATTTAATTGATAAATATGAGTACAACATGCCGATTGACATTTATTTCAGCGAGGTCAGTGGCTCGCTGTTGCGGGGATTTACAATATCGGACATTACAGTAACCTCAGGCGACTCTCTCTTAGTGACGGGCCGCTCTATACTGGGAACTGGTTCGATAAAAGGAATAGGAACGGATGTTTTGCTAAAGATTGACAAACTAACCTTGGGATTTAGCTTCTTGGGAAAAAACGGAATCTTTCCTGAGCGAGTGATAATAGAAGGGGCGGAGTCAAGCTTTGATGAGCTATCCTCGCTTCTCGACTACGCCGCTACTTTTGGAGGAGGAGGCGGCGAAATCGCGCTTTTGGACTTTTCCCTTAAATCAAGCGACATTACCAATATACCGAATATGAACCCTATCAGCATCTCCGAGGTATCTCTTTCGAAAAATGTAGACCTGAAATTGGATATTGATGTAGGGGATATCAATATAAACGTTGACCAGCTAATACCACTTGAACAATATCTTGAAATGAATATGAGCTCAATCAATATAAATGTTGGTTCCGCCGGAAAAATAAACCTTGACCTCGCGCTTACCCCGCTCACGGTCGTAAGCGTTGATTTCCGCGATTTAGACATTGCCGAACTGTTAAGCGCGTCCCAAATTTCGTTTGACGTTGACGGCAATACGGGAGGCAACGCGTATATAGAGGTTACAGAGCGCGGGACAAGCGCGTCCGGCGATTTGAATTTTAACGGGCTAAAGGTTTCAGGAGTTCCGATAAGTTCATTTACTTCGCCATGGAGTTTTAGCGATTCTGATAGTGTTCTACGTTTCCGTAATATAAGCGCTATTATGCGCGGGATGGAAAATTTAAAAGGCTGGGCTTTTGTGAACACTCAAAATATGAGCGGTACGTTTTACTTGAACGGCGAAAAATTATCGCTTTCCGATCTGGAAAAAACGTTTAATCTGGGATACCCGGTTGAAGGAGAAAACGGAAGTTTTCATGTAAAAATGGAATTTGAAAATGACAATATTTCGGGAGATATCGGAATTAAAATCCCTTCCGTCACGATTGAAAAACAAAAAATTGATGACGTTTCTGTCGGTGTAAGCCTTAAAAATGGAGTTGCTTCGGGGAATTTTGCAGCGAACCTTTTTGGCGCCCCGGTAAAAGGTTCCGGATATTTTTCTATGGAGCCGCCGTACAACATGCGTCTTGATTCAACGATATCAGAGTTGGAGAGTTCGCAACTCGTATTTTTTGTCCCGGCAATGGCGGAATCTTTACCCAAGGGCAAAATCACTGCCGATATAAAGCTTGACGGTACGCCAGATTCAATTCAAGCGAACGGGACAATAAAATCCGACAATTTTTCCATTTATGGATTGAATTTTCAAAAGCCATCTATTTCTTTAAGCACTGATACATCCGGTTTAGTGAATTACAAGATGACTTCCTCAGGCGGCGTGGCTTTAAATACGTCCGGGCAGATAGATTTTTCAAAGCAACTGGTTAGCGGCAGTGGAAACGTATCAATTAATCCCGCGTCAGTACCTGCATTAAAGGGATATGGAATCAGCGGGACGATAAATTCAAACTTCGAAATCACCGGAAATTTACTGGATCCCGCAGTTACAATCAAGGCAAGCGGCAAGAACAACAATGCTTTTGGCACGCGAATAATGCAAAGTTCGGTTTCTTTAAATTATTCCAGTGGAATGCTTGGAATAATTGATTCAAGTTTTCAGCTTGATTCAAACAGCTTCATATGGGTAAAGGGGAATATTTCATTTATCGGAGCTGAACCAATTATTGACGTTTATGGAACGGTGAAGAATTTTTCGCTTGAGAGTTACGGTATAAACGAAAAAATAAACGGACAGTTCAAGATATTAGGCGCCGTATCGAACGCCGTGATAACGGGCAATTTTACCGCTCCCGCCGCAAACGGCGACAGTCTTAACGTTAAAATATCGGGGACAACAAAGGCATTAGCGTTTGAAATAGGCGACACTACCATTGCGGAAGGCAGCTTGGGCGGCAAAGGTCGCATAGAATTCCCGACTCGCGGCTCGCCTGCTATTGACGTTGATATCAACGCGGTGAATATAAGAATGCATTCTCTTTCTGAAGCTTATAAAATTAATTCTCCAATAGGCGGGATCTTTACCGGAAATATAAAAGCTCGTGGAACTCTCGACGCGCCTCTGGTGGAGCTTACGACTCAATACCCTCTTACGTTGAATAAAATGCTGTTGGATAAATTATCTTTGAGGCTTTCCGCCGGCAAAGAAGGAAACTTTGACTTAAACGCAAAAGCGTTGCTCGGGAGCGCCCTTGACTTGGAGTTTAACGGAAAAATACGGAAGGAAAAAGAAGGGTTCGCAATCAGTCTCGTAAGCAATAGTATAAATGTAGACGAGCTTGTGCAAATTACTTCTCCGGCTCTTCGCGACAGTTTTGCCGGCGTCGTTAAACTTTTAGCCGAAATAGAACTCTTTCCAAAAGGCAAGATTTCATTTACTTTAGAGACGCCGCAACTGGAAGCGTTCGGCTTTGTCGTAAACGCGCTGCGCATTCCGTTTGAATTTAGCGGCGATGAAATCAATTTTATTGTCGAACGTGGAAATATTGGCGGCGCATTGATTTTTGGAGATGGCGCCATAGATTTATTAAATGAAGCTTGGAAAGCTTCCTTCTCAATTAAGGATATATTTCTGGAGAGACTTGCAGAGCATTTACTCTCTCCAATGGGAGGAAAACTGACAGGCAGAGGAGAGGGTCAATTTAAGCTAAACGGAAAACTTGGAATGTTTCCGAGCGTTTTCGGAACAGGTTCTTTCTCGGCTTCAAACGGCGCTTTAATTGGACTTGAAGAAATGGAAATGATAAACAAGGAAAGAAAGTTTGAATTTGCTTCGATAAACGGCGGATTTGTCTTTAACGGCAAGGATGTCAGCATAACTTCCGGCACTTCAATAAACGCTCCGCCCAACGATGATTTTTACAGGTACATAAGATTCTCAGGACCGCTTGGGATTGACGGAAGGGGGATGAGACTCAATTTTTCAGCAAGAATAGACATAGAAATCCTGAAAATTCTTATTAAAGCTTTTGAAGGACTCATAAGCCTTGCAAGCGGCGGCGGCGCGACATCAAACCCTGCACGCGCTGTAACTGAAAGAGTGCTTGGGATTAAAAGAAAAACTTTTAACGACGTCACGTTTGACCTGCAAGGAAACTTTGACAATCCTGTTTTCAGCAACCTAAAGATTGACAGGGAGATGTCGGGAGTTTATGAATGGGGGAAAACCGCAAATGACGAAGGTAATTCGGAAAAGAGGAGGATCAATTTAAATATTAATATTGCAGTAGGTCCCGGCTCGTCCGATTCAGACGTCAAAGGCGATTTACAGCAGAGTATACTCGACATTCTGTTAGATAGCGTAATTCCGGAAGTGTACTAAATATATACGCAGGAGGCTTTCGATGAATAAAAAAAACAATGCGCAACTTGTTTTCAACGCTCTCATTGCCATCCCTTGGCTAAAACTACTTAGTTTTCCGTTGCGATATCGCAAAGGTTTCATGATTGGATTTCTGTGTGTGATTTTTCTATTTTCAGCAACAACAGAGTGTTTCGCGGCTCAATCAGAATACGACGTTGTCGTTGTCGGCGCGGGGGCTGGCGGAATCACGGCGGCGATAAAAGCCGCCCGCATGGGGGTAAATGTTCTTGTCATAGAAGAATCGTCGTGGATAGGAGGACAAATGACGGCGGCAGGGGTCACTACGATGGATGATTTAAGCAATCAAAAGAGCGGAATTTACCTTGAATTTATTAATGCTGTCGAGAAATACTACAAAGAGCGCAACAAATCTCCGAACTTGGGTTATTTCGGAAATCGCACAATATCGTTTGAACCTAATGTCGGGCAAAATATACTATACGAGCTTGTTAAAGGCGTTCGCAACGCAGGCGGAAAGCTGGATATAATGCTTGGCGAGCGGATTTCGAGCGTACTTATCGAAGGAAATAAAATCACCGGAATTAAAACGGAAAGAAACAACATAAAATGTAAGATATTGATAGACGCAACGGAATACGGCGACGTCATTCCATTAGCGGGGGTTCCGTATCGCGCGGGGAACTCAGTCTCCCCGAACATAAATCCGGAAGCCATGATTCAGGATATCACCTGGACTGCTGTTATAAAGCATTATCCAAATGGTGTTCCGGAACACTTGAAAGCAAAGTCGTATCTGACAAATTACACAGAGGAGCATAAGAGAAATTATTCCCGTTACGTTACATCTACCGGAGGGGACGATCCATGGAGGACCCCTCAAAATCTGACGACGCACAACGCTTACCGCGCCATGCCGGATTCATCGCTTCCCGGGTTTTATGACGGAAGCAAAATAAATTGGAAAAAGATAACAAAGACAGGAGTTAACTTTGGAAATGATTTTCCCGGACGTATCGGCTGGGAAAAAGGGCGTTCAGGCCTACCCGTAAGATACCTTGACGAACCGGATTTGCGCAGGACGGTAAACCGCCGCGCAATCATAAAAACGCTCAACTTTATTTATTACATTCAGAATGAACTTGGGGGAGCTGGGAAAAACTGGTCGGTTGCGGATGACGAGTACTATTCCGACGAGGCTTTGGATATCGCGCGCGATTTTGTTACTCCTGAGTGGCACGAAATTGTCCGCCGTATGCCAGTAATCCCATATGTGAGAGAATCCAGAAGAATTCTGGGCGATGTTACGCTTACCTCACAGATGTTGTTGCGCAACTCCCTAAGCTACCGCGACGGCAGGACAAATCTTGAATTTCGCGACGCCATAGCTATTGGTCGTTATAATCTTGATCTTCATAACTCTGGAGAAGCGAGGGACTTTGAACCCACGCTTAACGAATCCGCAGCCTCTATCGAAATAAACCGTCCCAGAGCAAATTTTCAAGTCCCGTTGAGTATCCTTGTTCCGATTGGGATAGACGGTTTCATCGCCGCTGAAAAAAATATTTCCATGTCCAGGCTTGCCGCCGGGGCGCTGCGCCTTCAGCCTATATGTATGATGACGGGGCAGGCTGCGGGAACGCTTGCTGCAATCGCAATAAGAGAAAATGTTCATCCGCGTTATGTTCCGGCAATAAAGGTTCAATGGGAACTTTTGAAAGCGGGAGTTAACCTGTCCCTTGCAAAATATCGCGATGTTCCGCATGGTCACAAGTACAACGCGGCAACCCAAATAGCATCAATGCACACATTGCTTGAACCACTTTCTTATCCACATAACCCGTCATATAACAAGAGCGACTCTGATAACTGGCGCCTCGGCGTCCCGCTAATAAAGGGACCTCCTCTGGGGACGTTCGGGATAGACAGACTCATAACAGAAAGAGATAGAAAAAAGTTGCTGAGTAATGCGCCGCGCGGGTTTAGTTTACCTGAGAGAGTTACGCGAGGAGAAGCGCTCGAAATGCTCATTAGGGCGATTCTGGATAGCAGTCAGTAAAACACAATGTAATATTCTAATAATTTAGAAATATAATTTCTGATATTTTTTTAGCTAAAAACATGATATGATAATTAACTACTTAATACCTTTCAGAATAATAACATAGGAGAAGCAGTGAAGAGTCCCTTTACAGGAGGTGACGCGTCGGTCTATAGAACATTACTATTTGGGTAAAGCCGTTACTCAAAAAACACAGAATGTATATGATTTAATTGGAATAAGGGACAGAATAGGATATTTGGTTCTCTCGCTAGGGAGGAGTTTACAATTGTGATTTCTGTTTTTTATCAACAATCGCACTAATAATAGATAATAAACAACCGATTTTAATACTGTGTAGAGTTGCTTTCTAACCATTATGTATAATGTTGTTGTTATCATTAGATTTGTGACAAGATGAACCAATCTATTTAATACTCTACTATAATTACATTTAATCAAGAAAAAAATAGAAATGACGGCTCGCGTTATAATAGAGCGAGCGACATACCTTCGCAGACAACGGGGGCGCCTAATATCTAAAGGGAGGATTTACTATGGAACAGAACGACAAAGAGGTTGTTTTTCGTCCATCATGGAAGAATTACATTTTGCAGTATTTGCTTGTTTTTTTAATGATCGCGATAGTGTTTATTATTGCTTTCAGTAATCTCAGATCAGGATGGAGAGACTTCATAAATATAGCTGGTATATTCAGCATTATATGCATCGCTATTAGAATTACGCTTGATAAATTTAAGAATAACACTGCATGGAAGAGTTATATTTTTCAATATCTGCTTATTATTGCGATGGCTGCGATAGTGGTGGTGGTTGCCTTCGCAGAATTAGACGCGGGAAAGAAAAAGATTATTTCCATTGTCGGCGCCGTTTATATTCTATCGATTGCCGTTGCGGTAGTGTTCGATATGCTTAACGAGCGTTTTACTTTAAAAGAAGATGAAGTAGTTATGGAACATGGGATTCTCAACAAGAAATCCACGGAAATAGACGTAAATCAGATAAGAACAATACTGGTGCATCAGAATATATGGCAGCGTCTTGTTAGTATTGGAGACCTTTATATAGCTTCCGCCGGGACTGAGAGTTACGAGATAGTAGCGCATGGAATAACTCGTCCACATGAGATAAGAGATAAAATACAGTCTTTTATAAGAAGTAAACCACCAGCGGAAGTAATAACAACGGAATGATTTCGGCATGAAATAGAAGCTGGCTACCCACAAACTGCGTGCGTCATGCGGAATCAGAGTTTTTCGGTTTTGGTTCAAAAAAGCATGAATACATAAAGGGAGGGGATTTATAATGCGCGTATTTCCGAAGAGTATTGAAAGAATTATAGCAGAAAACAGACTGACGGACGCTATTTTTCGCAGGACATGGTCGTGGAAAGACTATACTTTTCAGTATTTTTACATTGCCGCGATTATCGTGTTGTTATTTATTTTCGACTATAATATGCGAATATTATTGATTCCTTTGTGGGTATATGGTTTTATTTGCATCATGTACATTGCGGTGCGTATAGCCTTCAATATTTCGATCAATAAAGAAGCGGCGGAGAAGGAGGATAAACTTATTGAGTATATTCTTAACGAAAACCATGCGGAAAATGATGTTTACTGTAGTGATGAGATAAAGGATAAATTGCTGTTGAAGTCTAAAGCAAAGACAACACAAGCAATACCTGCCGACATGGATTCCTGGTAGTTTTCATAATTTAAGGAGATTTGATCAAAAAAAACACACTTAGCGTATAGATTATATTAACACGCCTCACGCATCTACTTAGTTCAATATTGATGTTAAAGGAGGAGTTAAAGTTGTCTACCACACACACTGTTGTAAAGGCTCAAAAACAAGACGCCCATGATAAGAGTAGTAGCAGCGAGGCTCCTCGTAGTGCTGTGTCATGGAGAAGTTATACTCTACATATACTATTTTCTATAGTATTCATTGAGGGATTCATCCTTGCGTATATCTACAAACGCAGCAACATAAGCGGACTCTTTCTTGACGTCTTAATTGGCTTTGTTGGTATTGTGTTTGTATTAATTTTGATGCGCATATTGATTGAAATTTTGGTCGAAATAAAAATTAAGGTGATGGAAAAAGAAGTAATCGAATACATTGCCTACAAAAAAGCTGCTAATGTTAAGGCTGTCCAGCAGCCCATCGCGGTAAAGGAAATTAGACAAAAGATAAAAGCGTATTGACGCCAATTAACGAATAATTGGGCGTTATTTCCTTGATATATTTATTCCGACATGGTATCATGATAAGGAATAAGAATCGACAAGAGTTGGATAAATTGCACTTACAAAATAGTAGACTAATGCTTCATATTTGTTGCGCGCCAGACGCTACAGTACCATGGATGGAACTCAGTCTTATTAAATGTCTGAGTGTCATGGGGTATTTTTATGGTTCAAATATTCATCCTTCGGAAGAATATGACAAGCGCAGGGATGCTGTAGAGATATTAATGAATAACTTGAAGGGGCAGTGTTTTTATCCTGCCCCTTCGACGAATTTATGGCTTGCGTCAACAAGCAAGTTTGCTGATGAACCCGAAGGCGGGAAAAGGTGCGCTTTATGCTTCCGGTTGCAGCTTGAGGCCGCCGCCAAAGCTGCGGTCGAGTCGGGCTGTTTTTACTTGTGTACAACTCTTACAATAAGCCCTCACAAAGATGTTGACCTCATAAACTCCATTGGAAATGAAATTGCCGATAATTTTGGATTAGCGTGGCTTAATCAGGTGTGGAGAAAAAATAACGGCTTTTATAATTCCGTGAAGATGTCGAAATCGCTTGGGCTGTATAGGCAGAGTTACTGCGGATGTATCTATAGTATGCGCGACGTCGAGTCGTAATCAAACGTATGTCGTTGGTGGTCGCGCTCCGACGCGAGACGCATGTCTATCTACACCTTCGCGGCTCTGCCGCAGAATCCGCCTCGCCTACGTTTGGTTTCAACTCGGTATGAATTAACACTCAAGTGAATGCGAATTGGTATGAGACCGATTTTGAATCTCAATCATCCTGCTGTGGAATATCGCGAGGGTCGGCGTCTGTTTTAAGATAGTTTTCTTCTTTGCTTAGCCATAACTTCCATAGCCAAAGCGCGAGGATTGCTGAAATCGTGCCGCCGGATAGCCCTCCAATAATATATGGATAATTAATTTCCCCCCCAAGGATTTTTACTCCCCAGCCAGCAAGAGCGTACCCGTAAGCTACGACGCATCCCATCGAAAGAATGAGAATGATAAGTCTCATTATGAACTAACTATCAAGCTCCGCTATAACGTCAATCTCTACAAAAAATGTGCCTGGCAAAGTACTCTGAACAGTAGTTCGAACGGGATAAGGGGGGTTGAAATACTGAGCGTATACTTCATTAAATTCTTTGAAATGCCCCATATGAGTGAGATGGACTGTTGACTTCACAACATCGTCCATTGTGGCGCCGCCCGCTTCGAGTATGTTGCGTATATTTTTCAACACTTGATGAGTCTGCGCAACTATCCCATCAGGGATATTTCCAGTAGTCGGATCTTTGGGGCCCTGCCCGGCAACGTAAATCCTCGACCCGGATATTATCCCTTGCGAATATGGTCCTACAGGGTTTGGAGCTTTGTCGGTCTTAATTTCTTTTTTCATTTGCAATAGCCTCCTATATTTTGATGGGCGGGGGGTTTTGCTCCCGTCGTACATCTATTTTACGATACCGCAACGGAAAAGCCAATAGCTTGCGAAAGGGGCGCCGCGCCGCAATGCCATTTACTTAAGATAATTAACAAGTGAAATAAACACTTATGTGTTTTCGTTTTTTTGATGTGTGGAAATGGTTGCACGTTGCGTTTTGACTCTCATATATAACCTCCGGTGGTAGCCGTATTTCCTTGATAACATATAGTCGGTTAACAGACCGATGCAGAATAATTATTGCAATACAAGTTAAAAAACGGTATGATTTCAAATTAGCGTACTTTTTTATTTTATGCTTTGGATAGTAAGGAGGCAAATTTAGTGAAAAATAAGTTTTATAAAGCCATAATATACGTTTTTCTGACTGTTTTTATATCTTGCGGCGTTTGCTTCGCCGACCTTTTAACAGTTCTTCCCAAAATAGAAACAAATGAAACAGGCTCATATTCGAGATTTACCGTTAGAATAACGGACGCAAGCAAGCTAATAGAGGACTTATATCCAACAAGGTTTTTTGAAGCATTAGAGCCGCTATACTCCAATCTTGAGTTTAATCCATTGATCAAAATTGGCAACGTTGTAAAGGCGCTGTCAAAGTCAAACCTCAGAGAATTTGCCTTGCTGGTCGTAACGGATGATAAGAATTCCGAGATTCATGACGGCGGAATGATAATCTCTTTGCAGGATGGAAATAAAACGTTGAATGAAGCTGTACAATCCGGAAAACTTACATTTTTTGATCTTGTCTCATCAGTGGGAGAACCGGTTCTTGAAGCAATGAAAGCAGTAGATGCCTCGTTTGCGGATTGCGAGTTTGAGCGTGACAGCGACGGAATTTTTTTCTACGAGGACAACTATGTTTACATTGAGGGAGATAAAATAATAGCATTCGATACCAAGGAATCAATTCTTTCGGTTGTTGACGCCATAAGATCAGGCGCTGACTCGGGTGGTTCAGAATTCCCCAATGTCGCTTTTTTGCGCATATCCAAGGAAATTGCTCAAACTTCCGAGGATTTAAAGGTTGAAATTGGTCTTTCGCATGAAAATTCGACATGGAAAATTAAAACTTTAAGCAATGTATCAATACTTATGTCAAACATCTACAATCTTGACGAAAAAGCAATTGAAAAAGCTCAGGAAGCGCTCTTGAATACTCCGATGGTTGGAAAAGGTGTACCTTTCTTAGTAATCGGCGGCAATACATTTCTTGACGATGTGGACACTATCGAAGAATGGCTTATGAACACCGGAGACATGGATCTTACCCTTCAATGGGCAATGTTTTTACAGATTGCAAAACAATTTGGGGTCGCGAAAAAAGATGTAGGAAATATGTTTTCTGGATCAATAGCGCTAATACTCGGGCTTGACGTTAAGTTTTTAGGTATTCCGGCGCCATTCGGCGGATATGTAACTTTTACAGGCAAAGATGGAGCTGCGGCGCAGTTTCAGAACGCGATATACAAAGCTTTAGAAAAGACTGAGATGTTAACCGAATTGATAGTTGACGAATGGAATAAGGTACTCGCCGTAAGCGTAGTTCCAGGTATGCCAAATGTTCTTATTGCGCAAAAGGAAGAAACGCTTCTGATTGGCGTTATGAATCCTGAAGATATAAAAGCTGAGATTGACATTGAAGAGGTTGGTATACCCAATGAAAAAATGCTTAGCTGGATTATCCTCAACACTGAAAGAATATGGAAGGGTATACGCGCCTCCTATGAACCGCTTAGCGAAATAATTTTATCCGGCGTATTCGACAGCGCTTCCAAAAGTGAAATAGAAGCTCTAAAGTATGCTCGTAACCTTATTAACACAGATTTTCCGATGAATGCGTTTAGTTTATGGGCGCCGTCCATTGATGAGATTGAAATAAATATTTCAATGAACCCTTCTCCTGAAGGAGATTTCTGGAAAGTATTCTTTGAATGGTTAGCCATATTAATTAATTTTTAAACTGATAAGGAGGTTATCGCGCCAGATAGCCTCCGTCCACCGGAAAAACAGCGCCGGATATATAGTCGGACGCGGCGCTTGCTAAAAATACAGCCAGCCCCTTCACGTCGTCCGGCGTTCCCCAGCGACCGGCAGGAATGCGGGTTAAGATTTCTGTATTGCGTCTTTCGTCATTCATAAGCGCAGTGTTCATTTCTGTGTTCATATAACCGGGCGCAATAGCGTTCACTTGAATATTACGACAAGCCCATTCGTTTGACAAAGCCTTTGTCAATTGACAAACGGCGCCTTTGCTGGCAGCGTATGCGGGAACGGTGAAACCTCCAAAAAAACTGAGCATGGAAGCCATGTTGATTATTTTTCCCCCGCCTTGCGAAATCATTTTTCGCCCCGCTAACTGACACAGAACAAAAACAGCGTTCAGGTTTACATTTAAAACCGCGTCCCAGTCTTCGATCGTAAATTCTTCGCAACGATTTCGGCGCTGTACGCCGGCATTGTTGATCAAAATATCTATTCGTCCTCCCAATATCTCAACCGCCTGTTCGAAAATGCCCTGAACGCCCTCGCGCGCGGATAAGTCGCCTTGCAGTCCCGTAACGTCCAACCCTTTTGCTCGCATATTCAGCGCGGTTTCCATCACAACGGCGCTCGCGCCTAAAATAACAACTTTGGCGCCCGCCTCGGCAAGCCCCTCCGCCATACCGCGCCCTAATCCGCGCCCTCCGCCTGTGACTAACGCGCATTTTCCGGTTAAATCAAATAAATTCAAGATGTTTACCTCCAATGATTCAATTAAAATCGAACATTACCTTAACGGCGCCCGTCCCCTGCGTAGTAAGCAGATCAAAGCCTTTTTGCGCTTCGGAAACTGGAAGGACGTTCGTTATCATTTTTTCGTAAAGCGGCGTCTGCGCAACTAATTGAGCGGCAATGGCAAAGTCTTTAATCCGGTACACGCGGACAAACAGCATATCGGCTTCTTTGAACATGCCTTTTATAAGAGGTATCGCAGCCGGTTTCTTATATGCCGCCACAATCACGATATTCCCTTTAACCTTTACCACGTCAAACAAAACTTCAGCCACAGGCTCTACGCCAGCGCAGTCGAATACCCAGTCAAACCCGTTGCCGCCCGTACGCCCTTTGCAAAATGACTCAACATTCAGCCCCGATGGATCAATTACTTCAAAACCCATTTCACGGGCTAATTTAGCCCTTGCCTTATCAATTTCCATCATTAAAACTGATTTGGAACCAAATACGGACAATGTTAAAGCGATGCTCATTCCAATCGGACCGCAGCCAAATACTACCGCGTTATCTCCCGGTTTGAACCCCTTTTCTCTCAAGGTATGCACGGCAACCGCAACAGGTTCCACCAGCGCTCCTGATAGCCCGGAGACGTTAGCGGGCAAACGGATTACGCTCTTTTTCGGAACCTGAACATATTCGGCAAAAGCGCCGTCAACATCTATACCCAAAAGTCTTAGCGAGTTGCAGACATGAGCATTTCCCAAGCGGCAAGGCTCGCACTCGCCGCAGGAAAGAAGAGGATAAACGGCGACTTTTTCTCCTTTTGAAATGCCGTTGACATCATCGCTTTCCAATGTCCCGGAAAACTCGTGGCTCATTACCAAAGGCGCTTTGGCTCTTGGATGCGTTCCGGCGTAAATATTTAAATCAGTGCCGCAAATGCCTGCATGCGACACTTTGACCAATGCCCAACCTTCCTGAACCTCAGGCATTGGTATTTCTTTCACCGAAATTTTATTCGCTCCTTCGTATACAATTGCAAGCACAGCCTATCACTCCTTTTTATTTGGTCCAGTTTTCGACTTTCAGTCCGGGTATCCTTTCGAAATCTCTGACGTTATTCGTAACCAGAATACAATTTCGTGCCAATGCCTGCGCCGCTATCTGCAAGTCGTAAGGTCCTATGGGCGTTCCCGCGCGTTCCAAATGCGCGCGCAGTATTCCAAACATTTCCGCGTCTTTGTCATCGAACTGCAAGATTCTGAAAGGAGAGGCAAAGCCAATCATCATCAAGCGGTTTCGATCCCTATGCGCGCTTTTCGACGCTCCGTATTCGAGTTCCGCTATCGTAATGGTTGATAGCGAGATTTCGCCAATCGGACAGCTTTTGAACGAGCTGATGACTTTGGGATTCCGCTTTGTAATCGCGTAGATGCAGATATTTGTATCCAGCAGATACATGGCTATTCGTCGAACGCAGAAGAGCGCTTTTGTATTTCAGGCTGACTTCTGCCGCTTGCAAGAAAGTCGTCCGAGAACCCATTCAGGCTTTCATCGAACAGCTTCCAAGGGTCATTTTTAGGAATCAGTAGAATTGCGCCGCCAATCTTTTCGATTCTCACGTCGCCGTCCGGGAGCCGGAATTCACTGGGAATCCTGACGGCCTGACTGTTGCCGTTTCTGAATGTCTTGGTGATTCTTATGGTCTCCATGATATATCATCCTCTCTTTCGACGAAGTATATACCATCGTGTGTACACTGTCAACTTTAGAAAAAACAGCTCGCTTCATGCGATTTTACCTTTCAAACTCAGAATCATTCCGTTTCGAAATCGAAAACAGGCGAGGCGGCGTTTGCTCGACCGCTCGCGAAGGCGTAGATAGACATATGTCTCGCGTCGGGTACGCTGATTTAGAAATGGAATACATGGTTGACAGGGTAATGAATCCGCTCACCCCTAATAAATCGAACCGCTTCCTCCGCGCACTTACGTTTCAGCTCAATGGCTGATTCTGCGGAATACCAAGCCATATGCGGCGTTACTATCGCGTTTTTGTGACGGAAAAGCGGGCTGTCCTTTGAAAGCGGCTCAGTTGCCGCAACGTCCAGTCCGGCGCCCGAGATTTTGCCGGAAGCAAGCGCCGCGTCCAACGCAATTTCGTCCACAAGTCCGCCTCGCGAAACATTTATCAGAAAAGCGCCATCCTTCATTTTAGCGAAACTCTCCGCATTCATCATTTTTTGGTTGTCTTCATTCAGCGAGCAGTGGAGGCTAAGAATATCCGCCTCGGCAAAAACCTCGTCAACTGTTTTTTTGTATTCCACAAAATCGAGGGAAATAAAGCCTTGCTTGCCATGGCGAACATCATAGGCAATCACGCGGCAGCCAAAAGCCCGGACCCTGTTGGCAAAGGCTGACCCTATCCGTCCGGCGCCTATTATGCCAACCGTCCTTACAGAAAGCCTATGAACGGGAACAGTCTCCGCGTAATTCCACAAGCCTGCGCGCGTCATATTAGCAATCATATATGTTTTACGCGCAAGAGAAAGCATGAGCGACACGGCATGGTCAGCCACTTCGTTTGTGCCATAATCCGGAACATTCCCTATCAACACGCCATATTTTGTCGCATCGTTAAGGTTAACGTTATCAACACCCACACCGTACCGTGAAATAAATTTAAGCGTTGGAATATTTTTAAAGACTTTTTCATCCATTTTGGCATATTGGTTAAGAAAACATACAGCCCCCTGGCATTTTTCTATTACTTCATCCTGCGTGGAACACTGCAGCCACTTGAAATCTAAACGAGCCGCGTCAAATATTGCGCGCTCGGGCTCCACGTCTTTATGGTCGCAATCGCAAATAATAATCTTGGGGTTCATTTCTTATTTTTTCTCCTTCCATTACTGGATAAGACCCAACATTCTTGGAATAAAAAGAGACAGAGCGGGTATATATGTAACCAGCATAAGAGCTATGATAACCACCGCGAAATATGGAAGCAGCAGCTTAAATATCTGCTCAATTTTTACGCCTCCAATTTTACAGCCGGCAAACAGTATAGCGCCAACAGGCGGAGTTATAGTACCCACACACAAATTCATGACCATAATCAGACCAAAGTGAACTGGGTGCATGCCCCATGTGCTGACGATGGGCAGGAAAATAGGGGTAAAAATCAATACAGCCGGCGTGGGATCCATAAATGTACCAACTATTAGCAACACTATATTTATAATTAAAAGAATAATAATTGGACTGCTGGAAAAGCTTAAAATACTACTCGCAATTAACTGCGGAATCCTTGTAAAAGACAATATCCAGGACAGAACGGACGATACGCAAACTAAAAATTCTACAACGGCAGTCGTTTTTGCGGAGGCTAAAAAGATTTTAGGCAAATCCTTTATTTTAATTGAACGGTAAACAAAACTGAGAGCAAGCGAGTATACCACAGCGATTGCGGAACCCTCCGTAGCCGTAAAAACGCCCTTTAAAATGCCGCCAATCACAATAACTATCAACATCAGGCTTGGAATACCCTGCCATAATACCACCAGCGCTTCTTTAAAGGTGTGTTTTTGTGTATTTACATAACCTCGCTTTTTTGCGATAAAACCTGTAAGGATCATACAACATACGCCCCAAAGTATGCCTGGTATATAACCGGCCATAAAAAGCGCCGCAATGGATACCGAGCCTGCAACGGTAGCATAAATTATCATGATATTGCTAGGCGGGATCATCATGCCTGTCGGACCGGAAGCAATGTTAACCGCAACGGAAAACTCCTTGGAATAACCTTCTTCCGCTTCGAGAGGAGACAAAATACCACCCATTGCGGCAGCGGCGGCGACTCCAGACCCTGAGACCGCGCCAAAAAGCATGTTCGCCACAATGTTGGTTTGTGCCAAATAACCCGGCAGCCCGCCTGCGAGAAGCTTGGCGCACGCTATCAGACGTTTGGCTATTCCGCCATTATTCATGATATTTCCTGCAAGTATAAAAAAAGGTATTGCCAGCAGGGCAAATGAGTTTGCGCCTAAAAACATTCTTTGCGCTCCAATAATCGCAGCCTGATTAAAAGGCAGTATGACCATCAGCGCGGCTGCGGAAGCAGCGCCGATACTCAAGCCGATAGGAAAACCCAAAGCAAGCGTCACTGCTATTCCAACAACTAAGATAATGCTGACAATTGCCACTGTACTCATTTTTTTCTCTTCCTCCTACATGGTTGTAGATGCGCTATTTTTTGAGCCAACAGCTTTTGTCTTGTATTCCTGTATGGAAAGGCATATATTATACACGGCATAAAACAGCATAACCGCTCCAAAAGCAGGGATTGAAGCATAAATGAAACCCATCGGAATACCCGTAGCCGCGTCCATTGTCCTTATTTGTAAAACAGTCACTCTATAGCCGCCAAGAACGCATATTACGGCAGAGAACATAAAGAGCGTGATATTAACAGATATTTCAACTATAAGATTTGCAAACGGAGCTAATTTATCCTTAAGGATTGAAATATCCAAGTGTTCCTTTAAGCCAAAGACATAAGCGCTGCCGAACATGACCATCCAAACGAAAAGATATTGCGCTGTATTTTCTGATACGGCGCTTGGGTTATTAAAAAAATAACGGGTAACGACCTGATAGGTCACTAATACGGTCATAATAGCTAACATAACTATACATAGCCATTCCATTAGAAAATCAACATATTTTTTAAGGGTTGTGAATGCCTTCATTATTAACCTGTTCTTCCATCAAAGTCGCATTTAAGTACCTATAGCGAGAAAAGCTCAAATTGTACTCATGCGCCATTATTGTCGCCTCCATTTAAATAGTATTATACCACCGCACATAGTAGGGCAGGGACTCTGGCTGTTCTACTATACGAAACAATACTCTTTATTTGCGAAAAAGATTGTAATATCAAATAAGATTTGATATAAATAATTGAAGCCAACGTTAAAACAAGGAGTTTCAATATGCAGAAAAAACAGGATATGCCACGTGAAAAGTTGAACAAAAAAGGCGCGGAAGCCCTGACCGATTTAGAACTGCTTCAGGCTGTGATAGGCGCCGGCGGCAAGGACAACGACTTTAAGAAAATTGCCAGAAACCTGAGCAATATCATAGATAGGATTGGCGTTGAGAATCTTACAATAGCCGATGTAAAGACTGTTAAAGGTATCGGCGACGCCAAAGCTACGGTTGTATTTGCAGCTTTGGAGTATTGGCGGAGAAAGTTTGCAAGACAAACCCGTCCGCTGATCGACAATCCGGAAAAAGCTGCCGAACAGCTTGCTTTTATAAGAAACAAGAAACAGGAACACTTTGTAATGCTCACTCTTGATGGGGCAAGAAGGCTCATTAATATTCATACTATAACTATAGGCACGCTTACAGCTTCGCTAGTACATCCACGCGAGGTATTCGCCCTTGCAATTGAGGACAGGGCGGCTTCAATAATCGTCGCCCATAATCATCCAAGCGGTTCGCTGGATGTTGGAAGCAAAGACAGGGAAGTCACCCAAAGGATAAAAGATGCTGGAGAGCTGCTGGGAATTAATCTTGACGACCATATCATAATAGCGGGGGATAAATATGTAAGCGCGTTGTAGATAACGGAACAAAGAGCGGACATCGGGTAAAAGAAGGGGCGTTCCACAAGTTGGAGAACGCCCCTCTGACTTAAATGCTTTTGTTACAGTTCTTTACGCGGTCATTTTTATCTCATTTCCTTGATTTTCGCGGCAACTGACTTGGTCATTTCAGTGCGATTGGAAACCTCGTCGATAAAAGGCGCCATTCTTGTCTGGAAAGGCGCAATATCAAGGGTTGTAAATGTAACGCCGAAATCAACGCATTTTGCGCGGTATTGATCGCGCAATTCTGCAGCCATCGTATAGAATACCTCGATAGAATCGTTAGCAAGTTTACGCAAGGCTTTTTGGTCTTCCTCGGGCATGCCGTTGATCACATTGTTATGGATTATGAGAAGGTCGGGGATCATCAGGTGGTTGGTTTCCGAGTAAAAAGGCGCAACTTCATATTGAAGCAAGTCCGTGTATGTAATAATGTTGTTTTCCGCGCCGTCAAGCACGCCCGACTGAATGGCTGAATATACGTCGCCCTGACCCATTGGCGTTCCTACGCCGCCCATGTAATTGATCATTTGAACCATAGTGTCGGACTGCATAACGCGGATTTTCAAGCCGTTCATATCTTCCGGGCTTGTAACAGGACCGCTTTTGGTGTAAATGTTACGAGGTCCAAGGCTGTAAGCGGACAGAACGTAGAATCCCGAGCCTTCCGCTGTGGCGTAAAGTTCGTCGAGAGCGCCCGACTGGAACAGTTTCTTTTGATGTTCAATGCTGTCGTAAATATACGGGCAGCCTATAACGGCAAAATCGGAAACTACATTTTCAATCAGTGAATTAGCGACTAATGCCATTTCAATGACGCCCGCCTGAACCAATTCCAAGGATTCTCTCTGAGGTCCAAGTTGTTCGTTTGGATAGACTTCAATTGAATAACGTCCCTCAGTGGCGTCATAAAGCTTGTCGCTGAGGTCAAGTAAAGTTTTGGCTTGCGGGTTTTCGATTGTCTGGTTAAAAGAAAGCTTAAACACAGTCGCGCCAACTTTTTGCGCGGCGTCAGCGACGCCCATGCCCGCTGTGAACAAAAGCGCGGCTACTATTAAATACGTTATTACAGATTTTTTCATAAATATTTCCTCCTATAAATGTTTTCGCGCGCTTACGCTATTTGTAATAAGTTTACTCTTTGCGATAGCGCCTGAATCCGGTCAGTGTACGTACCAGAGACTCGCCTCCCCGTACTAATTTTACCTCTGCACCCTGCCGCTGGCGTCGCCACCGGCAAGTTTACTGACTTCGCTTACGCTCATATGGTTGAAGTCGCCCTCGATGCTGTGCTTTAAGGCGCTTGCCGCAACGGCAAACTCCAGCGCTTCCTGCGCGGGCATATTGTTCAGCATAGCGTAGATAAGCCCCGCGCCAAAACTGTCGCCGCCGCCAACGCGGTCAACAATATGTACGGCATATTTTCTGGAGAAGTAATACGAATCGTTTACATGTTCATACAGCATTGCCGCCCAGTTGTTGTCGTTCGCTGAAAGCGATTCCCGCAACGTTATCGCGACAGATGAGAAGCCAAATCTGTCGGCAAGCATCTTTGCCACGTCTTTATAGCCTTCATGGCTGATTTTGCCGCCTGTGACGTCGGTGTCCTGAGCTTTTATTCCAAACACGTCGCTTGCGTCCTCTTCATTGGCAATGCACACGTCAACATGCTCCATCAAGCCCCCCATAACCTGCCCCGCTTTATCCCGGCTCCACAGATTCTTTCGATAGTTAAGGTCGCAACTGACGATAAGACCCGCAGCCTTTGCCGTCTTGCAAGCTTTTGCGCAGATTTCGGCAACGTTATCGCCAAGCGCGGGGGTTATGCCGGTGAAGTGAAACCAGTCAGCGCCCGAAAAGATTGTCTCCCAATCGAAATCCGCGTGGGAAGCTTTGGCTATGGACGAAGCGGCGCGATCATAAATAACCTTGGACGCGCGTTGACTTGCTCCTTTTTCGAGAAAATAAATGCCGACGCGGTCGCCGCCGCGCGCGATATTTGACGTATCCACTCCATACCGGCGTAGCGAGTTCACAGCCGCTTGTCCTATTTCGTGCGAGGGAAGTTTTGTAACGTACGAGGCGTCTATTCCATATTGCGCCAGCGACACCGCAACGTTAGCTTCTCCGCCGCCGTAGGTCGCGCCAAAACTCTCCGCTTGCACAAAACGGTAGTAGCCCGGAGGCGCAAGACGCAGCATGATTTCCCCAAATGTTATCACTCTTGCCATATTTTTACCCCCTTTATTCTTATCATCGCTTAAGAGCGAGTAGCATCCTTGGAACGTAATTCGATAACTGCGGCTTCCCTCAGCATCGAATATGCTTTTGAATTTCTGATAGCGCCGTTTCCTTCCGCATAATCAAAAGCTCTATTTCCTGACGAGTCCCTCACATTAGGGTCAGCGCCGCTATTAAGCAACGCGATAATAATCTCAGGGTTTGTATTGTCTCCCGCCGCCATGATTAATGGCGTCTTTCCACCTCCGTAAGATACATTTGGATTCGCTCCAGATTCTAAAAGAGCTGATATCACAGCAACGTTGGAGTTGAGCCATGCAGCCCAGAAAATAGGCGATACTCCGTATCTATCTACCGCATTGACATCTGCTCCTCCTTTAATAGCGTTGATAACTTCGCTTGGCGTTCCGCTTCCGCAGAGTTCAACAAAATATGACTCTTTTGAAAAAGTTGCATCTCTCGTCCATAATAATTTGTAATATTCCGACTTTAGTTTTCTGTAGTTCAACTCCTTTTTAATGTAGTCTAAAGCGGTGTTTCCGTTATTATCCGTTAAGCTTGCATCTGCCCCTGCGTCTATAAGTACTTTTATAACTTCAAGATTCGGATTCTTCCATGCAGCCCACATTAATGCCGTCATGCCGTTTTTATCCTTTTCGTTAATATCTGAAATTACTCCAAGTACAGCTCTTACTTCACTTACTCCATTGGTTGAAACTATTTCAAAAATGTCAATTTCCCCGAAAGCGGATGAATATGATATAAATCCCACAAAAAGATAAAAACATACGCTTACTTTAATGATTCTTTTCATTTTTATTCCCTCCAAATTGCTTGAGCTTGAGAAAAACATCCGCTATCGTTTCATTGACCGAATGACGGAAATTATCTGGAGAAAGCATAGCCCCCTGTACTCTTTTCCTTAAAAAAGAATCCAAATCTTGGGGGATGCGCCAAAAACATATATATTTTAACTCAATCTGTTTCAAAAATCCTATTCTGTCTAAATGTTCTTTTTTGCAGGGGCGCCCTGACGCAAAAAAAAGGGCGGCATTGAACCGCCCAACCAATAAATAACGTTGCATGTTTGATATTGTTGCCGCCAGATGCTATAAAACCATCACGGTCCCGATGTGGCGTCGTCCCCTGCTATCCGCTGTCTTTATTTTCTCCTTAATAACGGCGCTGATGACAGCATAAACAGCGCGAGGGCTAGAATTCCCATATTACATCCGCTGCCAGAGTTCGTATCATTAACGGTCATCTCCTTTAATTCCTCGTTAATAAACACCTCGGACATAGCGGATGGCGAATACCCCGACGGAAGCTGCGCTCCCGTCTTGCCATAGTTGATCAAAAATATGTTGAAGTCGTTAAGATCAACTACCCCGTCGTTGTTGAAATCCGCAAATTGATTGAAGCCGGGCATATTTGAACTATAGCCGTAGCTATTCAAAAATGTGTTAAAGTCGTTCAGGTCGATTATGTTGTCTCCGTTCGAGTCGCCGCAGGGCAAAGTTCCTATATTAATTACGTTCCCATTTTGAACCGTTCCTACATATTGACTTGCCGCAAGCGATCGCTCTCCTTTTACCCATATCGTCAGTCCCGTGTTTAGCATTGGTATTTTCGCTTCAGACTCCCCGTTCTGGTCAGCGGTAACCATTTCTTCCGCAACAACGGCGTTTCCGCTTATCCATTTCACCATAAGTTTTTCTATATTCGCCGCGCTTGGCGTGACGCGATTCTGGAAGCTGACCTTTAACGTTGCCGCGATATATGGATAAATCTGAAGACCGTTCGCATAAACTCTTGTATTGGCGCCGCTGAATGAGGGATTAGTAACGTTATAGGCGCCGCCTCCTCCATTGATGTCAAAGAAGAGTTCCGTTACGCCATTCGTTATATTAATAGCTGATGCTTTTAAGCTATAACCCGCTTCAGTGGCGGCTTTCACATTTCCGCTTGTTGATATGTTTACGTTTACCGCTGCGTTGATAGCGGCGCCATATCCGTTGACTGCATTTGCGGTGACATTTGCAGTTCCGCTGATAATTACTGAGCCGGTCATAGATTCTATCGCGGAAGCGTTATCGGCAGTCGTGGCGGCATATACTGAACCGCCGTTTATCTCTATGTCGCCTATAGCGCTGATTGCCGAGCCAGTGTTGGAGTCGAGCGTCAGCGACCCCCCTGAAGCACTAGTTATTGTGAGCTTACCGCTTCCGGTGTTGACAATACTTTTTGCGGTCGAATTACCGCTCATATTTATCGTGACATTAGCGCCTGTAACAAAGGCTATATCGCCTAGCGTGAGTTTACAAGTTATTTAGCAAATCTTAGGCAAAAGCATTGCAATACAAAGGAAATCTGGGTAGCAAAGTGTTTACCTAA
>Ga0099364_10003799_pt1 | contig 23215 bp, 22 predicted proteins | sample TergutTh196P3_FD_73070 | JGI IMG/M metagenome (GOLD analysis project Ga0099364, IMG submission 73070) | Microcerotermes parvus P3 segment gut microbial communities from Pointe-Noire, Republic of the Congo - Th196 P3 | ecosystem: Host-associated > Arthropoda: Insects > Digestive system > Gut ...
CGCGTTTCGGCCGATGAGCCCGAGGCCGCGGCCGCGCTGGTGGAAAGCGGCTTTCGCTCCGTGATTGTGGACCCGCCGTTCCACCGCTACTCCCCGGAGGAGATTGCGCAGACAAGCACGCTGCTCAACACGCTGAAGGAGCAAGATGTCTACCGCATCCTGACCCTTGAGCCTGTGGCGGAGGAGCAGGAAACGCAGCTGCGGCAAGCCTTGTCCTCGCTGGTGGAAAGCGCCAGCTTTGACGCGATTCTGGTGGCGGACAGCGCCGCCGGGGATGGCCTCGCTTCGTTTACGCACTGCCTCAATGACCTGCTGAGCAAGGCGGGCCTGGCGCTTCCGGTGCTCTTTGAGGCCGCCGGCGCGCCGGAGCAGGAGGACGCCCCCCTGCCCCAGCTGCTCAAGGAGCTCATCGCCGACACACCGCAGGCGGAGCTGCTTGTGAAATCCGACAGCAGCGCGAAGAGCCAGCTGGAAGCCTGGAAGGAGCTCATGGACAGCGACATGCCCATCACCCTGCTGCTGGACATCAAAAACGCCATGGGCGGCGGCACCCTGGAGGATGCCCTGCGCTTCTTTAAAGAACTGGAGCTGTGCGACGAAACACCCCTGGCGTTCAGCTCCGCGGATTATATCCCCGGCAGCGACAAGGCGGCTACGCTGCTCCGGCAGTTTTTCGCTGACAATCTGGACCTCAGCGCCATCACGAAGCCCATCAGCTTCCGCAGGCCCGTGAAGGAGCTCAAAAGCGAGCAGACCATCAACACCGCGGAGCCTGAAATCACCTTTTCCGGCGGAAGCAGCCCATTATATTCCCTCTTCTGCAACGACAAAGAGATCACCCGCAACGACAGCGGCGATTTTACCCTTGAGCGCCAGCTGCAGGCCGGCAAGAACACCTTTACCTTCACCCACCAGGATAAAAGCTATGTTTTTCACGTGATATATCAGGTAAAGGTCCTTGACACGGTATCCCCCAGCTCGCTGCTGGAGACCACGGGCGGAATCGACCTCGTGGTGAAGGCTGCGGCCCGGCGCGGCGCCACGGTAAAGGCCGCGCTGGGCAGCCAGACGGTGCAGCTGAAGCCCGGCTCCGCGAAGGAAAGCGAGGAGGGCAACAAGCAGCAGGACGCAAACTTCATCACCTATGAGGGCGTGTTCCAGCTGCAGCAGTCGGATACGGCGGAAAAGACCCTGGGCAGCGTGAAGGTGACGGCCAGTTATCAGGGCATCACTGACACGAAGACCGGCGCGAAGATCGTTCTCCTGGCAAAAGAGCCCGATCCGCCGCCGCCGCCGCCCACGACCACCGCCAAGCCGGACACAGCCGGAAGCACTGAAACAGAAACCGGCGCCGGCACAAGCACCGGCACAAGCACTGGCACCACCGGAACGGGTACCGGTACAAGCGCTGTCACAGGAACAAGCACCAGCACAGGAACGGGCACAAGCAGCACCGCGAAGGCGGCGTCCACAGCGGCGCCGCAGCAGAAAACCCTGCTCAGCCCCTATAAATCCAATGGCGTGCCGGGCACCTCCCGCATGGTGGAGATCACGGCGGACTACGCGAACTCCCGCCTAAACAGCGTTCTGGACGATAAATCCGTGCCGCGCTCCTCGCCGCTGCTGAAGGGCAGCTTCGATTACATCGTAGGCTCCGACGTGAGTGGCGGCTTGAAGTACTATCACCTCAAATCCGGCAAGCGGGTGAACGGGGAGGACCTCAAGGTGATCGAAGGCGGCTACAATTTGCCGCTGAACACGTTGCAGGCCACCAGCAGAGTGACGGACGGCGCGCTGGAAATGCGTTTCGCCGTGGACTGGAAAATCCCCTTCAACGTGGATCTGCTGGGGCAAAGCTATGTCAGCAACAACGGCTACCCCCACGGCGTGAACAGCTTCACCGGCAACGGCCTGGAGATTGTCTTCTATCATAGCTCCGGCCACAGCGGCAAGGTGGATGTCAGCGGCTTTTCGCTCCTCAAAAGCGCGGAATTCAGCAGGAACGCCTCCGCCAACACCGTTACGCTCAAGCTCAGCTTCGCCCAGGCCGGGCGGTATTATGGCTACAAGGCCTATTATGACGGCAGCCAGCTGGTCATTCGCTTGAACCCCAAGCCCGCGAAGTCCCTCAGCGGTGTGCGGATCATGCTCGACGCGGGCCACGGCGGCAGCGAGGTGGGCTCCGATCTATACGCCTCCCACGCCACGCTGAAATATGAAAAGCAGGTCAACCTGCTCCTCGCGCAAAAGGTAAAGGCCAAGCTTGAGGCCAAAGGCGCCACGGTACTCATGACCCGCAGCTCCGATGTCTTTGTCACGCTCAAGGAGCGCGTGGCCATGCTGCGCACGCAGAATCCCGACATGTATATCAGCATACACTGCGATTCCTTCAACAAATCCTCCGTCATGGGCACCTCGGCCTTCTACTACCGCGCCAACGCCATGCCGTTGGCCGACGCCATCCACAAGCGCATCGTCAGTGTCTATAAAGACAGCATCTACACCAACGCCAACTACGGCTCTGAAGCGGCCGCGCTGCGCGGCGGCACGGACCGCGGCACGCGTTTTTACCCCTTCGCCGTCACCCGCGTGGAGGAGTGCCCCTCCGTGCTCATTGAGTACGGCTTCGGCTCCAATCTCACCGAATGCCGGGTGCTTCAGAAGGATCAGTACCAGGAGCTTTTTGCCCAGGCGACGGTGGACGGCATTGTGGATTACCTGACGGCGCAGTATTAAAACAGCGCGCTCATATCCTCCGATACAAAAGCCATAGGCCCATCGATAAGCGATGGGCCTTTACGCATTGCCGGCGCTATGTTATTCCGCGATTTCCTCGTACATCGCCGAGGCGCTTTCTTTGGTCGCGTGCTCCGTTACCGCCAGCACGCGGACCGTGGTTTTACGCGCGCCCACGGAAATGGCGATCGTATCGCCTGCCTTTACTTCATAGGAAGCACGCGCGGCTTTGCCGTTGACCTCCACATGCCTGGCGTCGCAGAGCTCGTTGGCAATGGTGCGCCTTTTCACCAGACGCGAGACCTTTAGGTACTTGTCCAATCTCATCTTTTCGGCCACTACTTGCCCGCGACGGCGTCTTTCAGGGCCTTGCCAGCCTTGAATACGGGGATCTTGGTGGCGGGAGCGACCAGGGCCTCGCCCGTCTGAGGATTGCGGACCTTCTTCTCGGCGCGGTCGCGCACCTCGAAGGCGCCAAAGCCGACGAATTGAATCTTCTCGCCTGCCACGAGGGCGTCGGTGAGTGCCTTGAGCACCGCGGCGGTCATCTTTTCGGCCTGCTTCTTCTCAATGCCTTCCTGCTCCGCCAGTTTGCCGATGAAATCATTTTTGTTCATTCTCGAACTCCTCCTTTTTTCTTTGTGGATGCGTTATAAATAACTGAAGGATCACTCCTTCAAATTATTATCCTGCGAGAGATCCCGCTTGGCCAGCTCCCAAAGCCTGTCCAGCTCCTCAAGAGGCGCTTTCGCCATGTCCAGGCCTTCCGCCCGCGCCAGGTCCTCCACCCGCGTAAAACGCCGCAGGAACTTGTCCGTCGCGGCGGTAAGGGCCTGCTCCGGATCGCAGCCTGCGCCGCCATCCTCTTTGATAAAGCGCGAAACGTTTACCGCGCTGAAAAGCACGTCGCCCAGCTCCTCCCGGGCATGGCCGTTATCTTTTGCTTCAATGGCCTGGCGCAGCTCGGCGAGCTCTTCCTCCAGGCGCTCCAGCGCGCCATCTATGCTCGGCCAGTCAAAGCCAACCCTGGCGGCCTTCGCCTGAATCTTCGCGCCGCGCATAAGAGCGGGCAATTCCCTGGGCACCTGCTCCATGGCCTGGGCCATGGTTTCCTGGCCCTTGCTGCGCCGCTTGATAGCGTCCCAATTGCCCAGGGCTTCTTTCGCGCCATTGACCCGCAGCTCGGCAAACACGTGGGGATGCCGCTCAATGAGCTTGCGGCAAATGGCGTCCGCCGCGTCGTTCCAATCGAAGGCGCCGCGCTCCGACGCCATTTGGGCGTGCAGGGCAATTTGCAGCATTACGTCGCCCAGCTCTTCGCACAGCAGCGCGTCATCCCGCTTGTTGATAGCCTCCACGACCTCGTAGGTCTCTTCGATGAAATTCCCGCGGATGGATTCATGGGTCTGCGCGGCGTCCCAGGGGCAGCCGCCGGGGGCGCGCAGCAGCGCGATGATGTCCAAAAGATCGCTTGTATGATACCAGCCGCGCCGGAGCAGCCGTTTTATGCGGCGGGAAGAGCTTGACATTCGATGATATTTTCCTTATGCTTAGATTATTTATTTCAGCTTATTTATTTCAGCTCGTTTGTTTTTTTTAGATTATTTATGTTAGATTATTTATGTTAGAATATTTTACCCTAAAAGTCCGTACTTTGCAAGTACTTTTCCAATTTTTTTGCCCTTTGGCAGCATATCCAAATCGTCCTCCGTTACGGCGCGGGTCAGGAGCATAGACAGCCCGTACACCGCCGCCGCGGCGCCGATGGCAAGCCCGATGGAAAGCAGCAGCACCAATCTGCTGTGTTCCCGCGCGAAAGCATCCGGCATAACGCGCTGGAAGAGCCCGTTGACAGCCCAGGCGGCGGCCGCGCAGAGAATGGAGCAAAACAGCGGCTTCCACAGCACGGAGCTGAGATTGAGCTTAACCCGCGCGGTTTTGAGCAGCGCGGTAAGATTGATGGCCACAATCACGATGTAGCACAGCACCGAGCCGATAGGCGCGCCCTTGACGTTGATTTCCGGATTGCCCACAAGGATGAAGTTGGACACGATCTTTACCGCGGCGCCCGCGATGAGTGATTTCACCGGCACATCGGTGCGCCCGATACCCTGAAGCATGTTGACGATGGGGGCGGATACGGACATCAGCGCAGCGGAAAGGCCGAAGACGACAAGCATGGGGGCCGCGTGAACCGTCATCCCCGCGTTGTTCGTTTCAAAAAAAAGCAGCATAATCTCTTTGGCCAGCACCGCCATACCAAAGCCGGCGGGCAGGGAGATGATGAGAGAAATGCGGATAATAGAGTTCACCGTGCGCTGCACCGTATCGCGCCTGCGCAGTGTCCAGGCGGCGGAGATGGCGGGCAGGGCGCTGACCCCCAGGGCCATGACAACCGTGGGCACCAGATTGCGGAAATCCAGCGCCGTGGCATAAAGGCCCCGGATATAGACCGCGCGGTCCTCCACGGTCACCACGGTCTTCGCAAGCTGGAAGGAGGCGCCGTAGATGCGCTCAATAATATCGGGATGCTGCTCAACGGCGCGGTTGAGCAGCCAGTTGAGGTTGACGGTGTCAATGATATTCGTTACGTTGAGAATCACGGAGCTGAGCACCATGGGGATGGCTATGGTGATAAGCTCCCGCAGCAGCTTGCGCCAGGGCTCGGCGGGCGCCGACAAGGCCAGCTGATCCCGGGTGATGCCGTCGCCCCGGATTTTGTCGCGAAGAAACAGATAGAGGAAACCGATGACGGTACCCACGGTGATGCCCAGAATCGCCGCCGCGGCGGACCATGGGTAGAGCATACTGTCGGCAATATCCGCATTGGCCGCCGGCTGGCCGAACACGGTGCCCTTGCCCGCGTATTCCGCCTGACCGAGCTTCATGGTGATCATGGCCAGGGCCAGGCCGAGAATCAGCTTGCAAAGCGCCTCGATGACCTGCGATACCGCTGTGGGGACCATGTTGCGCAGGCCCTCGTAGTAGCCCCGGTAAATCGACATGGCGCAGCAGAAGAAGATCGAGGGCGCAATCGCCAATATCGCGGGCAGGGATTGCAGACGCCCCGTGGTGTAGTATTTTGCGTAAGGGTAAGCCAGCGACAACAGCAGCACAAAGCCTACAACGCCCACGATTAAAAACAGCCGCGTGGCCACTTTTTTGATCCGGTGCACATCCTGGTAACGCCCCAGCGCCACGCGCTGTGACACCATGCGCGAAACCGCGATGGGCAGGCCCGTAATGGCGATGGCGTAGATGGGATTATAGATCTCAAAAGCGTTGCTGAAAAAGCCCTTGCCCTGCATCATGAAAGCATTGGCCAGCGGCAGCTTATACAGAAGGCCAATGATTTTTACCATGATCATGGCCGCGGTCAAAATCATCGCGCCGTTGAGCATGCTCTGGCCCGTGCCGGCGTTTTGCTTTTTCAAGCCCTGTCCTCCCGCCTAAAATGCGGGCGGCACAAGGCCGCCCTACATTCAATTATTATACACCAAAAAATCGCGATATGCAAGGGTTTGAGCCATTTGTTCACAATTATTTCAAATTTGTGCCTGTTTTTCTTCCAGATTATCCTAGGATCTCCCAGATGTCCCCAGGAACTCCCGCAATAAGGAATCCTTTGGAACGAGATCGCCGTCCAGCGGTTCAAAGCGCTCCAGCGCGCGTGCCAGCTTCTGGCCTTTCCCATAGACGGGGCTGTCTTCGGGGATCGCGTTCAGCAGCGGCAGCAGCCGCGCGCGGTAAACGCAGCACTCATAGATGTGAATGGAGTTGATGAACACATCGGCAAAGGGCTTGCAGGGCGCGAGGTATTGCTCCTCCCCTTGCGTAACAGCGGACCACATGCCCAGGGTGAGCTCCGGCAAAGTGCCCCGGAACTGGCAGTCGCGCAGCATGCGCCGCGCCAGACGAATGCCCCGCTTGTTGAGCACGATCTCCTTCTCATTATAAATACGCGAGGAAACGCTCACATAGACCTTTGTCAGCTGTGCGGGATGCATGCCGCTCAGCTGCTCCGCCAGCAGCGGGTGCAGCGCGTGCAGACCCTCCAGCACGATCATGTCCTCCGGCCCCAGCTTGAGGGTGATGCCCTCCCTGCTGGTGCCGGTGGCGAAATCGAAGCGGGGCAGCGTGCCCTGCCCTGTTTCCATCAGCTCCCGCAGGGTCCGCCGCAGCAAGGGAAGGTCCAGGGCGTGCACGCTTTCAATGTCCCGCTTGCCGTTGGGCAGCAGGGGGATACGCTCCGCCGGCAGGTAGAAATCGTCCATAGAGACATAAAAGGTGTTGACCCCGGCGGTTTTCAGCGCCCCCGCGATCTTCTTGGCGGAGGTTGTTTTGCCCGACGCGCTGGGCCCGGCCAGCAGGATCAGCTTATGTCCCTGGGCCCGCAGCGCCCGGTCGGCGATGGCTCCGACGATATTCCGGTAACGCGCCTCACTCCTCCCGATCATGTCCTGGGGATCCTCCCGGGCCATTTGATTGATATAATTCAGCTCGTTATTGATAGCGGCCATTGGTTTTTTCCCTTCGTTTACGCTATGAGATTTTGAGGTACTCCTTTAAGCCCTGCTGCAAAATTTGGGAAAAGGGCGCGTTAGCCTGCTTGGCCTGATAATCAAGCCAGGCGGGAATTGTGAGCGTTTTGTTGACCGAACGGCTATCGTGCTTGCGGCGGTATTCATCGGTATCCAAAAGAATGAAATTAACAAAAGAATTCGGATAATCAGCTTTTTGAAACGCTTGCTCCGGAACAGACACCGGCGGTATTGGCTCATTTTTGTTTTCTGCATCCCAAAGCCAGGTTTCAGCGGCATCTATTGCCATTTCAATCGCTTCGGCCAAATCTTCACCAAAGGTATGACATCCCTTTAAATCCGGAACGCTCACGAGCATTTTGCCATCCTCCGGCGCGAATACGGCGGGGTACACGTATTTCATGAAAACTCCTCCTTAATCTGTAGTATATGCAAAGCCAAGGGAGATGGGTTTATTTCAAACCCGCATCCTTTAAAATCTGGATCATTGTACCTGTGGGAACTTCCTGGGTTGGATGTCGGCTTATCATAAGTTTTCCACTTTTTTCATCGTGTATCATGTAAGCATGTTTCTTACCCTCTTCTCGCTTCCAGCCATCTTTCTTTAGTTTACGCTCAAGCTCAGCCCAAGTCATCTTTCCCTCACCCTTTGAATTAATTTTAACACATATTAACACGTGTTGTCAAGTGTGTTCCCGATAAAATGCCGTGATCCTCTCCTTGCGCCGCAGCAGCTCATCAAAGCGGTCAAGGTACTCATAGGGATACTTGAAATGGAACACGCGCTCCAAATGGCTGCTTCCAGGGGCCTTGAGCTTTGTCACCGCGCCCGCGCCGCAGGCCAGCACTGTGTGGCTTTCCTCCATCATGTCGATGTTATAGCGGCAGTGCCCGCCGGGCAGCGTCCAGCCGATGTTTTCGAGATTGCCAAGGGAACGGCTCTGACGGTACATGTAGTAGGGCGAATAACCGGCGGCGAGCAGAAGCTCCCCCGCTGTTTCCAGCATCGCGCGAATCGCCTCGGCCCCCTCCCGTGCCCCGGGCCGCCGCATGAGCTCCGCGGAACGTTTGAAAGCCAGGGTATGGACTGTAATGTTTTCCGGGCGCAGCGCGATGATGCCTTCCAGCGAAGCGCGGAAGCTTTCGGGAGTATCCCCCGGCAGGCCCGCGATTAAATCCATGTTGATGCTGTTAAACTGAAATTCGCGCGCCCGCGCGAAGCAGCTGAAAATCCGCGAGGCCGTGTGGCGGCGCCCCACGCGCTCCAAAACGGCGTCGTTGAGGCTCTGGGGATTGATGCTGATGCGGTTCGCGCCGTGCTCCCGCATAACAGCGAGGATTTCGTCTGTAATCGTGTCTGGCCGCCCCGCCTCCACGGTGAATTCCCCGCAATGGCTCCAATCAAAAGAGTCCCGCAGGCAGGCGCAGAGCGTATGCATCTGTTCCGGCGCGAGGGTGGTGGGCGTGCCGCCACCGATGTAGACAGACTCCATCCGCAGGCCGAGGCTTTGGGCGATTTCCGCCGTCACGCGCAGCTCCCCGCACAGCCGCTCCACATAGGCCGGAATCAGCCGTTTCGCGCTGGGGCGTTCCACGGTATGCGACACGAAGGAGCAGTAGCTGCAGCGGCTGGGGCAAAAGGGGATCGAGACGTAGAGGCTGAAGGATTCCGGCCGCGTCAGGGCGAGGACGGGCTCCTCGGCCTGGGCGACGCGGGCCGCGAGCGCCGTTTTTTCATCGCTGACCCAGAGGCTTTCGCGGAAATACCGCTCCGCTTCTTCGGGACCATCCTCCCGCCGCAGCTTCCGCATGAGCTTCGCGGGCCGTACGCCGGTGAGCAGACCCCAGGGCGGCGCGATGCCGGTGGCTCTGCGCAGCAGCACGAACAGCGACTGCGCCAGCGCGAGCTCCTGGGCAGCGCGGCCGGTGTCCTCAGGAAGCTGGCGCGCGAGCTTGAGCCGCTTGCGGCCTGTCACCAATTCCGCTGTCAGGCGAACGCCGTCCACGCGCGTTACGGCGACAGGAAAAGCCGCAGCGCGCAAACGCCCGCGCGGTTTACCGGAAGCTGAGCCGATTCGAACAACGCGAATGGCCTCTTCGGGGTAAAACACACGGCAGAGGTTTTCCAGTTCATAGTGAAACGAATGGTTGAGATAGAGCAGCATATTTCTTAAATTTATTTCTATGAGATTTATGATATGAGATTTATAATATGTATTGCGCGGAATGGAGGATGGCCCGGTTGATCCGTTCGCGGGTTTCCAGCTGCCAGCTGTCAGAGTGAGGATAGCGCCTGAAGGTCAGCGGCTCTTCCAAGCCCTTCTCCAGCACGCGCAGGGCTTGTTCGTAGCCAATTTGAGCCTCCAGCAAGGCGAGCGCGCGCTGGTCCTGCAGAGCCTCGTGGAAAACCTTCAGACGCAGGGAGAGCAGCGGCCCGCCGTTTTCGCCGGGGTAGACCAGAAAGGAATCTCCCGCGGGAAAGGCGCCGCCCGCGTCGGTCTCCGTGAAGGGATCCACTGCCCGGAGGGAGAACTGCGCGTACCAGAAGTTGAAGGCCCAGTGCAAAAAGCCGTGGCAGCGGTATTTCCACAGCAAAAAGCCCAGCACCCGGCTGCGCTGAGAGGGCATGGCAAAGAAGCGGTTGGGCACGCAGTACCGGTCCTGCGAGCAGCAGTAATACGTCCAGAGCTCCGGCACCTGGCCCACGAAGGGCTCAATATGATCCACCGAGGGAATCGGGCGTTCCAGCAGGCCCTTTTGGTAGAAATCGAAGTCCGACAGGGCGTCGATCACCGGGATGCCCGGGAACAGGCCGCGGACCAGCGCGCCGCGCCGGGCGTAACGCTCCAGATCCTCCATGGCAGGCTCGTCGGAGACATGCAGGTAACAGCGTTCCCTGACAGCCCGGGCCTCCAGGAAGGGCAGGAGCGCGGCGGCGAATTGGCCGAGAAATTCCGTGTATTCCGGACTGTCGGCGTCCGTTTCCCAGCCGAAGATTCTTTGATAAGAACCGTTTACCGTGGCCATTATCTTTGGCGCGTGCTTCGCGCCCCATTGCGTGAACAGATGCGACAATTCAAAATATTTGACGCCAACTCTGTCGCAAAGCGCTATCCAACGCTCCAACAGCGAAAAATCAAAATCATACCGCGCACCGGACAAAGGCAATTGCGCATTGACCCCGACCAGCTGAACGGTTGGCCGTTCGCCGCCCACAGCGGTATCCAGCGGCGGCGTGAACAGCGGCGTGAGGACCATATTATTCCCATGGGCCGCGGCGCAGCGGAGGTAATTTTCGATGAGCGCCCAATGCTCCCCGCTGAACACCGGCACGGCGTAGAGATCGGCCAGACAATCGCAGTGGAACCAGTGGGTGCAAAGGAGTGTCTGTTCCGGAAGAGCCACTGGGAGCACTTCAATATGATAGGCGGCTGAGGCCTCCGTTCCGTCCTGCCCGCGCAGAAGGACCTTGATATCCAGGGGGCCGGGCTCGTCGGCCCGCAGGGTAATCCACAGGCCGAGCCATTTGTTTGCCTCCGCTGTTTTCGGAGCGTTGGCCGGACGCAGGAGATCCGGGTACCTCCCCGGCGTCTTGCGGAGAAAGTAGTCGTCGCTGTGATCGCCGCACACGCGCCCCGCGGGGATTTCCTCCACCCAGAAGCATTCGCACAGGGCCGCGCCGCCGCCGTCCAGGGCGACCGTCAGCCGTGCCGGAGTATCGGAGCGCACCGCCAGCTGAAAGGAGAGCTCCTCCCCGGCCAGCAGGCTGTATTTGGTGTAAGGCGCGCAGTCCGGCGCTTCGTCCGAAAAAATCTTCGCGAGAGAGCTGCAGGGCTTGACTGTCAACAAAATCTATTTCCTCCTGGCAATCAAAAATACCCGCTCGCTTTCGGGGCCCGGCGGCTGCCTTGTGAGCTCCTCAAAAATGTTCTCCACCGCGAAGCCGGCCCTGTTCAGCCACCGCGTGAGCTCCTCAATGGTGTAGGCGCGCTCCACGAAGCACTCGGCGCTTCTTTGATATAAGCCGCTTTCGTCGCTTTGCCGTTCCTCCCGGGAAAACAGGTCGAGAGCGATCTCCGTGGATTTCGTCTCCGGTATCCAGCGGTTCCGCCATACGCAGAAGACGCCGGCGGTCTCATTTTCATACACGAAGGTGTTGTCGGCCAGCACATGCTCGTGCTTGTAGGGTGTATTCACGTCAAAAATAAAAACCCCGCCGGGCTCCACAAAATTGGCCAGGCGTTTGAAAAAACGCTGCACCTGATTGGGCGTGGTGAGGTGATTCAGGCTGTCTGTGAGGCAGATGGCCGCACGGACCGTGCCGTAAAGGTCAAGGGCTTCCAGGCGCTGGCACAAAAACAGCGGCGGGGCAAGCTGTTTTTGCGCGGCTTTTTCCAAAGCGATCCCCAGCATATCCAGGCTCGCGTCCACGCCGATTACGTCGTAGCCCCGCTCCAGCAGCGCGTAGCTGTAGGTCCCCGTCCCGCAGGCAAGGTCCAGCGCCAGGCAGCCGGGGGGCGCCCCGGCATCGCAAAGAAGCGTGTAGAGGTACTCTACACGCCCCGCGTAATTCATATTGTCTGTAAATGCGTCGTAATACCGTGCTAAGGCGGCATACGGTTCCTGGGCCTGCTTCATTCGCCCGCCACTTCATCCTCTCCCGCTTCCGCGGCCGCACCCTTCCAGTGCTCCTGGATGCGGGTGAAGACGCGCTCGTATCCGTCGCTGCCATAAACCAGAGAGCGGTTGACCCTGCTGATGGTTGCCGTCGATGCCCCGGTTTCTCTCACAATATCGCTGTAAACGCGTTTTTCGCTGAGCATTTTCGCCACGACGATCCGCTGCGAGATTGCCTTGAGCTCCTGCACCGTGCACAGATCCTCAAAAAAGTCGTAACACTCCTCCATGGTTTCGAGCGCCAGGATCGCGCGAAACAAAAACTCCACGCTGGATCCCCTGATGTTGTCGTTCAAACTGGTTCTCCTCCTCTAAAGCTATTCACTTCCCGCCATCGCCTGCTTCAATGGATGGCTGCGAGTCAATTCTATCATAAAGAGGTGGAGTTGTAAAGCGGAAACATCTGCTATTTTCGCCAGGATCCGCATTAACCTAAAAGCTTTGCAATAACGGGTATTTCAGCAAAATATTTACGGCAATATTTGGTAGCGCGTTACCGTGTTATAACATCTGTGTTTGAAAAAACAGTTAAAAAAGTTCAGCATGCGAAATCAAACGGGCCCCGTCAGCCCGCAGCAGCGCCTCTGCTTCAGCCTGGGCGTTATCCTTCACCCGCAGCAGCACGCAGGCCTTGCCCCCGGGCACGCCAAAGGCATAGGTGTACTCAATGTTGATGCCGGCGTCGCTGAGGAGCTTCACGGCCCGCACGGAGCTGCCCGGCCTGTCGTCGATGAGCAGGCCCAGCACCCCGGTGGCCTTGGCGGTGAAGCCTCTGGCCTTCAAAACGGCCACGGCTCCGGCGGGGTCTTGAAAAATCATGCGCAGGATTCCATAGTCCGAGGTATCGGCCAGGGAATAAGCGCAGATGTTGATGTCGTTTTCGGCAAGGGCGCCGAGGATTTCCACCAGCTTGCCCGGCTTGTTTTCGAAGAAAACGGATACTTGTTCAATCGCCATTGCGGACACCTCCCTTATACTAAGCTGCGCTTGTCGACAACGCGCACGGCCTTGCCCTCAGAGCGCGGCAGGGAACGCGGGTCGGCGAAGCGGATGCTGCTGGATACACCCAGGGTGGAGAGCATGGCGTTTTTCAGCCGCCGCTCCGCCTCTTGTATCACCTGCACGGAATCGGAGAACATGGCGTCCGAGAGCTCAATGAGCACCGTCATGACGTCCAGGTTATCCTTGCGCTCCACCTGGATTTGATAGTTGGGCTCCAGGCCCTGCTCCAGGATCACATGCTCCACCTGGGAGGGGAACACGTTCACGCCCCGGATGATCAGCATGTCGTCGGAGCGGCCCCGGGGCTTGCTCATGCGCACAAGGGTTCTGCCGCAGTCGCAGCGGTCCCGGTTGAGCGCCGCGATGTCCCGGGTGCGGTAGCGCACGAGAGGCAGGGCCTCCTTGCCGATGCAGGTGAACACCAATTCGCCATATGTGCCGTCGGGCACCGGCTCCAGGGTGTCGGGGTCGATGATTTCGGGATAGAAATAGTCCTCGCAGACATGCAGGCCGTCCTGGCAGGCGCAGTTGTAGGACACGCCCGGGCCCGCGATTTCGGAAAGCCCGTAGATATCGTAGGCCTTGATGTCCAGCAGGCGCTCAATTTCACGGCGCATATTGTCTGTCCAGGGCTCCGCGCCGAAGATCCCGCCGCGCAGGGGAAGCGTTTTGGGGTCGATGCCCATATCCGCCACGGTCTCGCCGATGAACAGCGCGTAGGAGGGGGTGCAGCACAGGAAGTTCGAGCCGAAATCCTGCAAAATCTGCACCTGCCGCTGTGTATTGCCCGAGGACACGGGAATCGCCGTGGCCCCCAGCAGCTCCGCGCCGTAGTGCAGACCCAGCCCGCCGGTGAACAGCCCGTAGCCGTAGGACACATGGATCATGTCGTCCTTCGTCGCCCCGGCGGCCACCAGGGCGCGCGCGGCGCCTTCGGACCAGTGCAGCACATCCTCTTCGGTATACCCCACCACGGTCTGCTTGCCCGTGGTGCCCGAGGAGGCGTGGATGCGCACCAGGCGGTCCCTGGGCACGGCAAAAAGGCCGAAGGGGTAGTTGTCGCGAAGATCCTGCTTCACGGTAAAGGGCAGCTTCGAAATGTCGTCTATGGAGTGGATATCTCCGGGAAGCAGACCGATTTCGCTGAATTTCTGTTGATAAAAAGGCACGTTTTCATAGCAGTTTTTGACCATTTGAATCAGCCGCGCGCTCTGGATTGCCCGCAGGTAATCCCGGGATGCGGCTTCTATTTCGGGCTGATAGCAGCGTTTTATGTCCATATGATAAGTCCTCTCTGTATTTCATGTTCTGTCACAGCGGGCGAAGCCGCTAAATGCCGGAACAGCGCGGCGCGGCCAGAGAGATGCGCCTATCCTGTCCATCTATCAACCCCCCTTTCCAGACTTTAGATTACAGATGCTGGATGTTAGCTTCTAATTGGCTGCGAGCTTCCAGTAATAGCGGCATAATCCATATCGCCAAATTCGAACCAAGCAAGAATATCATTGTTGTCCATAGAAAACGATACCCTCCTTCGCGATTGTTCTTTGCAAGGTATGCCCTTCTTTTCTGCGGTTGAAAATACTTGACTTTCCAACCATCAGATCCATAGGCATTATGAGTCCTTTTCCTCTAAGATATTTCCGGATATCCACGCCAACGTCCAGGGGATTTTTTCTCACCGAATCTGGTACTACAACGTAGATGTCCAAATCGCTGTCCTTGTGCGGCGTGCCATACGCATAGGAACCGAAAAGGTAGATTGCCTCGGTATCAGGAACCGTGGCTAAAACCCCTTCTTTTATGATATTCAATTGTTTCCAGACCTCGGACGTAATATTCTTACCGCTCATAGCCCAGCTCAAACGCCTTCCTGTTCATTTCCGCGAATTGCGGCTTGACGCAGGCCTCAATGGCCTTTTGCCAAACCTCGGGGGGCAGGTCCATGCGCCTGGCCAGGGCGCCCAGCAGCACAAGGTTCACCGCCTTCGCGCTGCCGGCGGACTGCGCCATCGACAGTGCGTCCATGGCGAGAACGTCCACGCCGGCGGCCTCCAGGGCCTCCAGCACGTTTTCGGGATACGCCGCCGCGCCCGTAATCACCGGCATGGGGTCAATGCGCTGGGTGTTGACGACCACCTTGCCGCCGGGCCGGAGCATCGGCAGCCAGCGGGCCGCCTCCAGGGTTTCGAAGGCCAGCATCACGTCGGCCTCGCCCTTTTCGATGATGGGCGAAGCGACCTGCCCGCCGTATTTCACGTAGGTCACCACGGAGCCGCCGCGCTGGCTCATGCCATGCACCTCAGACACCTTTACATCGTAGTCCCGGGAAAGCAGCGCCGCGCCGAGAATCCGGCTGGCCAGAAGAGTCCCCTGCCCGCCAACGCCGACAATCAGAATTGATTTCGTTTTTTCGCTCATGATGCCTGCCCCCCTTCCGGATTCGTGATCGCCCCAAACCTGCACAGCTGCCGGCACACGCCGCAGCCCACGCACTGGGTCGCGTTTATTTCGGTCTTTCCGTTCTTTAGGCTGAGCGCCGGGCAGCCCACGCGCATGCACATTTTGCAGCCCGTGCAGCGCGCGCTGTCGGTGCGCAGCGCGGGCTTCGCCTTCACGCTCTTAAGCAGCGCGCAGGGGCGGCGGGAGATCACCACCGCGGGGCCCTCGAAGGCCAGGGCCTCCTGCAGTGCCCGTTCCGTGGCGGCCATATCATCGGGGTCGACCACCGTTACCTGGTTGATTCCGACGGCGCGGCACAGGGCCTCCAGGTCCACTGCAGCCGTGGGGTCCCCCTGGAGCGTGAGCCCCGTGGTGGGGTTTTGCTGGTGCCCCGTCATGCCGGTGATGCTGTTGTCCAGAATCACAACAACGGAGTCGCTCTTGTTATAAGCGATATTAATCAAGCCCGTGATGCCGGAGTGAATAAAGGTGGAATCCCCCAGCACGGCCACGCTCTTCGCGGCGTTGTCCGGGTTGGCCTTGTTGCGCCCGTGCAGGCCGGAAACCGAAGCGCCCATGCATACGGTGGTATCCATCGCGGAAAGCGGCGCGAGGGCTCCCAGGGTGTAGCAGCCGATATCGCCGCTGACAAAGACCTTCTGCTTCTTCAGGGCGTAAAAGAGGCTGCGGTGGGGACAGCCGGGGCAAAGCACGGGCGGCCTGCCCGGAATTTCCAGCGGCAGGCTCCTGCAGGGGTATTCCTCCCCCAGAATCGCTTTGCGCAGGATGGCCTGAGAAAATTCGCCCTCCAGCGAAAAAACGTCTTTGCCGTGGACCTCAAGCCCCAGAGCCTTGCAGTGGCCTTCGATGTAGTCGTCCAGGTCCTCCGCCACATAGACGGTTTCGCATTGACCGCAGAAATCGCGCAGGGCCTGCTCCGGCAGCGGATAGACGCAGCCCAGCTTGAAGTAGGAGGCCCGCTCCCCCAGCGCCTCCCTGGCGTACTGGTAGTTGATGCCGGAGCAGATCACGCCGATTTTTTTATCATGATATTCCGCGCGGTTGAGCCCGCTTTGCTCCGCCCAGGCCTTTTGCGCCAGAATCCGTTTTTCCACAACGGTATGCCGCCCACGGGCCATGGCCGGCATCATAACGTATTTGCCGGGGTCCTTTATGTAGGGCTTTTCGGGTACTTCCACACGCTCGCCCGGCGTTACCACGCTGCGGGCGTGGGAAATCCGCGTGCTCAGCCGAAGCAGCACCGGCGTGTCGAAGCGCTCCGACAGCTCGAAGGCCAGCTTCGCGAAGTCGAGGCACTCCTGGGAATCGGAGGGCTCAAGCATCATCGTTTTTGAGGCCCGGGCAAAATGCCGGGAATCCTGCTCGTTTTGGGAGGAGTGCATGCCCGGGTCGTCTGCCACGGCGATGACCAGCCCGGCGTTTACCCCCGTGTAGGAGGCCGTGAAGAGAGGATCCGCCGCCACATTCAGGCCCACGTGCTTCATACCGCTGAAGGCGCGCACGCCGGAGATGCACGCGCCGTGCGCGCCCTCCAGGGCCACCTTTTCATTGGGCGCCCATTCGCATTCCATTTCGGCGTAGGCCGCCGCGCTTTCGGTGATTTCGGTGCTGGGCGTGCCCGGATAGCTGGAAACGAATTTGCATCCGGCCTCCCATAAGCCCCGGGCCAGGGCCTCGTTGCCCAATAGCAGCTGCTTGCTCATGTTCATCTATTTCTTCTCCTGCAATAATTTGGCCAGCTCGTCCATGAACGTATGAATATCTTTGAATTCCCGGTAAACCGACGCGAAGCGGACATAGGATACCTCGTCCACCCTTTTTAGATGCCGCATCGCCAGCTCCCCGATGGTATCGGTGGGAATCTCGCGCTCCATGGAGTTGTGCAGCGTCTGCTCAATCTCGTCCACCATGGTCTCCAGCTGCTCCACCGAAACGGCGCGCTTGTCGCAGGCCCGGCGCAGGCTGTTGTAGAGCTTCATGCGTTCGAAGCTTTCGCGGGATTTATCCTTCTTGATCACCATCAAGGGAACGCTTTCGATGATCTCATAGGTGGTGAAGCGCTTGCGGCAGTCGATGCACTCCCGCCGCCGCCGGATCCGCTCACTGTAATCGGTGGGCCGGGAATCAATGACCTTGCTCTCCTCGCAGGCGCAGTACGGGCATTTCATGGGATCACTCGCTTTCTTTGTCAGGATTTCTCCCAGGGCTTTTGCTCGTTTAATGTAATCCACAGGGCCACATAGCTTTCGTGGCGCGACTTTGGAATTTCGCCATCCTCCACAGCACGCAGCACGCGGCAGCCCCGCTCGCTGATATGGGCACAGTCCCGGAAACGGCAGTCATCCAGATAGGGTGCGAATTCCCGGAAGGCGGCCGCCAGCTCCTCTTTTTGCGGAAGATCCCGGGCCTTGGCCTCCAGGGAGGAAAAGCCCGGGGTATCGGCCACCCAGCCCCCCGCCAAAGAAAATAGCTCCACGTGGCGGGTGGTGTGCCTGCCCCGCCCCAGCTTTTCGCTGATCTCCCCCGTGGGCAGAGCAAGGGAGGGGTCAATGCGGTTGAGCAGGGTGGACTTGCCCACGCCGGTGTTTCCGCACAGCGCGCTGATTTTCCCGGCCAGCCTCCCGCGAATTTCTTCCACGGCATCCTCGCTGGCGTTCCTCGCGACCGCGCAGGCCCGGTAGCCGCAGGCGCGGTAAAGCGACGCCAGGGGCTCCCCCCCCTGCAGATCTGATTTTGTAAACACCAGCAGCGGCTCCATCCCGGCGCGTTCGGCGGTCACCAGAAGGAGGTCGAGGATGCGCAGGTTGGGCCGGGGCCGCGCGGTGGAGCTGATCAGAAGCAGTTGATCCAGATTTGCCAGAGGCGGGCGCTCCAGAGCGTTTTTCCGGGAAAGCAGCTCCACCACGGAGCCCGTTCCGTCGGGTAAAAGCTCCACCCTTGCCAGGTCGCCCACCAGCGGGGTCGCGCCCTCCCTGCGGAAAAGCCCCCGCGCCCGGCACTCCACCATCCCCCCCGCGGTGTATACGGAATAAAACCCCCCGCAGGATTTATGGATACGTCCATCGACGACACTTGCTTCGTTGAGCATAGAGCTACCTGCTGACATACAGGGTAATCTGCGTTTCCGGCGTTTGGCTGCCCGAGGGCTTCTGGTCATAGACAACGCCGCTGGTACCCCTGTAGTCGGAGAAGAAGCCCGGATCGCCGGGAACGACCGTGACGTTGTCGAAGCCGGCCTCGCTGAGAATCTCCAGGGCCTCGTCTTCCTCCTTGCCCAGCACATTGGGCACGGGGAATTTTTCGGTGATGACCTGCTCGTTGCTGATCACGGGCGGGTCCTTCGTGAAGTCCACCGTGGCGGTATAGACCGTTTTTTCGTCCAGGGTGATCTGTACTTTTTGATCCGCGCCCTGCCCCTTCACGCTCACGGGATAGCTGCTAACGCCGGTGAGGAGCACGGCCTTCTCGTCGATTTTTTCGTTGTTGACATAGACCTTCAGGCTGCCCTCCGCGCCGTCCCGGTTGGGCAACTGGATATTCACGCTTACGCTTTGCTCCGGCGGGATGCCGTTGCTCACATGCACGCTGATCTTCGTGCCGAGAGATACGCTCTTCGTGGGATCGACGCTCTGGTACACGACCTTGCCCTCGGCCTGGAGGCTGTTGACCTTTTGCACATTGCTCTCGTCCAGCACCAGCCCCACCTGCTCCAGCATGCTTTTGGCGTCCTCCAGGGACCAGCCCTTGACGTCGGGCACCTCCACCGCGTTGGGGTCCTCCTTCAGGGCCACATAGATCCGCACCGGCTTGCCGGATTCCAGCTGTCGCTTGGCGGCCGGGTCGCTGCGGATGACCTTGCCCTCCGCGATTTCAGTGTTATACTCGTTGAAGCGGATGGGCTCGAAGCCCGCGTTTCTGAGCTTGGCCTCGGCGTCGGCGAAGGGAAGCCCCACCACGTCCGGCACAGGCGTCGTCGCGCTGGCCGAGACAAACAGCGTCACCTCTACCTTGCCGTTTTCCTTCGGCTTCCTCTTCGCGCCCACGTCGGGCTCCTGCTTGAAGATGACGCCGGGATCTTTGGCGTTGTTGATCTCGGTTTTAAACACGAACTCGTATTTATCGTTGTATTTTTCCATGTTGTTTTCGATATCGATTTGCTTCATGCCGGTGAATTTCTCAACGACAATGCCCTCGCCGCTGCCGCTGCCCAGCCAGACGAGGATGCCGATCACCGCGAACAGCGCGACGAGCCCGAAGATGATACCCGTCATGATGGGCACCACCTTGCTGCGCTCCTCTTCCTCCTCCTCCGCTTCATAGGCGGGGAGCTGCTTGCCGCGCTGGGAAACGCGCGCCGGAACGGGCGCGGGCTGCGCGGGGGGGCGCTGGCGCTGCCGGTCGAGGGGGGAAACATACTTCGTGGGCTCCCGGTCGACGAAATAGGAATATTCAAAACGGATGAGGGGGTTGCGCTTGAATTCCTCCAGATCCAGGAGCATTTCGGCGGCGGACTGATAACGCTCCGCCGGGGATTTCTGCATGGCGCGGATGGTGATCTGCTCCAAGCCCAGGGGGATAGCGTCGTTGATTTCCCTGGGCCTTCTGGGCTCGCTTTGCAGCTGCATGATGGCCACGGACACCGTGGAATCGCTCTGGAAGGGCAGCTCCCCCGTGAGCATTTCATAAAGCACCACGCCCACGGAGTAGATGTCGGCCTTCTCGTCGGTGAAATCGCCCCGGGCCTGCTCCGGGCTGATATAGTGCACGGAGCCGATGGCGTTTTCGCTCATGGTACGGGTTTCGCTGCGGGAAAACCGCGCGATGCCGAAGTCCGTCACCTTGATATTGCCGCTTTGCAGCAGCATGATATTCTGTGGCTTGATGTCCCGGTGGACGACGCCGCGATCATGGGCATGCTGCAGCGCGCGCAAAATCTGCGTGAGAAAATGCACGGCCTCCTTCCAGGGAATCACCCGCCGCTGCTCAATATATTCCTTGAGGGTGATGCCCTCCACGTACTCCATGACGATATATTGCAGGCGGTCGCCGTAGCTCACGTCATACACCTTGACGATGTTGGGGTGAGAAAGCATGGCAATCGCCTTGGATTCGTTTTTGAAGCGCCGGCGGAACTCCTCGTTGGCCAGATATTCCTCCTTGAGGATTTTCACGGCCACGGGCCTGTCGTCGATATTGTCGTAGGCGCGGTAAACGATCGCCATGCCGCCCACGCCCAGAACCTCTTGAATTTCATAGCGCCCATCCAGAATTTTACCTACATAATAATCCAATCCATTACACCCTCTCATAGATTCAGTCATTTGCGATCGCGACCACGGTCACGTTGTCCAGACCGCCGTTTTCGTTGGCCACATTCACCAGGCTTTCCGCGCAGGAGGCAAAGCCGCCGTCCCGCACGAGGGCGTGAATCTGCTCCAGGTCCACGCAATTGGTCAGGCCGTCCGTGCAGATGAGGAGGATATCGCCCTGCCGCAGCTCCTGCTCGCAGTAGTCCACATCCAGCTGCTCGCCCACGCCCACGGCCCGGGTAATCAGGTTTTTGCGGGGATGCGTTCTCGCCTCGTCCTCGGTGATCTGGCCGGCGTCCAGCATCGTCTGCACCACGGAGTGGTCCTTGGTCAGCTGAAGCATTTCCCCGCCGGAAAAGAGATACGCCCGGCTGTCGCCCGCGTGGGCGATGCAGGCGGTTTGCGGGCTGACGATAGCGGCCACCACGGTGGTGCCCATGCCCGCCAGGGTCTCATTGGCCAGTGAGAGGTCAAAAATGCGGGTATTGGCGTTGTCCACGGCGGATACCAGAAGATGCTTGATGGAGCGGCTGCCCATCTGCTCCTGGTAGGAAGCGCTGATGGTTTCCGCGATCATCTTCGCCGCAGTCTGGCTGGCGATATTCCCCGCGGCGGCGCCGCCCATGCCGTCGCATATCACGGCCCAGGCCACGCCGTTCGGGAGCTCCCCAACGCTGTAGCAGTCCTCGTTATGCTGCCGGACCTGGCCAACATCGGTTTTCGCGGCGACGCGCACGGAACCATCTCCTCCCTGATTGATATGCGTATGGGTCGCGTTTTATCTGCGGGCAAACGATATTCGCCCTTTGCGGTCATTGATTCGCCCGCCGCAGCTGCCCGCAGGCCGCGCTGATATCCCGCCCCAGGCCGCGGCGCACGGTGACGGGGATCCCCCCCGCTTCCAGGATTTCCACAAAGCCGCGCACGGCGACGCGTCCGCTGCCCTTCGCGCCGAGCTCCGGCACCTCGCTGCCGGGGATCAGGTTCACGTGGCAGAGCATGCCCTTGAGCAGCGCGGCCAGCTCCTCCGCGCAGGCGGGGCTGTCGTTTATGCCCCGGAACAGCGCGTATTCAAAAGAGATCCGCCGCCCGGTGGCCCTGGCGTAGCGCCCGCAGGCCTGCATCAATTCCTTCAGCGGCCAGCGCTTGTTCACGGGCATCAGCGCGGACCGGATTTCGTCGTTCGGCGCGTGGAGGGATACCGAGAGCGTCAGGCCCAGCCGTTCCCCCGCCAGCTGGTCGATTTTCGGCACAAGGCCGCAGGTGGAAAGCGAAATCTTCCGCTGGCTGATGTTCAGCCCCCCGGGATGGCTCGCCAAACGCAAAAAGCGCAGGACATTGGTATAATTATCCAGGGGCTCGCCCATGCCCATGAGCACGATATGGGAAATCGTCACATTCAAGTCCCGCCGGGCGGCAAGGATTTGCCCGAGCATCTCGGCTGGAATCAGATTGCGGGCGAGGCCACTCAGCCCCGAGGCGCAAAAAGCGCAGGCCATCCGGCAGCCCGCCTGGGCGGAAATACACAGCGTAACGCCGTATTCGTAGCGCATGGCCACGCCTTCGACCGTTTCGCCGTCGTGCAGCCGGAAGAGGTATTTTACCGTGCCGTCTATTTTCGAGACCAGCTTGCGCTCAATTTCGCAGGGGGCGATCCAGAATCGCTCCGCCAAACGCGCGCGGTCAGGCTTGGAAAGATTGGTCATCTCGCCGAAGGAGGCCGCGCCCTTTTGCTGCAGCCAGGAGAACAGCTGACGGCTCCGGAAGGCCGGCATGTCCAGCCCGGACAGCGCAAGGGCCAATTCATCGGGCATCATGGAGCGCAGCTCGTTTTCTTGCTTCACGCCTGTTCCCCCAAGCAAAATTTCGCGATAAAAAATCCATCCGACTGGCTCAAATGCGGCATCAGCGTGAGGAAGGGCTCCCCCTCCCGCCGGAATCCCGGCACGCCGGGCAGCACTTCCACGGCGGCAAATTCCGGGTGTTCCCCCAGAAAGCGGCGGCAGACCTCCTCGTTTTCGGCGGGGTTTAATGTGCAGGTGGAATAAAGCAGGGTCCCCCCGGACACCAGGCAGCGCGAAGCCGCGTTTAGTATATCGTACTGCATTTTTGGCAATTTGTCAATATCCACCCGCATTTTCTCACGGATATCCGGTTTTTTTCTTATCGTTCCCAGCCCGGAACAGGGGACATCGCACAATATTTTCCGGGATTTCCCGCATTTCGCTAAAATTTCGTCAGCGTTTACCGCGTCGCCCTGAATCGCCGTAATGTTCGAAAGACCCAGCCGCTTTGCGCCGGATTCGATCAGATGTACGCGCCCGGGGTGGAGCTCCATGGCCCTGACGCGGCCCCTGGCCCCCACGAGCTGGGCCAGGGTGAAGGATTTCCCTCCCGGTGCGGCGCATAAATCCAGCACGCTCTCGCCCGGCTGTGGGCCGAGGGCGTGGCAGCAGATCTGCGCGGCGATATCCTGCACATGAAACC
>Ga0099364_10003800_pt1 | contig 23213 bp, 17 predicted proteins | sample TergutTh196P3_FD_73070 | JGI IMG/M metagenome (GOLD analysis project Ga0099364, IMG submission 73070) | Microcerotermes parvus P3 segment gut microbial communities from Pointe-Noire, Republic of the Congo - Th196 P3 | ecosystem: Host-associated > Arthropoda: Insects > Digestive system > Gut ...
GCATGGCAAAGATTTTTGGTTAGCATATTCGCCCGAACGGGTTGACCCGGGAAATGTTACTTTTCATACCAAAAACACGCCAAAAGTGCTTGGCGCAATGTGTCCCGAAGGATTGGAGATAGGGCGGAAAATATATTCAAAAGCCATCGAAAATATTCACGTTGTGAGTTCGCCGCGTGTTGCCGAAATGGTCAAAATTTTGGAAAACACCTACCGCTTGATTAATATAAGTCTAATCAACGAATTGACGCTGCTGGCAGGCAAAATGGACATCAATATCTGGGAAGTTATAGAAGCCGCCAAAACTAAACCGTTTGGATTTCAGGCGTTTTATCCGGGACCGGGCGTGGGCGGTCACTGTATTCCGTTAGACCCGTTCTATTTGGAACATATAGCAAAAATGTACAACTTCGATTTGAGCATGATTCGTGCCGCAGGGCATATCAATATGCGAATGCCGCATTACATGTATGTTAAAATTAGCACGGCGCTAAATCGACATCGAAAACCCGTGAATGGCAGCAAAATACTGTTTCTGGGCGTTGCCTACAAGCCAAACATTGACGATGAGCGCGAATCGCCGGCGATTGAGATTATTGATATAGTTGTAAAAAAAGGCGGAATAGTGTCGTACAACGACCCGCATATTCCACATATCACTACGCATGAAGGTTTTTCGTTTGAATCGGTAGAACTTACGCCCGAAAATTTAGAAAATGCTGATGCAGTGGTGATTTCGAGCAAACATTCAGTTTATGATTTTGAAATGATACGCAAACACGCGAAATTGATAATTGATTTACAGAACGCATACAGTGAGGGCGGAGAGGATATTTATAAATTGTAACAAATCGGAAAGGAAAAGGCTCGATACAACTTTTGGCGTGACGCCTTTAGCGCGATGAAAGCACTGGAAAAATAGCAATGGAAAACAATGTAACTCCCTTTCCTTCTGTTGGTTACATCTCGAAAGAGTATTTTTGCGACAGAGAAAAACACCTAATGCTTGAGATATTTAATAGCGCTAATCGTCCGTTTTTTGCGAGTAGTCTGATAATGGGCATAGAAGAAATAGATAAGGACGTATATAAAAAATTTATTTCACAACATTTTGAGAACAATAAAAAACGTATTGATAATGAGGCGCTTGATTTTATTCTTGATTGGACGTTTGTACATACGTACTATACGCAGATGATTTGTGGAGCAGTTTTTTCTGAAAATATAAAACGTAATGATATATCTGCGGTCAAAAAAGTGTGTGAGTTGCAATTAGACATTTTGCACAAAACTTTTTGCAATATAGAAACCTGTTAAGCCCAAGGCAATGGCAACTTTTAGTAGCAGTAGCAAAAGAAGAACTCGTTTTGGAGCCTCAATCTCAAAAATTTTCAAAAAAACACAAATTAGGAGCGGCGTCATCAGTAAAAAAATCACTGACATCGCTGATTGATAAAGAAATGATATGTTCAATAGAGAAACAGGAACACGTTGCTTACAGAGTTTATGATGTTTTTTTGTTGCGATGGCTTCAACTAAAATTTTGAAATAAATAATATATACAATGAGTTCAATAAAATTAGCATTAGTAGGTTGCGGACGAGTTTCAAAACGTTCATATAGAAGCGATTCAGGCAACTGACGGCATTGATATTGCAGCAGTTTGCGATATTGATGAAAACAAGGCGAGGACGACAGCCGAGCAACTATCTGTGCCTTACCTCGTGGACTACAAGCAGTTGAAAGACGTTGATGTCGTTTCAGTGATGACGCCATCAGGAATGCACCCGCGACATGTGATTGAATTAGCAGAACACACAAATATTCAATACATAGTTTGCGAAAAACCGGTTTCTCTGACACAGCGCGAACTGTACGAAATGTACGACCGCGTCGAAAAAGCAGAAAAAGTATTGTTGCCCGTGTATCAAAACCGCTATAATCCGCTGATTGCATTTTTGAAAAACTTGATTGATACCGGCAAACTCGGAATGATTCATCAGTTTGTTTGCAATATTTTTTGGAATCGCAACGACGATTATTTCAAAATAGACTGGCACGGAACGAAAGCCTACGATGGCGGCGTTTTTTTCACACAGGCAAGCCATTATGTGGATATGATTCATTTCCTTTTCGGGAAAATTAAAAATGCTTACGGCGTGGGCGGCGACCTGCGAAAATTTGAAGTGCATGATTCGATTTCAGCAATTTGCGAACTGCAAAACGGAACAGTGGGAGCGTTGAACGCAACAGTTAGCGTCTATAAAACCAATTATATGACCGAACTGACCGTTATTGGCGAAAAAGGAACGATACGATTGAGCGGAACAAACCTAAATCGCATTGACTTTTGGAACGTTGAAAACATGGAAAAACCCGATATGGATTTTACAATAGACCATCAATACGGCAAGGGACACGATACGATGTATGAGTATATCGTGCAAAAAAGATGGGAGATGTTTCCGAGTTATGAGGATGTATTGAGCGGGGTACAGTTGATGGAGCGGATTTCGTTTTGAGGAAGGAAAAATGCAACGAAAAAAAGTATTCATAAGTAGCGTTCAATCAGAATTTGCGGCAGAACGGCAGATTTTGTTTGAATATCTGACTTCTGATGCGTTGCTCGGAAAGTTTTTTGAGCCGTTTATTTTTGAGAAAATTCCTGCTTTAAGTGTTAGCCCTACTGCGGTTTTTCTCAAAGAAGTAGAAAGTTGTGATATTTATCTGGGAATATTCGGACAACAATACGGTTTTGAAGATTGTGAGGGAATTTCGCCTACCGAACGAGAGTTTGACGCTGCCACAAAAAGAAATAAGACACGCTTTGTTTACGTAAAACACGAAGAACATCGACATCCGAAAGAAGAATTACTTATCAAAAAAGCAGAATCTGTGATTGTTCGTCGAAGTTTCAACACGCCCGAACAACTGCAAGCGGCTGTCTATTCTTCGTTAGTTAATTATTTGATAGAAAATGAAATAATTCGTACAACTCCATTTGATGCTACACTCAATCGAGAAGCCTCATTTGAGGATTTGAGCGAAGAAAAAATCAGAAAATTTGTTGAGGTTGCACATCGAAAGAGAGCGTTTCCTTTTACCGAAAATTCAAACATTAAAGACGTTTTAACCCATTTGAATCTCATAAAAGGCGAAAAGATTACCAATGCAGCTATCTTGTTGTTCGGAAAAAAGCCGCAAAAATTTTTCATTACATCCGAAGTGCGATGTGCGCATTTTCATGGATTAGATAAGGTAAAGCCGATACCGTCGTATCAAGTTTATAAAGGAGATGTCTTCGAAATGATAGAACAAGCCGCGGATTTTGTGCTCTCGAAGATAAACCTTTATGTGGGCGATAGAAGCAAAAGTGTTAATGTTGACGTGGAATACGAAATTCCAAAACAAGCGATTATGGAAGCAATAGTAAATGCTGTTGCACATCGTGACTATACAAGCAATGGTAGCGTACAGGTAATGCTTTTTGTCGATAGATTTGAAGTCTCAAATCCCGGTAATTTTCCTAATGAATTAACAATTGAACAATTGTATACAGCACACCGCTCAATGCCTGCCAATCCGCTATTAGCAGAGGCGTTGTATTTATTCGGTACAATTGAACGAATGGGAACAGGCACGGAAGAAATGACAAAACAGTGTTTGGAAAAAGGACTTGGAAAACCTGAATTTATTGCGAGTTATGGATTTCAAACGGTAATAAGAAGACAGTACAAAGACCTAGAAAAAGACCTAGACAAAGACCTAGATAAAGACCTAGATAAAGACCTGTCTATCTATCAACAAAGGATAATTTTTGAGATAGTAAAAAACAATAAAATAACTCAGCGAGAATTAAGCACAATAGTTGGTATAAACGAAAAGAACATTAGAAATAACATTTCCAAGCTCAAAGCCAAAGGCTTAATAGAACGTATAGGTCCAGATAAAGGCGGACACTGGAAAATAATAAAATAACCAAACAACCGTGTCTATAAAAAAAAACATATTCTACAATGTATCATTAAGCGTACTTAATGCGCTGTTTCCTATTGTGACGGCGCCGTATATATCGCGGGTACTGGGGGTGGAGAATGTTGGGGTAATACGTTTTGTGACAACTTGTGTGAGTTACTTTGTGCTGTTTGCAGCATTGGGAATAGGCTTCTACGGTGTACGGGAGTTGGCAAAATACAGAGAAGATCAGGCAAAATGTTCACAGATTTTTACTTCGTTGTCCACCATTGTGTTTTGCAGCACATTGGTTGTTACTTTCTTTTTCATATTAAGCATAAACCTTATACCCGAGTTTAAGGAACATCGCTTGCTTTTTTCGGTGTATGGAATAACGCTATACTTGGCTCCCGTCACTATGGACTGGTATTTTCAGGCAAAGGAAAATTTCCGGATGATAACTATTCGTTCGTTCGTGGTAAAATTGTTGGCACTTGCTTCATTGTTCATTTTTGTTCGTGAACGCAACGATGTTATGCCATATATTCTCATTACTGTATTTTCAATTGTTGTAACAAATGTGTGGAATTTATGCTATGCCTTTAAAACGGGACTGCGAATTACGTTGCAAAAAATAGATATTCATCGTCATATTAAACCTATGTTTGTGTTTATGAGTTCAAATGTTGCAATAGGTGTTTTCGTAATGATAAATATTGTTATGCTTGGGTTTTTATCATCATACGAACAAGTTGGATTCTATACTTCAGCCAATATTATTTTGATAGCAATAACAAGTTTTTTTGCTGCCATAAGCACTGCTCTTCTGCCTCGACTTTCATTCAACGATGCACAAAAAAATAACGAAACAAATGCTGCGCTTCTACAAAAAATTTTTGATTTAAACGCACTGTTAATTGTGCCAATGGCGGTAGGCTTGTGTTTGATTTCTTCACGTTTTATTCCGCTTTTTTTCGGTCGTGAATTTGTAGGAAGTATTGTTCCTATGCAAATTTTATCATTAAATTTGATCATTACTATGTTTAATTATCTTTTGGGTTTCAATGTGTTAATGGTATTTGGTTACGAAAAAAAATACTTGTATACAGTTATTTATGCGGCTTTGCTTTCATTTGCACTCAACTTGCTAATTATTCCTTTTTACGGAGCTATAGGTACAGCGATAGTGGCTATTGTTAGTAATGTTTTTTGCTGCGGACTTTTATTATACTTTGTAAACAAATTTACACAAATACGTTTCCGTTGGAAAGAAATGGGTATTGCAACTTTTTTTTCCTTACCCTTTTTTGCACTATACTTCTTTTGCAACATGTTCATAACACGTGATATTCTGTTTTTACTAGTATTTATATGTCTAACGACAACAATATATTTTATTTTGCAATTTTTTATGAAAAATCATTTGGTGCACCAAATACTCTATATTGGGATGAGAAGATTTAAAAGTAAAAAATTCTAATTATTTCTAATTACATATGAAACACTCAAAACAAAAAAAGTTAGAAGCAGCAATAAGAAAAAATCTCCCTTTGAGTTTACGCAAGGCATTATATTTTTTTCTGAATTTTAATACTGAATATCCAAACTGGCGTTTGAAAAGAAAAATACTTGCTTATTTGCGCGAAAATGAACTTTTTTCACAAAAATGCGACTGTGAAAAAAATGAAATATATTTATTTTTGAAAAATAACGGACTTTCGTTTTTTCCGTATGAATTTATAAAAAATTACAACCAAAACTCTATATCAGTTTATTTTGATATTGATTGTGATATGTATTATGTTTTACATGAAAATAAACGTCTATACTTTAAGACAAATTGGACAGAAGAACAAGTAAAAGAATACTACAACAGTTTATTGATAGAGCAGGATATTGACTCCCCACATCGATATGAATACGGAACTTTTAGAGTAAATAACGATATAGTTGCCGATATTGGTGCTGCAGAAGGAATTTTTGCTTTATCCGTTGTTGAGCGTGCTAAAAAAATTTATTTATTTGAAGCTGATGCAAGCTGGATTCCTGTTTTGGAAAAGACTTTTGAACCATGGAGTAATAAAGTCGTTATTGTCAACAAATTTGTATCAAATACAAATACAGACAACACGATTTGTCTTGATGAATACTTTAGTGTTGAAAAAGTTTCTTTTTTGAAAGCTGATGTTGAAGGTTCAGAAATACAACTACTACAAGGCGTTCAAAAACTTTTGTCTCAAGGTGGCTTAAAATTAGCAATTTGTACTTATCACGGTCAAAATGATTCGGAATTGATTAACGATTTTTTAATACAAAAAGGTTATCTCACCGAGTTTTCAAAAGGATATATGCTTTTCCTTGCCGACAAGAATTTATCGGCACCATGGTTAAGAAAAGCTTTAATCAGAGGAACATCACGCTTTATTCAGACAAAATAAATTTAGCATTAAATTTGTCAATAAATGAACAAAGAAGATAGGATGTTAGAGATAAGTAGAACTAAAAATGTTAATAGAATTAACGCCTTTGATACACCTTCTTTAAGGAATGTACACTATCTTCATTATATTAATTATTTTAAGGATTTAAAAAGCATATTTGACAATCATATCAAAAAAAATGACCGAATTTTTGATATAGGGTGCGGGAACAAGCCGTTTGAGGATTATATCAGAAAATTAACAAAAAAGAATGACAATGACTTTTATGTAGGTTGCGACATCATTCAGTCATCTGAAAACAAGGCAGATATAGTATGCGAAGCAACAAAGATTCCAGAAACGACGGAAAGGTACAATGTGATTATCTGCACTCAAGTTATTGAACATGTATTTGACTATCAAAAAGTGTTTGAAGAAGCATACAGATTATTAAAATCGGGCGGAAAATTTATTGTAAGCGGACCTTTTGTTTTTGAAATGCATGAAAAGCCTTACGACTTTTACCGTTTTACAAAATATGGTTTTGAAGAATTATTAACTCGCACAGGCTTTGAAATAGAAGAAAATGTTTCTAATGGCGGTAAATGGGCAGTACTCGGGCATTTATTTATCCATTGTTTGGTAAGTAATAAACGTTTAAAATTTCTATTATTTAAAATAATACGCGGAATCTGGAACTATCTCGTCGTTTTACTTTGCAACCTTGTTTTTCATTTTTTGGATAATCGAAATAAAGACAGTGACAATTTTGCATTGAACTACATATATGTAGGTAAGAAAACATAAATTAAATAAAAAATAACTTATGAAGAAGATTCTTTTTGTATCAGGACTTTCTATAAAACCGCATAGCGGAGGTGTTGAACGTATAACGCATTTGCTTGCAACGGAGTTAATATCAAAGGGTTATAATGTGATGTATTTAGCGTTAAAATGTGAGGATAATGATAAAAACGTACTATATAGCGCACCACAATATTTTTTTCCAACTTCTGATGTTTTTTCTCAAAACAATGTTGTATTTTACAACTCATTCATCCAAGAATATCGGATAGACATAATAATTAATCAACAATGTCCGGGCAATGAGTCATATTTGTTTTTGAATATTGACCCTGACAACAAAAAAAATGTCAAAGTTATTACCGTATGTCACAATAAACCAACTTGTGGGCTTGACTATTTTCACAGATACTCTGAAAAAGGGATAAGTATGTCTGTAATTGAAACTGTAAAATATTGTATAAAGATGCTATTATTTCCTGTTTGGAGAATTATCCGAGAACGGAGGGGAAAAATATTTTATGGTAAATTATACCAGTTTATTCTTATGCATAGTGATAACTTTGTTGTTTTTACTAGTGCTTATGCAAAAGAAATAGGCAAACTTATCAAACGTGATGTAAATGATATAGATGTTATTGTTATTCCAAATCCCAATACATATTCAAGTCATTGTGAAAATCGTTTTGAAAAACAAAAGCAAGTCTTATATGTTGGACGATTTGATTGTAAGCAAAAACGGCCTGATTTTCTCTTGAAAATCTGGCAAAAGGTGTATAAAAAACATCCCGACTGGGAATTAATTTTCTGCGGTTCAGGAGAAATGGACACGATAATGAGAAAATTTGTAGAAAAACATAGATTGCAAAATGTTACTTTTTACGGGAATGTTGATCCTTTACCATTTTATCAACGAGCATCAATACTTGCTATGACTTCAATATATGAAGGGTTTCCGATGGTTTTAACGGAAGCTATGAAAAATGGGTGTGTTCCAATCGCATTTGATAGTTTTGAGGCTGTTAACGATGTGATTATTCCACGAAAAACCGGTGTTTTAGTTCAACATTTCAAACTTTCCGAATTTTCGCAAAAACTTTCGGATTTGATGACTGATGAAAAACAGAGAGAATATATGAGCAATGAAGCTGCGCATCATGTTAAGAACTTCGATATGCACAATGTCATTGAGAAATGGATTCGATTAATTGAAAAATAATTTATTTATTTATATGAAAAAAATAATGATTGTTTTTGGCACTCGCCCCGAAGCTATAAAAATGGCGCCTTTGATAAAAGAATTTCAAAAGCATAAGGGTATATTTGATACAAGGGTATGCGTTACGGCTCAACATCGGGATATGCTTGACCAAGTACTAGATTTTTTTGGAGTCAAACCAGACTACGACTTGAATTTGATGCGCCCCGGTCAGAATTTGTATCAACTCACCGCAGACGTAATTGTAGGATTGAAACCTATTTTAGAAGATTTTATACCCGATGTTGTTTTAGTGCATGGCGACACAACAACCTCAACTGCAGCTTCACTTGCTGCTTTTTATGCTGGAGCAAAAGTAGGACACGTGGAGGCTGGTTTGAGAACCCACAATAAGCTTGCACCATTTCCAGAAGAAATAAACCGCCAGCTAACCTCGCGTATTGCCGACTATAACTTTGTGCCTACGCAAACTTCAAAGCAAAATTTGTTGAAGGAAAACATTGATGAAAAAAGTATAGTAATCACAGGAAATACTGTTATAGACGCGCTTTTTTGTGCAAAGGAAAAATTGAAAAATTACGAAGATGATGAAATACACGCTCTAAAACAAATTGTTGATAAAACAAAGAAAATAATTCTAGTAACTGGACATCGTCGCGAAAATTTTGGAGAAGGTTTTCTTAATATTTGTCGAGCCATAAAACAAATTGCAGAAAAAAACAGTAGCGTACAATTTATTTATCCGGTACACCTCAATCCGAATGTGCAAAAACCAGTTTATGAATTATTAAATAATCTTCACAATGTAAAGTTGATAGTTCCAACATCTTATCCTGCATTTGTATGGTTGATGATGCAAAGCTATTTGATTTTGACAGATAGTGGAGGTGTTCAGGAAGAAGCGCCGAGTCTTGGCAAACCTGTATTAGTTATGCGAGAAGTTACTGAACGACCTGAAGCCGTTGAAGCAGGTACAGTAAAAATGGTTGGTACAGACATAGAAAAAATTGTTTCAAATATTGAAGCTTTGTTATTTGAAAAAACCTTGTATGAAAAAATGAGCTTATCTCACAATCCATACGGAGATGGAAATGCTTGTAAAAACATTGTTTCTTTTTTTTATTATAAAAAGAGTATCACGTGAAAAATAAAAGAATACTTTTTATTGCTCCAAGTTCTTATCCGATATTTGGAGCAGAGGCAAACGTGAATGCCAAAGTAATAAAAATTTTATCTGAAGCGGGCTACAAAGTTGACGTTATTAGTAGAATACAAAAAGGAGCAAAAAAAAATTACCCGATATCTAAAGATGATTATTTTTTTGGAAAAGCTAATTCTATAAATCTTATTCCGCTTGATACCGGTAAAAATCTCAAAACAATAATAAACCACTTTAAATCGTTTCTTAAGTTTGGTTATTTTTACAAAGGAATTGATTGGGCTTATTTTGCGTCAATAAAATGTGAGAAATTAATAACGCAAAAAAAATATGATTATATTTTAACCAAGAACGAACCATCTGAAGTTGTAGGTTTGTATTTGAGTAAAAAATATAATTTAAAATGGATTCCAACATGGAATGACCCTTATATTTGGAATAAATATCCATACCCTTATGGTAAAAATTGGAATGCAAAAACAAATTTTTTTAGAAAAAAGCTTATAAAAGAAATATGCAAACACGCATCAGCCCATATTTTTCCTTCCGAACGATTGAAAGAATACATGTTGAGGTATATGATTGGCATGAATAAAGATAATTGTGTAATCATACCACATGCACTTTTACAAAGTGCAAAACAAAATCAACAAAGAGAAAAAAAAGATGTATTAAAGATAATACATGCTGGCGAACTTGGCAAAGAGCGTAATCCCGAAACGTTTTTGACAGGTCTCAAAGAATTTATTTTAAAGGCGTATGACCCTAAAATAGAGGTTACATTCGTAGGAACATACGCTAGACAAAGTATTGAATATTTTCAAAACCTTGTTGCAAAGTTGGAATTAAATCAATATATTAAAACGTTAGACCCTATCCCATATAACGAAAGTCTTAATATTATCTCTCATTATGATATTTGTTTAATAATTGAAGCTCCCTGCGAAGAGGGAATTTTTCTTCCGAGTAAAGTTGTTGATTATCTTCAATGTGAAAAAAAAATATTTTCAGTCAGTCCAAAAATAGGAACACTTAACGATTTATACAGTATAGGTATCGTAGATTATTTTGCAGATGTGAGTGATGCGAAAGAAATATCTTCCGTTATTAACTCCATATATAACGAATTTATAGGCGATTTTCATTTTACAGAGAAAGACATTTCTTTTTTCTTGGATGAAAATATTTTAAAAAATTATGAACTGTTGTTAACCTAAAGCAAGTTCATTGCATGAGAAAAAGAATTTTATTTATAGCACCAAATTCACTTCCTATCAATGGTCCGGAAGCAATTGTTAACGCAAAACTTATAAAAGTTCTTTCTAATAATTATGATATTGATGTGATAAGTAAAAACACTTCTAATCGCTACATTGCTGCCACATTGGACGAAATATTTGTTCAAAATGTAAAAAATTTAAAGATAATAACAGTAGATAATTCAGTTACTATTCGATCGATAATAGATCATTTCTTATCTTTTCTCAAAACAGGATACGTTTATAAGGGCATTCATTGGTCTTATTATGCAATAAAACATGCCGAAAAATTAATTAAACAAAATCGTTACGATTACATACTTTCTCGTAACCCACCAAGTGAAGTAGTCGGATTATATCTGGCAAAAAAATATAATATCCCATGGATTGCCAACTGGAACGACCCTTACCCTGAAATAAGAATGCCTGAACCGTATGGTGGAGGCAGCGATGCCAAAATATCCAACAATCAAAGAAAGTTGCTTGATAACATATGCAAATATACAGCATATCAGTCGTTTAACAGTATACGAGCGCGTGACTACATGTTACAATATATGCAGTATGATTTAAAAAAAACCATTGTCATTCCCCATGTTTGCATCGAAGGATTAGTTGAATTACCGAACGATAAACCTTCAAAAAAAATAAAATTTGTTCACTCAGGAAATGTAGCCGCTCCAAGAAATCCTTATCCATTTCTTTACAGCGTGAAAACTTTTTTGTTGTATCATCCGAAAGCAGAAATAGAATTTAATTTTATTGGAAAACAAACAACTGAGTTTGCTAAGCAAGTGAGTAAATTAGATTTGTCAGCTCATGTAAAAGTACACGCATCGTTAGGCTATTTCGAAAATTTACAATTTATATCTTCCCAAGACATTGGTGTTATTATTGAAGCCCAAAGCAGTAATAGCGTTTTTTTGCCAACAAAAGTAGGCGATTATATGCAATGCGGAAAAGACATCTTAGCCATTAGTCCTCAAATTGGAGTTTTACGAGACCTCTACGAAAAAAAGGCAATACGATATTTTGCAGATTGTACTAATACTCAAAACATAGCAGAAGAACTCGAAAAAATATATAAACTATATTGCAGTAAAAATGAACGATATTGCAGTAAAACAAAAATTTATCATGAGTTTTCAGAACAACATATCCGAGAACTATACAAGAAAATCTTGAAATGATTTTATACATCGGTATAATATGCTTATCACTATTTCTCTTTTTAATAGATTTTAAATCGAGATATTCTTTTTTGGCTCTACTGTGTCTGTTTGTGTGTTTTGGGTATACTACGGGTAGCGATTGGGTTGCCTATGAAATGTTTTATACTTCTCTTTATGAAACTAAACAATTTCATTTAACATTTTTTAAAGAACCCGGTTTTGTATTATATAATTTTCTATTTGTTAAGTTAGGGTTTGATTTTTGGCATTTTTTCATTTTTACAAAAATATCGCTTTTTATTATTATTTTTAGTTGTTTTCAAAAATATTCACCACAACATACTTTCTATCTTTCTTTAACATTTTTTATAGCTTGGTATACCTACTTTATGTTCATTGATAATCCCATGCGCAATGTTATTGCGGTTGCTATTTTTTTACTCTCTTTAGAATCGTTAAAGAAAGGACATTTGATACATTATTCCGGATGGACAGCTTTAGCAACATTGTTTCATTATTCTGCTTTAATAATGGTTTTATTTTATTTTTTAAGAAATAAAACTTACAAAACTAAAACCATAATTATTGTCTACCTTATTGCAAATATATTATTTTTATCACCCGAATTTCTGTATGGAATGCTCAAAACATTATTCTTTTTTTCCCCAAATATTATAGAAAAATTAGATATATATAGCCAAGGACTTAGTTATGGAAGCGGCAAAATCGTTTCATTGGGAATGATAATCCATAATATCTTTTTTGTTATTATTATTTTAGCTAGAAAACACATAGAAGAGATACCCAATGGTAAAATGATTTTTTTATTCAGTATTATTTTTTTAATTTTTTATAGAATAGGTTTAACAGCTACTGTTTTGGGACGATTGCAATTATATCTGGCAATCTTTTACACAATTGCAATCGGAGTTTCTATCAATAAATTTACTAAGAAATCTTCTCTAATTTATGTCTTTTATGTCTTACTTGTAAGTGTTATCCCATGTATACATTACCTAAAAAAAGACAATAGATACATTCCTTACACAAATTATATCTTTATTGATAAAAATATGTCTTTTGAGGAAAGAATAAACTACAACAATCAACAAACAAAAAATTGAATGAATTTAGTGTTTGTAACACCATCTTTTAAAACTGGCGGTGGAAATCGTGTTTTTATTATGTTGGCAAATGAGATTTGTATAAATCACAATGTTAGTATTGTTTACCCTAACAATACTGCAGAAATGCATACGTTTAACCTACATACTTCCGTTCAATGTAAGGCTATTGGGAAGCTTGCCTATGGCAAACTTCAGAAACTTTTTAATATTTTCAAAACAATCTCATACCTTAATAAGAAACATCGTAAAGATTACATCATAATAAGCGATCCTATTTTTTCACTCTTCTTTTTCCTTATAAAAAACAAACGCAAATATCGATTTATACAAGCGGACGACTATCGAATTTTTGATGATGGTTTAGTCCTTGGCAAAGGATTGTTATTAACCATATATAAACGTCTGTGTTTATGGGGATATAAAGCAAAAATAAATTTTATATTTAATTCGAAGTACGTATATGAACTTTTTGTACAGGACAGCAAGCGTACAGATATCCTCTGTAAACTTGTGCATCCAGCGATAGACCATGATGTTTTTTATTCTCAAAGCCAAAAAAGGGAAGAAGAAAAGAGTGTTGTCATATCATTGGTTGCAAGAAAACATCCATGGAAAGGTTTTAATACATTCGTAAACGTATACAGACAATTACCCTCTGAAACAAAAAGTAAGATAAATGATGTAATTCTAGTTAGTCATGATGATTTATCAAGTTTTGATACAATAGGGATGAGAATTATAATTCCCGCAAATGATAGTGATATTGCAAATATTTACAGGCAGTCAGATATTTTTATCTCACCATCTTGGTGGGAGGGTTTTGGCTTGCCACCCTTGGAGGCAATGTCCTGTGGATGCGCTGTAATTACGAGTAATTCGGGCGGTGTAAACGAGTTTGCAAAGCCAAATGAAAATTGTTTGATGTTCGAACCAAAAAATGAAGAAGAATTTTCTGAAAAAATGATTTTATTGGTCAATGACATAGAGATAAGAAACAGATTAGCAAATAATGGAAGGATTACAGCACAACAGTTTACATGGAAAACTTCTGCAAACAAATTAATTGAAATTTTGAAATAATGCCAATAACCGCCTCAATAGTAATATACAATTCTCAAAAAGAAGATATACAAACAGTTGTTACTTGTGCTGCAAGTAGTATAATAGATATACTTTATGTGATTGATAATGCATTAACCGCTTGTTTAAAAAATTTTGTACTAGAATTATCTAAAAAAGTAATTTATATACAGGGCCACGGTAATGTAGGTTATGGTGCAGGACATAATATAGCTATTCGAGAAGCGATCAACCAAAATGCAATATATCATCTTGTTCTAAATCCAGATATAAATTTTACAGAAGTCACAATAGAAAATTTAAAAAACTATATGGATGCGAATCCGAGAGTAGGTCAGATCATGCCAAAAATTGTATATCCAAATGGCGAATTACAATATCTGTGTAAGTTAATACCGACACCACTTGATTTAATGTTTAAGCGTTTTTTTTCGTTTAAATTTAATGAAAAAAGAGCATATAAATTTCAGTTGAAATTTACCGGTTATGAAAAAACAATGAATATCCCTTATCTTTCAGGTTGTTTTATGTTTTTTAGAGTTTCTGCTTTAAAAGAAATTGGTCTTTTTGATGAACGATTTTTCATGTATCCTGAGGACATCGACATTACCCGACGTATGCATGAAAAATATTTGACAATATTTTTTCCCGATGTTGAAATTGTACATGCACATGCAGCGGAATCTCGTAAAAGGTTGAAAATGTTATTAATTCATATTGTTAACATGATACGATATTTCAACAAATGGGGTTGGATTTTTGACAGAAAACGTAAAGTGATAAACAAAAAAGTTTTAAAAGAACTTCACTACAATGAATAATATTTGTCTAATCGGAGGATCTGGTTTTGTTGGAACTCGATTAATTGAATTATTAAAAGAAAAAAGCAGCCATCAATTAACAAACATAGACAAAAACAACAGTCCTGTTTATCCAGAAATCACAACTATTGCTGATATTCGCGATAAAGAACGTTTGAAAATATTGTTGCAAGGGCAAGACACTGTTGTTTTGCTTGCTGCCGAACATCGCGATGATGTGTCGCCGATGTCTCTTTACTACGACGTGAACGTAGAAGGAACTCGCAATGTGCTGGAAGCTATGGATAAATGTGGAGTCAAAAAAATCATTTTCACAAGCTCAGTTGCAGTGTATGGACTAAACAAAGATAATCCTGACGAAGAACACCCTGCCGACCCGTTCAATCACTACGGGAAAAGTAAATGGCAGGCAGAGGAAGTTTTACGTGAGTGGTATAACAAAAACAACGAAGGACGTACATTAACGATAATTCGTCCTTCAGTCATTTTCGGAGAACGTAACAGAGGTAATGTTTACAACCTGCTCAAGCAAATATCTTCGGGTCGTTTTTTGAAAGTCGGATCGTGTAACAACAAAAAATCTATGGCATACGTAGGAAATGTAGTTGCATTAATATCATATCTTATTGGGAATGCACAGGGCTACAGCGTATACAACTACATAGACAAGCCCGACCTTACCATGAATGAATTGATAGATGTTGTGGGAAAGTCATTAGGACGAAAAATTCCGTCAATAAAAATTCCGTATTTCTTGGGAATTATGGGAGGTTATTGTTTTGATTTGCTGTCAAAAATAACAGGGAAACAATTGCCGATAAGCAGTGTTCGCGTAAAGAAATTTTGTGCTACCACTCAATTTGACGCCACAAAGGTTTTGGCTTCAGCTTTCGAGCCCGTTTGTAGCTTGTCAGAAGGTTTGGATAAAACAATAAAATTTGAGTTTGTGAATGAAAAATCAGATGAATTGGTTTTTGTTTCGGAATAAAAATTCATTTCAATAGCAATGACACAACAACGAATTTTTATCAGTAGCGTACAGCGAGAGTTTTCTAACGAAAGGAAGCGACTTTACGATTATATTCGACAAGATCCAATGTTGAAAAGGTTCTTTGAGCCGTTTTTGTTTGAGGAATTGCCTGCTATTGATTTATCGGCTCAACAAGCCTATTTATATGAAGTTAATCATTGCGATATTTATTTGGCAATTTTAGGACAAACTTACGGTTTTGTAAATGATAATGAAAAAGCCGGTACGGGCACAAGTGATTTGATAGAAAAATGTATCTTGATGGGACTAAAACAACCTGTTTTTTTTCAAGACGAGGGCTTTAAGGTTACTATTTGGCGAAACACTGAAATTAATATTGCTACGAGGACTGACACAAGGCACCCAATTAGTACCCCATTTAGTACCCCATTTAGTACCCCAATATTGACCAAAATGGAACAAAGCATATTGACGGTTATTAATGAGAAGAATTCAATTACAAGGGAAGAATTAGCAAATTTTTTCAATATCAGTGTAAATGCTATTAAGAAGCACATTAAGAATTTGAAACAAAAAGGAATAATAGAAAGAATGGGAAACAATAGAAGCGGGCACTGGAATGTATTGGACAATACATCAGTAAAATCATAGATAAATGATTGTTTTTAACTCTGTATTGGAACAGATTAAGTAATGCTGTCATTGTTGTCGAAATCGGAAAACGTTTAAGAGAATACAGATTGGTATATGATAAACATTGCTTTAATAAGTGTAAATGCTATAGTTAAATATAATGATAAGCAGCTCTGAAAAACTCCCATATCAAACCATAAAATGAAATCTTAACAAAATCTTAACAAAATTGTAACATCTTTGTTATATCTTTGTTATATCTTTGCACCCGAAAATAATATCAAAAATATATCATAAAGTTCATAAAGTATTAATTTAAAATGTTTTAAAGAAAATGTATAAAAAGAATTCTTTTTTCGGTATGCGCCCTATCAAGCGTATACAATATGTTTTGAAAACCTGCATGGCGAAATTGGCGACATTAGCCCTTATCGCACTAATGGTAGCAGGCGTGCAGGCAAGTGAATCTTCTGCCAATAGCGAGAGTGGTAACGGAAACACTCTTTTGATTTTGCAGATTGGAGCGAGCCAATTCAACAGCCCTTCGGCTAATGTATCTCACAGTTTTGTGGAGTTGTACAACGCCGGAGACGAGCCTGTAATTTTAGACGGTTATTCGTTGCAGTACGCCACCGGAACACGAGGCACGACAGCAAATGAAGGACTAGAAGACGGACCATGGACGATGGTTGAGTTGCAAGACGCAATTCAACCAGGACATTCGTTCCTAATTCTCGGAGACCGGCTTTCGACAATGGAAAGTCCGGCGCTGAATATCCCCGATAACTCCGGAGATATGAACGTGCCCGGTTTTGAATTAAACAATCGCTCGGTAAAAGTAGCTCTTATGAGCAATACCGTGTTGCTTACGGTGCAAAACCCTTTCAATATCGATGGCAACGGAACAAAAGCAGTCGGTTATATAGATATGATCGGCGTTGTGAACGAAGGTACCGGCGGCAACCCAGATAAAATACGTGGATTTGAAGGAGAACTCTATTTCAATGGCGACCTGTTTAGGATATCGCAACAGACTGGCGTACGCCGTAAGTCGCTGATTGATACAGACAGTAATGTAGATGACTTTGAGGCAATTTCTTACAGAGATGTTTCTGCCGATGTAGTAGAAGAAAAACGTCCAAGAAACCACAGCTATGGCGAATGGGAGCCTGTCATTGAAGAAGACCCCAAAGACCCGATAGACAAGGACCCGATAGAAGCAGGCGATCCTGATGAACTTGCCGGAAAATTGCTTATTTGGCAGGCTTATGGATCGTCAAGCGATGCGGCAGGCGTAAGTCATTCTTTTGTAGAGTTGTACAACATTACCGATGAGGCTATAAACCTAAATGGTATCACGCTGTTTTATGCCGACGGCACAAGTGTTTCGAGCGGCGCGCGCCCTAACACAAATACAGAAGATGGAGAATGGAAGGCTATACCGTTGAGAGGCGCAATACCAGCAAAAACGTCTTTCCTTGTGTTAGGCGCCAGACAAAACACTACAGGGCGTCTTCAAATTCAAAACAATTACGGCGATATTAACGATGCTAATTTCACGTTAAGTAACAGAGCATTCAAGGTAGCCCTTATCCGCAACGTAAATGACGACTTAACGCAGCAAAATCCATTTGATATGGATGGCGCCGACGCAAAAGCGGAAGGATATATTGATATGGTAGGCTCGGCAAATGAATACTCTGCCGATGGACAAGAACGCGATAGAATATTTGGTTTCGAAACGTACCCCACGCGCAATTCGGCATCAATGGCAGTTCGTCGGGCAACACTTGATGATACCGATGATAATAGCGAAGACTTTGCAGGCATTGATTATCGTGTATGGTCAGAAAGCAATCCTGACAGAACGACAGATGAGCAGTTAGAAATTCGACGCCCTAAAAACATCAATTTTGGACCATGGGATCCTTTGACTGGCGAACAATATGATCCAGGCGACCCTGACGGACCGGCAGAAGCGATTATCAGTTTCAAATTTTCATACGAAAATATAGGTTGGGACGATGACGGTTATTGGGAAGGAGATATTGACCAAACAGCAAAAACCATTACATTCACAACACAGCAATGGATTGAGAATATTGAAAAACTTACCGCCATCTTCGAACTTGATGATGACGGCATAGCAAAAGTAGACGAAAAATCACAATGGAGCGGTATTACGCAAAATGATTTCCGCAATGATGTTGTTTATAAGGTTGGTGATGTGGAATATACAGTTATTTTTGTATCGCCACAGGCAACAGGGGTTCCTGTTATAAAAATTGAAACAGTAGATGGAGCTACAATAGACAGCAGAGAAATATGGACTAATATGCAGTCTTTTGTATTGACAGACCCCAATAATCAGGGAGATGATATTAGAAGGACCGGATTATCGCAAAACGACAGAATTAGAGGAAGAGGGAATTCTACTTGGGGATATCCTAAAAAGGCATATCGTATTAGATTTCGAGAGAATATATCATTTTTTGGACTTCCTGCTGCCGAAAATTGGGTGATATTGGCGGAATATTTAGACCCGACTTTTTTGTTAACATCTACAGCTTTCAAACTTGGACGAAGTGTTTTTGATAACCAACCATTCACGTGCTCACATAATCATGTTCACGTTTTTTTGAATGGTCAATATAATGGACTATATAGCTTTACAGAACACAGACAGGCTGATCCACTTGGAATAGGCGCTCCTGGAAGAGTAAAACATCATGAAGAAAACGGCTGGCTTGTAGAATTGGACGTATACTGGGACGAAGATCCAAAGTTCAGAACAAACAACTACGATTTGCCTATAATGGTAAAATCGCCAGAAGCGCCAAGTGACGCAACTAACAGTGATAATCCTTTTTACGATTTTATTAAAAACGATTGGAACGAGTTGAGCGATTCTTTAGCATCGCCAAATTTTCCCGAAAATGAATACATACAATTAGTTGATATAGAAACATTTGTTGATTATTTGATGATAAATGATATTACACGAAATACTCAAATAGTCAATCCTGCGAGTAATTTCGCATACAAAAACGAGGATGGGAAAATCAGTATGGGACCTTTGTGGGATTTTGACGAAGCGTATGGTTGGGATTTTAGTTTTCTCCCTATTCATCATCATTTCAAATATTTCGAAGGTTCGTTTAGACATAGTTTTTTTCAACGTTTTTTTGAAGATCCATACTTTCTCGTCAGTTACAAGGAGCGTTGGAACGAAAAATATGCGAATATTATTGAAATTTCAGAATTTATTAAGGAACAAGGTGAAAAAATAAAAAATGCTGTTGCTGAAGACTACAAAAGATGGGTCGATGCTACCGACCTTGTTACAGTTCAAACAGAGCAGTTAGAAAACATGGTGACATGGTGGAACAATAGAGTTACATGGCTAAACGCCGAGATCAACAAAGTAGAAGTTCTTCCCGCAAACCATATCTTCACCATCACTTTTCAAAACGACCAAACCTACTCTCAAAAAATCACTCTCGTTGCCTACGGCGAGATGACCAATTTATCCGCAAGTTTTGAGAATGGAAATGCATCTGATTTTGATATTACTACCGAATTAACCCAAACCCCTACCGGCGCCGGAGGATATTTAGCTACCATTAGCATCAAGCCCAAAAATGCTCTTGCGGCAGGCATTTATAGCGATGTTTTGCTTTTGAGCGGCAGCAATCAAGGTAATCCTTTCTCTTTTGAAGTGCCTTTGAGTTTTACAGTAACGCCCGATGTCAGACTAAAAAGCCTCACTGTTAGCGATGGCGAATTGACGCCGGACTTTGACGTTGACATATTGGAATACACAGTTTCAGTGCTTAACAGTGTAAACGTTATTACCATAACAGCCGAGGCAAACCATGCCGGAGCAACGGTTAATGAAATAATTGACTATCCGTTGGATATTGGCGTCAATACGATTAATCTTGTTGTTACCGCTGAAAACGGCGTATCTACACAAACCTACACTGTTACGGTTACCCGCGCCGCAATTGACGATGCTACTCTGAAAAGTCTCACGATTAGCGATGTAGGAATGCTTACTCCTGCTTTTTCATCGGATATAACGGAATACACTGTAGATGTAGCATGCGATGTAGCTGCAATCAGCATCTCGTGTATAGCAACAAACTATTTAGGCGCTACAGTAAAAAATCAAATAGAACAGCCTTTGGATTTTGGTATCAATATCATTGATATTATAGTGACTGCCGAAGATGGCGAAACTACAAAAGAGTACACTGTAACAGTTATCCGTCCAATAACTATGGTTGTTACGCCTGCCAGCGTTGCGTTGCTCAAGGGCAGAAACATGCAATTTACTGCAGAAAATGACTGTGATGAGAAAATACCTGAAACTATTTACAATAATTTGGTACTTAATGAAATATGTGGTGATAATCTTTTTGTTGAGATATTCAACAAAAGCGATGAAGATATAAATTTGGAAGGAGTGAAGCTCCAAAGAAACGATGGACAGAGTGAATGGATCGGCGAGGCTGGCAGTGAAATACCTGCCGGAGAGTATCGTTTATTTCTTTTCAGAGATGGTAACATAGATTCAGGAAGCGCACCTGCCTCAACTTTGCAAGACAATTTAGCATTTGACGGTTGGACAATCAGTTCTGGTTTATCAAATCAACAAACTCTAAAAATTGCTATTATTGACCCTTCGGGCAACGAAGTAGACGTTTTTATACGTGGCAGCAATGTTGATGGTCCATGGGGAACCGCCGGACAAACTCGCCCTTCTGCAATTACGGGTGTGACTGTTTCCAATGTGACCGGCGCAAGTTATTCAAGACCCAGTTATTCTCGAATGAGTGCTGATAGTTGGGCTTACGCCATACCTACGCCGGGCGCAGTAAATGAAAGTGAATTAGAGGAAATTTTAAATGACGCCTATTTAACAACAGTCAAATCAGTTACCAATAATGAGACTGCGATCTGGTCTGTTTCAGGCAATGAATCATTGTCTACAACTATTGATACCAATGGATTGCTTTCAATTGCCCCCGATGAAACTGCTAAAACACTTATAATTACTGCAGCTTCAGTAGTCAATCAGACTAATTTCAACACAGCAACAGTTACAATACCAGAAGTAAATGTGACTGTAGCTCCGCTGCACACTGTCTTAAATAAGGACGCCACACAACAATTCGCTGTAGATGTGACCGTTGATGATAAAACTGTATATACCGTCGTTGATAACGAAATATACGGTAGCCTAATTCTTAACGAGGTTAGCGGAGAGCACAAATTTGTTGAAATCTATAATTCGAGCGATGAAATAATTTCTTTGGACGGAGTTCGTCTACAAAGAAATGGCGGATTAACTACTGGCGGCAGCGAGTGGGTTGGAACTACAACAGACGTCATTGATGGCGGCGAGTATCGTTTAATCCTGTTTAGAGACTACACGCCGGCAGATTTGGCTGACAATCCGGCTTTTGTTGGCTGGGAGGTTACTTCGGGCATTTCAGACCAGCAAATACTAAAAGTTGCTATTGTTGATCCGTCGGGCAACGAGATTGATGTGTTTATTCGCGGCGAAGAGCCTCTACCAGCATGGGGCTCTTCGGGAGTTACCCGAAATCGCGTACATAGCTATTCTCGCATGAGCGATGGCTCTTGGGCGTACGCATTACCCACTCCCGGAGCAGAAAATGGGAATAAAGAAGGCGACATAATAAGTCCGGGTTATATAGAATCGTTTGTTGTAACATGGGAGATATCCGGCTCTACTTCAGCGTTTACCACAATTGACGTTAATGGTTTGTTGACCGTTGCTGCAGATGAAACCGCCGAAATGCTTTATATTGTAGCAAAATGTGCAATTGATATAACAGAAGAAGGCGCAGCAACTATAAAAATTAATGCCGATGACGCCACTCTGAATAGTCTAACAGTCAGTGTTGGTGATTTAACGCCCGTGTTTGCCCCTGATATCACGGAATATTCTGTAACAGTCACAAACAGCGTAACGCAAATCACAATTACAGGCGAAGCTAACCACGATGAAGCAATTGTTGAAGACGAATTTATAGACGAGCCGCTGATTATTGGTGATAACGTATTCGTTATTAACGTTGTTGCAGAAGATGAGGTAACCAAAAAATCGTACACCGTTACAGTTTTTCGTGAACAACAGCCTACTGGCATTGATGATTATTTCGCTCCAAACCTGAATATCTATCCCAATCCGTTCAACGGCGCTGTACGCATCGTTGGCGCTGACGGTTGTGTACTGCAAGTTATAACAGCCGCAGGCGCTGTGGTATATACGCAAACGATAACTAATCCCGATGAAACCGTTCGATTAGAAGATTTGTCGGCTGGGGTGTATTTCTTCCGTTTTGAAAAGAATGGTATCAGTAAGACGTTAAGAGTCGTAAAAAATTAAGGATATAGTTAATTACGCAGAGAAGACGCAGAGAAACACAGAGAAAACCTCTGTGAATCTCTGTGTATACTCCGTGTAACTCTGTGTAATAAAAAATAATCACCATGAAAAGACGATTACCATTAAGCATCCAGAGTTTTGAAAAACTCCGCA
>Ga0099364_10003801_pt1 | contig 23203 bp, 18 predicted proteins | sample TergutTh196P3_FD_73070 | JGI IMG/M metagenome (GOLD analysis project Ga0099364, IMG submission 73070) | Microcerotermes parvus P3 segment gut microbial communities from Pointe-Noire, Republic of the Congo - Th196 P3 | ecosystem: Host-associated > Arthropoda: Insects > Digestive system > Gut ...
GATGTATATAAAATACGCGCCTTTTATAAATTTATCGCGCAGCTCGCCGCTGCGGGGATAGTCGCCTCCCAGGGGGTTGTGATCGAGCATATCAATATATTCGGCGAATGGATACATTTCGGGCATTTTGCGGTACCTCTCACTATTTTATGGATTGTCGGGCTTGTCAATGCGGTCAACTTAATAGACGGGCTTGACGGGCTTGCCTGCGGTATCTCGACTATTTCGGCGCTTTCGCTGCTCGCTGTTACCATTTTGATCGGGGAATTCAAAATTGCGCTGCTCATAGCTATAATTGCGGGTTCATGCATAGGTTTCCTGCCGTTCAACAGAAATCCCGCGAAGATTATAATGGGGGATACGGGCGCGATGTTTTTGGGCTTCGCTCTCGCTGTTGTGAGTATTCAGGGTGTGTTCAAAGTTCATGCGGTGGTCACATTTGTTATACCGTTTTTAATACTCGGCGTACCTATTTTTGATACGCTGTTTGCGATGCTCCGCCGGCTGTTAAGCGGAAGGAGCCCGTTTTCGGCGGACAGAGGGCATCTTCACCACCGGCTTATAGACATGGGATTCACCACAAAACAGAGTGTGCGCATATTATACGCGGTGAGCGCGCTGCTGGGTATATCCTCCATTATGCTGATCACCCACAGAATTGTTTACGCGGTGGTAATAATGGCGGTGTCGCTCGGTATAAGCGCCGTTATGCTGGTTATTTTCAAAGACGAAAAAATGAAATATGAAAGCGGTATTATGACCGATCCCAATGAAAACGGCATAGCGGGCGATTCTACTGCCGAAGAATATGAAGAGGATAATATTGATTTAATCGGTTTAAACGAAACAAAAGCCGGAGAAAATAAAAATGAATTCAAACAGGCAAAAGCCGAAAAATCTCAAAGATAAATTAAAAGAAAATAACGCTTTGACCAAAACAATTTCGGTTATTTTTCTGATCCTGATAATTGCGGGGCTTTTCGCGTTTATAACGATCGGGCTGCACAGTCTTAATCTGCTTGTAATACCGGATTTTATCCGTAATACATTTTTTTACGGTTCCGGCACCGGAGAGCAGACAGCGGCGGACGACAGCGGCATATATGATTTTTTGGATTCCGAAAGACCCGACCGCGGCGGATTTGCCGTGGATATTTCGCTTGAGAGTGTGCGCGGGCTTATATCTGTTACGGTTATGCCGGACAATTTATATTTAGAAACAACCGCCGAATATTATTCGGACGGAAATGCTGCGCGAACCGTTGAAATATCCCTGTGGAAAAAAGAAGAAAAACATAAATATCTGCTGAAAAACAACAGGCTGCCCGAAGAGCTTTATATAAACAACGGGGTATCGGAGTATTATGAAAATTATATCACCCAAAACAGCGATGTGCGCCGTGCGGTCGCCGGTACGAGCTTTGATTTTGCGTCTTTACCGCATATAAACGATATAAATTTTTATCTGGATTTGATTGTCAGCGGCGAAATTACCGACTACGCCATCAACAGGGATATCGAGGGGAATATTCTGGTTATAACCTATAAAACCGCTGAACTCGGTCAGCGTGAAGAGATTGAGATTTCGCTTGAAAGCGGGCTTGTTTTAAGCGTTCAAAGTTATTTCGGCGATGTTTTATTTTATAAAAGCGTCACCTCTGTGATTGAGGCGTATTTTACGGGGAACGAACCCGAAAACACGGTTTTGGGCGAGAATATATTTGTTATCGGCTGAGGTTTAAAAATAGAGGTAAAAGCTATGAGTTTACTGAAAACATTCAAAAAATACTTTGGGTATTATGCGTTGTGCGACGAAGGCAGAGCGGCGCTGCTCATGTCGGCGGAAGCGATTTGTTCGGACGAAAATTTAAGCGCGAAAGCGCTGGAGTTAAAAACCAAACTCACCGATTTGTCCTATGAGTTTGATGCAAAAGAAGAATTTAAAGATAAACCGGCGCAGTTCATCGCATTTGTTTACACGCTCGCGCTTGAGGATATGGAAAAACTCTACAAAGAAAAAAATATCCCGGAAGATATTCTGTTTGCGACGGCGGACGATTTGAGCGTTTGGATAAACCGGCATCACAACTGGTTCGGTGAATGGGGGCTTTCGGAGTTTGGCTGGCTTACCCTGCATATACGCGCCAAAATATTCAAGCTCGGCAGACTGCAGTTTGAGCCTGCGGCTGTAAATGAACCTCCGCCGGAAGAATCGGGGTTGAATCTTAAAAAAGGGGACAATTTTTTAAGCGTGCATATCCCGCGCGGCGGGAGTCTTGACGCCGAAGCCTGCCTTGATTCGTTTGAGCGTGCCAAAGAGTTTTTCCCGAAATATTTAAATTATGATTTTAAAGCGTTCGGCTGTTTTACATGGCTGTTCGACCCGGATTTCGTGAAGCTGCTGCCGCAGCACAGCAATATACTCAAATTTCAACGGCTGTTCAATATATATGAATACGGCGAAGAAAATTACGGGGGGCTTCTTTACATATTCACAAATATAACCAAAGAAAATATAAAGGATGCGCCGACCGATACGAGTTTCAGAAAAGCGATTGTCAGTCATATCAGCTCCGGCGGGATAATGCGGGGCGGCTCGGGATACAGATTGGTATAAGAAATTATTATAAAAAATAAAAAAATAAAAATAAACAGGAGAAAAGTTTATGCCGAAATCACAATTTTCAGACCCGAAAGAGCTCAGAGCGGCAGGTTGGATAAAATTCCGCGATATTCCCGTAAATCAATATAACAAAACCGCCGCCGAAGAAAAAAAACTGTATTCCAAAAAAGATTTTATCAGAATCTACCATGATATGGCGGTAATACGCGAGTTTGAAACTATGCTCAACGAAATCAAAACCAAAAGCGCGTATAACGGGGTGGAGTATAACAATCCCGGTCCCGCGCATCTCTCGCTCGGTCAGGAGGCTTCGGCGGTGGGCCAGGCTTATGTGCTCGAAGTGCAGGATTTTATATTCGGCTCGCACCGGAGTCACGGGGAAATTCTCGCCAAAGGTCTGTCCGCAATAGAACAGCTCGGCGAAAACGAACTGCTCACAATCATGCGGGAGTTTTTCGGCGGCGAAATTTTAAAAGTCGTCGAGGGAAAAGAAGAAATTAAAGGGGATATAAAAGATTTAGCCAAAGATTTTCTGCTTTACGGCGCATTGGCCGAAATATTCGCGCGCACCACAGGCTTTAACAGGGGTTTGGGCGGTTCGATGCATGCGTTTTTTACCCCTTTCGGAATATACCCGAACAACGCGATTGTCGGCGGAGCGGCTCCTGTCGCGCTCGGAGCGGCGCTGTATAAGCGAATAAATAAAAAACCCGGGATAATCGTGGCGAATTTCGGCGACGGTTCGCTGGGCTGCGGACCCGTATGGGAAGCCATGAATATGGCGGGTATGGATCAGATCAAACAGCTTTGGGAAGATAAACAGGGGCTTCCGGTATTATTTAACGTATTCAACAATCAATACGGCATGGGCGGTCAGACCCGAGGCGAGACCATGGGGTTTGATATGCTTGCGCGTATCGGCGCGGGGCTGAGTCCCAATCAGATGCACGCCGAACGCGTCGACGGATATAATCCGCTGGCGGTAATAGACGCCGTCAAACGCAAAAAAGATATTTTAACAAACGGAGAAGGTCCGGCGCTGCTCGATGTTGTGACCTACAGGGTCACGGGTCACTCGCCGTCGGATTCTTCAACCTACAGGACCCCGGAAGAAATAGAGGCGTGGCGGAATGAAGACGTGCTAAAATCGTTCGGCGCGAAACTGGTCAAAAATAAAATATGCGGCCAAACTGAAATCGATAATATCCACGAGGTGATAACTGCGCGGATGACAAAAATCTGTAAATTGGCCATTGACGACAATTTGTCGCCGAGGATGGATTTGAATAAAACCCCGAACGCGGTGTCGGGTATTATGTTTTCAAATCAAACGGTTAAAAGTTTTGACAGCCGCGAGCCTGAGGTTTTGATGAAAAAAGAAGATAACCCCAGGGTTAAACAGCTTGCGGGCAAAGAAAGGTTCGCATTTGACGCTGAAGGCAAGCCTGTGCCGAAATTAAAACAGTTCGGGCTGCGCGACGGGATTTTTGAAGCGGTGCTCGATAAATTCTATGAAGACCCGACATTTATCGCTTACGGCGAAGACAACCGCGACTGGGGCGGAGCTTTCGCGGTTTACCGCGGACTGACCGAAGCCGTTCCATATCACAGATTTTTTAACGCGCCGATAAGCGAGGCGGCAATTGTTGGTTCAGCCGTGGGTTATGCCATGTGCGGCGGACGCGCGGCTGCGGAGCTTATGTATGCCGATTTTATCGGCAGAGCGGGGGATGAAATCTTTAATCAGCTGGCTAAATGGCAGTCGATGAGCGCGGGGATATTAAAAATGCCGGTGGTTATAAGGGTGTCTGTAGGCTCAAAATACGGCGCGCAGCACTCGCAGGACTGGACGTCTCTCACGGCGCATATACCGGGGCTTAAAGTGGTGTTCCCCTCAACGCCGTATGACGCCAAAGGCTTGATGAACGCGGCGCTCAACGGTACTGACCCCGTTATATTCTTTGAAAGCCAGCGTATTTATGATGTGGGTGAGCAGTTCAATAAAGTGCCCGAGCCGAGCGAATATTACGAGGTGAAAATCGGCGAACCGGATATCAAGCGCACAGGCGGGGACCTCACAATTTTAACGATTGGCGCGGTTTTATACCGGGCGCTTGAAGCGGCGCGTATTTTATCGGAAAAATACGGTATTGAGGCGGAGATTATAGATACAAGGTCGCTTGTGCCTTTTGATTACAGCTTGGTTATAGAATCGATCAAAAAAACAGGTAAAATTATAATAATCGGCGACGCTTGTGAGCGCGGGTCGTTCGCAAAAGAACTCGCGGCGAATATCTGTGAGCTTTGTTTTGATTATCTCGACGCGCCGCCGGTAACACTCGGCTCAAAGAACTGGATAACGCCGGCGTTTGAGCTTGAAGAACACTTTTTCCCGCAGCCTGACTGGATAATTGATGCGTATCACCAAAAAATTTCACCCATTGCGGGATATACGCCGTCAAGCAATGCGAGCGTTACAGAAACCGCAAAACTGAACGAAGCCAAGCTCGGCGTGTGAAAGTGAAAAGTAAAAAAAGAATTAAAAAAACTGTGCGGTATAATCCGCACAGTTTTTTTTAAAAAAGTTTATTCCAATTCCAGACCGCTGTCAACAAATCTCCATTCGATAACATCGCCATCGTTAAGTTCGGTATTTCTCGCGCCGCCGCCTTCTCTTCCGTTGACTAAAAATACCCATACATAATCGGTTTCATCATCTTCTGCGGGTTCTTCGGCTGCTTCTTCCACCGGTTCTTCGTTTTCTTCATCTTCCTCATCATCGGAAATCTTTGCATCGCGTATTATGCCGTAATCCCCTATGCGTGTGATAAATCCGCCGTCTTCTTCATGTTCGATATCCGAAGCCTCAATAGCCCGGATAGTCGCTTCTAAAACCGTGAGGTTTTTTGCATAACCTTCAAGCGGAACCGGCAAGGAATTAATCAAAACATTACCATCGTTTCCTGTTACGCTGACAGTAACCGTGAGTTCTATCAATTCGCCTAAATCCTCATCTTCTTCTTCGCCTCCGCATGAAACAAATGCCGCCATAGAAAGCATCACCGCCATAGACAAAAGCATCGCAAAAATTCTTTTTTTCATAATTTAAAAAATCCTCCAAAATATTTTGTTGTTTTATTTTACCTGTGTAAAATTTACTAAAATTATACCTGTATATATTATAAAGAATATTTTTGATAATGTCAATTAAATATCTTTAAACAATTTTTGACAATTCTTACACTCAATGTTTAAATTTTATGGTAAATTGTATACATCACTCTCCCTCAGTCTGCCGTCTGAACCCACATTAAGCATGATGGCTCCGGCAACCTCGCCGTTTCTTGTCAGGTCCCGCAGGATTAAATAAACATATCCCGCCGCTTCAGCGCTGCCGAAAACTGTAAAAGAGTTTACCCGGGGCAGAAATTCGCTTCTGGCGGACGCGCCGGTCATTCTTCCCGCTTCAAGCGCCGTTCCGCTGTCGAGCGTATAGATATATATCTCGTTTATAAACCCCGCCGGAATTATATTCTGCTGTTCGATATTTATGTTTATTCTGCCGCCCGGCTGCAGCGATGCGGTTATATTTTTCGCCTGTTCGCGCAGTATCCGCGCGGCTGCATCCTGTTTAAGGAATTTTGAACCGTCAACGCTTGAAACCGCGTAATCCCCGGGTTGTATTTCGCACGCTGCCGGAAGTCTGCGCAGGTCGGCATCGCGCATATCAAAATATACCACCGAAGCTATTATGCGCGCGAGCTCGCTGCGCCGCAGATAACTCTGCGGCATAACCTGACCGAGTTCATTTCCGCCGATTATCCCGTTATATATCAGTTTTAAAAACGGCGTCCTGTATCCCAGCGGTATATCGCTGTGATCCGCGATTTTATTCGAGGATATATAATTGAGCAGCTCCCGGTCATATCCCCCGCCCGTTATAAATTCGCCGCCGCTGCCGCTGAGCTCCCCCGGGAGCGGTCTGCGGGATTTAAGGCTGTTTGAGCGCCGCATCTCAAAACTCCCCGCGATCATCCGCGCCATATCCATGCGTTTTACCGGTGCCTCGATAAGCCGCGCCGCGCTGCTTGAAATCGCAATCTGTCCGCTTGAGGTTACCCTTAATGCGAACTGTTCAAGATATGTTTCATCAAGAATATACAATTCATAAAGCACCTGTATATAACCCGAATACCATAAATCGTGTCCTGCGGTATTATTTGCAGCAAGCAGCCCGTGCCGCTGCCGCGCCGTATTTTCAAGCCCTAAATAACGGGTTATCATCGCCGCGAGTTCAGCGGCTGTAACATTTTGATCAGGCGCAAATATATTTTCGCCCACCCCGTTTATCAAATAATCTTCATATAATTTTTTAACATACGGATAATACCAGGCATCGGGCGGAACATCTTCCAGCTCGTTTACGCTGCGCACGCCCTGCGCTTTTACCGGTATAACCATTACGGATATCAGAATAAAGGAAATTATAAGATTTTTTATTCTTGGCATTTTTTTATTCTTCCTCCCCGGTATCATAAGAGGTATCATCGGAGCCGGGCGCCGCTTCTTCGGTTACAGGCTCCGGTTCGCTCTCCGTGCTCTCCGGCGGCGGCTCTTCCGCCGGCTCCGCGGCGGGCTGATCCGTTATATCCGCCGGTATGATATCTTCTTCGGTTGTCATGGGTATCACGGGGGGTTCGGTTATTTCCGGGGGGGGTTCTGTCACGGGTTCGATCACATCAACAGCTTCGATCTCCTCATTATCTTCATTTTCGTCTTCGCCGCCTTCATCTTCTTCGTTTTCTTCGTCCTCTTCATCTTCAAACTGACACATACACGGTTCGGCGGGTTCCAGCCCCCGCGCATAATAACCCATTCTTCTGTCACAGCCCCCGTTTTCAATAGGAGCCAGACCCGTCCTTGCGCAGTAAGGAGCTGTGATAACCGTGTCCGGCTGTTCAAATGTTTTCGGGTTATCATAAATCGGCAGATGGATATCATTCATAACATAGTCGAAAAGATTGATGTGCGGGTTTCGTCCCTGTCTGTTTATGAATGTGGGGTTGTCATACCCGAACCATACCCCGCATAAATAATACGGAGTATAGCCTATAAACCATAAATCTTTTTCGCTGTTGGTCGTACCTGTTTTGCCGGCGACTTGAACGCTGTTTCTCATAGGCAGACTTCTTGCCGTGCCGCTGTCGACGACGCCCTGCAGCAGCCTCGTCATGATATATGCGTTTTCCGAACTCAATATAACGCTGCGCTCGGGTTGATTGTTTATAATCACATTGCCTCTTTGGTCAAGCACCCTTGTGAAAGAACGCGGTTTGGTGAATACTCCGTCGTTTGCGAATATCCCGAAAGCCGCGGTCAGCTCAAGCGGCTTTATACCATATGTGAGACCGCCGAGCGCGAGCTGCGCAAGCCCGATATCGGAAAATACTTTGCCCGCAGCGTCAGTTTCGCTTTCTACGATCGATGTTACATTCAAATCATCGTGCATAAATTTAAATATATACTCCGGCGTAAGCTGTTCAAGCACATGCACCGCCGTTGTGTTTTTGGACACCGACACCGCTCTCTGCAGCGAAATGCTCCCTTCATATCCGGCGGGCAGATTCACAGGCCAGTTTCTGCCGTTGATTACGGTAAAAGGTGTGTCTTGAAGCGGTGTTCCCCAATCTATAAGGCCAACGTCGAGCGCGGGTCCGTAAACCGATACGGGTTTGATAGACGAACCCGGCTGGCGGCGCGAATCTGAGGCACGGTTTAAGCCGCGCGCCACTTTTGGTCCTGTAATCGGGGAACATCTGCCGCCGACGATACCGAGTATATTGTTGTTTTCCGGATCGAGCAGCACCATCGCCGATTGGTATGGAATGGCTCCTTCGGGCTGCTGCGGAAAATATTCATCATGCGAATAAACATGTTCCATAACTTCCTGTATATATTTGTCCATTGTTATATATATGCTGAGTCCGCCGGAAAAAACGCGGTGCGAAGCCATAGCCAGCGTATATCCGAATTCCTCCATCAGAGCTTTTTGAACATCATTTATAACCTGATCGACAAAATAGGATTTGTTAATATCGGTGTGCGATCTTTCCGACCTGTTTATAACGAGTTCCTTGTCATACGCTTCATCAAACTCTTCCTGTGTTATCCAGCCTTCCTCCAGCATAATCCTGAGTCCGGCATCGCGTCTTCGTTTGTTGCTGTCAATCCCTTCGGCATTCGGTCCTCTAAGCGGGTTCATTGCGGTAGGAGATTGTACAATCGCGGCGATAGCGACACTTTCTATAAGATTTAATTCGGATACGTCTTTGCTGAAATAAAAGTTGGCTCCGGCCTGAACCCCGTACAGCCCGTGCGAGAGAAAAACGGAGTTCATATATGCTTCCAATATATCCTGTTTGCTGGATTTTGCGTCGAGAACCATAGCGCGCCGTATTTCCTGTATTTTACGGTCAATCGTGGTTTCGTCATCCCCGGTCATCAATTTGATCAGCTGCTGGGTTATGGTTGAAGCGCCGAAATCCCTGCCGCCTTCGCTCGGCAGCACATAATTCTGGACCGCCCGGATCGTTCTTCCCCAGTCAACGCCGTTATGGGTATAAAAACGTTTGTCTTCGAGGGCGACGAATGCGTATTTTAAATAATTGGGCACATCCGCATATTTAACCCAAGATCTGTTCTCCGAACCGTGAAGCGTATCGAGTTCTACCCAGCGTCCGTTGGTTTTTTCGAATCTGTCTTCATATTCCATATAATAAATAACCGTCGTGAGCTCGGATTCGCTTTCAACCAAAGCCAGATCCGCAATCTCGTCGTCAACATAATTATTCACATATACCAAAAGCGCTCCCGCGCATATTCCGCCGGTAAGTATGCCGATCAAAAGTAATGTGAGCACTATGTTTATAATGTATGACAGTATTTTATAATTTACAAAAAAAATAATTTTGACGATATTTTTAGCTTTTGAGGGCTGGTTTTTCTTTTTTTTAATAATATTGTCTTTGTTTGTTTTGTTATTCATTTTTAATCTGCTCCCCGCAAATAAATTGACTTATACAGTATGATTATATAATAATTTTTTGAATACTGCGTGAATTTTCGTTAAATTTCTATTGACAAAAGCATAAAAATATATTATAATGAAATAAAAACAAAATCAAGGAGAGAGCGTATGAGCAGCAATATAATGCCGATGTCAACAACAGGCAGGCACACGAGATTGTCGGGAACATTTTTCGGTGAAGTTTTGGATTTGCTGAGAAAAAATGAAGTATACGCTCTGCAGGAAGAAAACGCCCTTGTTCATTGGGGACAGAAAAACAAAAATGATTTAATATCATTGGTTGATATAAAAAGCCTCGGTAACACCGAAGAATTTTTGAATATAACCATAAATGAACTCGATTATGTGCAGCCGGATTTCTTTTTATTTTAAAAAAATCCGTATCTGCATAATGAAAGAGAGACAAAAATAGCGGGTTACCCCGATTTGATTGTTGAGGTGTGGTCAAAAAACAACCCGCAGTTTGACCGTGAGCTTAAACTGCTGCTGTATTCGAGCAGTCCGGTGACGGAACATTGGTATATAGATCAGGACTCAAACGAGGTTGTCTGTTATTACGGCAGCGGCAGAATCAAAGATCAATGCCTGACAGATGTGCTTGTAACGCTCGGCGGGCTTAAATTTGATCTGCGGTATTTGGCCGTGTGAAAATTTTTATTGACAAAAGCATAAAAATATGTTATTATATTTTTGCACAAAAAAACTTTATGCGATATTTTGGAGATTGTTTCCGGGGAGTGAAAATAAATTGAATGGGGAATTATAATTATGAATAGTGAAAAATTAAAAGAGTTTAAAATAAAAACATTCGGGACCACCGATATTCAATATAACGAAAAATCAATCTTTCTGGAAAAGCATATCGATTCAAAAACGGTAGCTCTGCTGCGTTATTTTATAATCAACAGAGATATACCGTGCAAGGCCGAAAAAATCATAGAAGATTTATGGCCGGATAACGATTATATCGATGAGAAAAAAGTGCTCCAAACCTATATCCACAGACTGAGAAATATGTTTACAAAAGAAAATTCTTTTAAAACAGATTTCAGCGCTTATATAAACATCATTCATAAAGGCGGCGGGTATCAGCTGAATCTTTCAGAGGATACGGAAATTGACGCCGATGTTTTTTTAGCCGTTATAGGGGAAGCGGTAAATTATGAAAATTATAACGACCTTATGGAAACGGTGCGCAGTCTGCAGAGTATTTATGCCGGTCATTTTATGATTGACGGGGCGCACAACCATGTTATTATAAAACAGCAGAATTATTACCGCCGCGAATACTGTTCCGCCGTAGCGATTATTCTTTCAAAGCTGACCGAACTCGGAGAATATAACGATATAATAAATATCTGTGAATCATTTTTTATTATCGACGATTTAAACGAATCGATCAATTATATGTTCATGAAAGCGCTTATAAAAACAGGCCAGGTCAGCCATGCGATAAAACATTACGATTTTATCACAAAAAAAATGCGTGACATTATGGATATCGGACCTTCGTCGGATATGCAGATGCTCTATAAAAGCATAAAAAAAGAAAGCACAAAAATAACCTATGATTCAGCCCCCGAAAAACATGACAGCACCGCAAACCCTGATAATATATATAATATGGTCAGAAGCATTGTGGATGAAATTATAGCCGAAAGACTCGACAACAAAAAGGCCATGTATTCGGTTTTAAAACTTGTGGTGACAGACCCCTCGGACCAAAACGATTACACCGATATATTCGAAACGGTGATGCTGCGCTCTCTGAGAATAAGGGATATCTATGCCGTGCTCGACAAGCACACTTCGATCGCCATCCTTTACGGGATCACGGACAAAGCCCACGAAATGATAAAAAAACGCATAACCGATTGTTTTTACAAAATCGCTGCAAATACAACCGCAGAAATCAAACTCACCATAATGCCGGCATACGGTATAGAATAAAAAACAACCGGAGGGCTTTTGACCCTCCGGTTATTTGTTTATTTATAATACCTGTCGATTTTGATTGTTTCGCCCGTTTCGTGCGACTCGAATACCGCCGCCATAACCTGCATAACTTTGCGCGCTTCCTCCGGTTTGACTATCAATTCTTCTTTCCCGTCCAGCACCGCCATTATATTTTTATAATAATCCGCCCAATCGCCCCTTACATCCGGCAAAGGCAGCTCTTCCAGGGTTTCTTTCGGACGCGGCGCCATCGTGCGGGTCGGACCTCCTTCGGTCTGCACCACTTCCTCCGTCCATTCCATCTCAAAATCCTTAGAGTGCGTTATTTTGCCGCTGCAGTTCATATCGTGTATAACAAGGGCGCCGCCGTCCCCGCACACATACCAGCGCGGCAGCCGTTCAAGATGATATGTGCCCACTTCTATCTGTGTTGAAAGTCCGCTTTCGAATCTCATTATCAATTTAAAATAATCATCGACTTCCGGCGTTTTAACCATGTGCAGATTAGCGTAAACCTCAGCTACCGGTTCTTTAATCATCCAAAGCAGCTGGTCGATCATATGCACACCCCAGTCAAACACCATGCCGCCCCCGGCAACCTTGTACGCCCGCCAACCGTGCATCACGCCGTTTTGACCCGTAATCCGCGATTCTATGGTGTACGGCTTGCCGAGAAGCCCTGTTTCAAGAGCTTCTTTGACGATCAAAAAATCCCTGTCCCAGCGTCTGTTCTGATGTACTGTGAACAGTTTGCCCGCTTTTCTTGAGGCTTCCCACATCTCGTCAAAATCGCTCACGCTCATAGCCACGGGTTTTTCACATATCACATTTTTACCCGCTTCAAGTGCCGCTATCACCATAGGCTTGTGAAAATTATTCGGGGTTGCAACAAGCACCAAATCAAAACTGTCATCTTTAAGAAAATCCCCCAGTTTTTCATAAGTCTTAAGTCCGCGGCTTTTGGCGGCTTCAAGCCGGCCGGGCTCTATATCGTGTGCCGCAGTCACTTCAAGCCCCTGCACCCTCTTAGAGTTTTCATGGTGCCAGCCGGCCATCCCGCCGTATCCGATTATACCCATTTTATGTGCCATAATCAAATTCACCTTCTTTTTAAACCTTATTTTAAAAAATTATGCCCAGCTTATACTTGTCGGTTTCGGCTCGAATACCATAGCTTTTTTCAGGAAATCCACGGCTTTTTCAAGTCCTTCTTTCGCGCTCATAAGCGAATCTTCATGCTCTATGCTCATAACATGGTCATACCCGACAAGCCGCAGCGCGCTGACAATATCGCGCCAGGTCTGCATATCGTGTCCGTATCCCACGCTTCTGAATACCCATGAGCGTTCCGCTTCCTGCGTATAATGTTTGGTGTCGAGCACACCGTTTGCCGCTGTGGTATATTTATCCACACGCACGTCTTTGGCGTGGAAATGCTGGATCGCCGGGCCGAGCTCCATAACCGCTTTGACCGGATCCATACCCTGCCACCATAAATGCGAAGGGTCAAAATTCGCGCCGATTGTTTTTCCGTCCACCGCGTTTCTTAATTTCAGCAGCGTTTCCGGGTTATATACACAGAATCCGGGATGCATCTCAAGCGCTATATTTTTCACGCCGCGGTTTTTCGCGAACTCCGCCGTTTTTTTCCAGTACGGAATGAGCACGCTGTCCCACTGGTAGTCGAGTATATCAAGAAAATCGGGCGGCCAAGGGCAGGTCACCCAGTTGGGATATTTCGCCCCCTCATGATCCCCCGGGCAGCCCGAAAATGTTATAACGGTTTCAACATTGAGTTTTTCAGCGAGACAGACCGCAGCCTCAAAATCATCGTGGAATTTTTTTGCCTCGTCTTTATTCGGATGGGTGGGGTTGCCGTGAGTTGACAGCGCGCTTATAATCAAGCCGTTGTCCTCAAGTATTTTTTTTAAATCTTTGATTTTAGCCTCGCTTGAAAGAAGTTCTTTCGGCTTGCAGTGCGCATCACCGGGATATCCGCCGCAGCCGAGCTCAACGGCGCCTACTCCAAGCCCTGATAAATATTTTGCCGCTTTATCAAACGGTTCGTTTGATAAAATCACGGTCAAAACGCCTAAACGCATATATAAAATCCTCCTGTTTTTCATTTAAATTCAACCGCACAGGGCGGGAACAACCCCGCCCATATTATATATTTACTGCTTTAAAATTCAAACACTTTGCCTGTTTTAGCCGATTTATAAATACCTTCAAGGATCTGTGTGACCACAAACGCCTCTTCGGGCAGCACCACCAGCGGTTTTTTGTTCACCACGGAATCGATCCAAGCGGCGGCTTCAAGCTCTGCCGGGTCGTCTGAAGCCCCTTCATAGAAAGCCACCCCGCCCGCTCTTAAATTGGGCTGCATCACATACTGACGGCCGTGTTTAACGCCGTTTATCCGAACGCCGTCGACCATATCGGCGCCGCCGAGCGTTCCGCACAGTGTGGTGACCGCTTCGCGCACGTCGAGCGAGTTGAGCGCCCAGGAGGACTCAAGCAAGATGGTCGCGCCGTTTTCCATCACTATAAATCCGAATGCCGAATCTTCGACCGTGAATTTGGCGGGATCCCAGTCCCCCCACGCGTTGCCGGAATTGGTCTGGCTGTTGAGTTTATGGTAAGTTGTGCCCACACAGTATTTGGGTTTATAGTTGTTCATTGTCCAAAGGGTCAGATCGAGCGCGTGCGTGCCTATATCGATGAGCGGGCCGCCTCCCTGTTTTTCTTCATCGAGGAACACGCCCCAAGTGGGAACCGCTCTTCTTCTTATGGCTGTGCCTTTGGCATAATAAATCTCACCGAAAGTTCCGGCTTCCGCTTCCGCTTTGATAAAACGGACGGCGGCGTTCTGCCTGTTCTGGTATCCTATGGTCAGAAGTTTGCCTGTTTTTTTGGCGGTATCGACCATTTTCTGCGCTTCAGATGCGCTTACCGCCATGGGTTTTTCGCACATAACGTGTTTGCCCGCTTCAAGAGCGTCGCAGGTCATGCTGCAGTGCAGAGTGTTATGCGTGAGCACATGGACCACATCGATGGTTTTGTCTTCGAGCAGTTTTTTGTATGCGACCTCGCCCACATAGGTTTTAGCGTCGGCTGTGCCGAACTGTTTTGCCGCTTTTGCCGCTTTTTCTTCGACTATGTCACAGAAAGCGACCATTTCAACATTTTTGAGTTTTGCCAGCGAGGGCATATGTTTGCCGTTTGCTATACCTCCGCATCCGATTATGCCTATTCTGATTTTTTGAGCTGCCATAAAATTTCCTCCAAAAATATAAATTATTTTTTATTTTCATTCAAAAGCTGTTACATATCTATAATAACAGATTTTTTTTAATATTTCAAGTATATTTATTATTTTTTTTAATTAATTTTCATTTAGTTAAAAATCACAGCTGTTTGAGCAAAAAATCATACGCCTTGGCTCCGGAAATCTGATGTGCGCCGCCGAATATATCAATTTCAAGATTTTCTCCCGCTCCGAGCCGCGAGTACAGTTCTTCAATACGGGCATATGACGACTTAACCCCGTCAATCGGGAATATATCGTCGTTTGTCCCGGATTCAAAAAGCAGCGGACGCGGCGCGATAAGCCCGAATATATCCGCCATCTCGCCCAAATTAAGCATACCCGGCGGGAAATTGTCAACACAGTGATATATGCTCATAATACTGTCCTTAAACGTACACAGATAACCGCTCACAACGCATGCTTTGACCCGTTTGTTATACGCCGCAAAAAACGAGGATGCCAGCCCTCCGCCGGAGATACCCATCACGCCTATTTTTTCCGGGTCAACGTCCGTCCGGGTCCCGGCTAAATAATCAAACATACACTCCGCCTGCCACACGCGCAGCGCCGCCATTGTCTTTTTATACATCAAAAGCTGTGTGGTCAGCATAAAACAGGAATTTCCCGCATTCTGCAGATGCCGGCTGTTCGGGGCGAGCATGAGTTCTCCGAATCCGAACAGCTCCGGAGCGGCCACGATAAAACCGCGTTTTACCAGCTCGACCGCGAAATTTTTCTGGTAACCCGGGTCGCCGTCCGCCGGTTTTTCCTCAAATTTTTCGGTCAGACCGACAATATCCGCCGCACCGTAACCGTGACCGGTCAAGGCTATCACCGCCGCGTTTTTGGTTTTTATGCTGTCGGGTACCAGTATATATGCCGGCGCTCTGAAATTTTGGTCGGCGGTGTATTCGATTTTTACCCTTGTGAATCCGTCCCGCTGAACCTCTTCGAGTGTTTTAATATCAAGCGGCCGCTTTTCCGGCATACCGCCGAGGCAGTCAAGGTAATCCCCGTACAGTCCGTTTTGGAAATCATGCAGATCCTCTTTGTTTTTTATTTTGTCAATATCATATTTTTTCCTGTGAGTTTTATAGAGATGCTCCATATAACCGTCAACACAATACGGCATAAATATTCCCTCCCGAATTATATAATTAAACATGATTCTCATTTTAGCATATTTTTTCAGGTTTGTCAAGAAATATATTGACAAATCATATTGTAAAGTGTATAATGGACAATAGCAGGAAGCAAAAAAAACGTAATTAACGCCGTTTGTGCCGTTTGTAAGGATATAAATTATGCTGGAAAAACTGTTCATCGATAAAAAAATAATAATAATCTGCGGTCATTACGGCTGCGGCAAGACAAATATCGCCGTAAATTCAGCTTTGTCATTGAAACAAACTTCAGAGCCCGGCGCCGGCGTCGCGCTTGTTGATTTGGATTTTGTAAATCCGTTTTTCAGGAGTGCCGACAGTATGGAAATTTTACACCGAGCCGGTATTAAGTGTATTGTTCCGCAGTTTGCCAACACCAATATCGACGCTCCTTCAATTCCGCAGGAGATTTATTCGATATTCAACGATGAGCCGTATATGCGCACGGTTATTGATGTTGGCGGGGATGATGCCGGGGCTGTGGTTCTCGGTATGTTTGCGGATAAAATCAAAGCCTGTGGATATGAGATGGTTTATGTGCTGAATTTTTACCGGCCGTTGATTTGCGAAGTCAGTTCCGCCGTAAAACTGGCGCGTGAAATCATGAATAAATCAAAACTGAATATAACTTCTCTGATAAACAACAGCAATATCGGCGAGATTACGACTGAAAACGATATTAAAGCCTCATTCGCGTACGCGCAGAGTATCGCCGATGAGCTGAAAGTGCCGATTCTTGCAAATACCGCTTTTACAGACGCGGAAAACACCGTAAGAATAAATAATTATACAAAAAAAATTTTTTAAAAAGAGAGGGGTTTTTTACTTATGAAAATAGGCGTAAGCTCTTATTCTTATTCGGGCATATTCGGAAAAGACGGCTTTGATATTTACAAACTTATCAAAACCGTAAAAGAACAGGGGTTTGACGGCATAGAGTTTGCGGGCGTGCCGAATGGGGAGACCGATATCTGGGAGTTTTGCAAACTGGTAAAGAAATTATGCGCAGACGAGGGGCTTGAGATTATCAATTACTGCGTGGGTTCGGATTTTATAAACGGCGGCGGCGGCGATATTAACAAAGAAATCGAAGCGGTCAAGCGCCATGTTGATATCGCCGAAGCTATCGGTTCGCCGCTTATGCGCCATGACGCGACGCGGGGACCGGACAAAACCGCGCCGCTTCCGCGGGGTTTTGACGATTTGGTTGAACGTCTTGCGCAGGGATACCGCGAAGTCACGGTTTACGCGGAAAAAAAGAATATCAGAACGACCGTTGAAAACCACGGTTATTTCGTTCAGGACAGCGCGCGCGTTGAAAAACTGATAAATAAAACGGCGCATAAAAATTTCGGCGCGCTTATTGATATCGGCAATTTTTTATGCGCTGACGAAAACCCGGTTTACGCGGCGGGTATTCTCGCGCCGTATGCGTTTCATGTGCACGCCAAAGATTTCCATGTTAAAAACGGTATGGGACCTGACCCGGGCGAAGGCTTTTTTAAATCGCGCGGGGGAAACTATTTAAGAGGGGCGATAGTCGGCCACGGCAGCGCTCCTGTTGACCAGTGTTTAAACATATTAAAAAACAGCGGTTACGAGGGATACCTCAGCTTGGAGTTCGAAGGGCTTGAACATCCCCTAACCGGCACCTCGCTGGGGCTTAGATATCTGAAAAAATTTTTAACGGGATAAAAGTAATTTAAATTAAAGAGGAGAGATTTATGAAAAACCAAACAAAAAAATTATTATTTATGATTTTTGTTTTAACCATGGTTCTGGCGGTTGTATATTCGTGCGGCGAAACAACAGACGGCGGAAGCCCGGGGGGAGGAGCAGACCCCGGAGATGAGCTTCCGGGAGAGCACGAAGACGAATATGATGAAGCGGATTTGCATCATCGGCTGCCGTTTGAGCCCGCAGAGGTTGACCTTGGAGGCAGGGTATTCAATTTTGCCGCCTGCGGCTGGGGTGCGGAAACAACCTCCGCGCAGCGCGACGTTATAGCCGAAGAGCTTAACGGCGAAACCATAAACGATGCGGTATATATGCGGAATGCCGTTATTATGGATATGTTCAACTGCACTATAGGCAAAACTATGTACGATGCCCCCGAACCTCTTTTAACAGGGCTTAGAAACAGCATAAACGCGGGCGACGGTCAGTTTGATGCCGCATATATACGGTTCGGGCAGCTTAACACGCTTGCAACGGGCGGTTTTTTACAGGACCTCAAATTATTGCCGAATATGGATCTTGACCAGCCGTGGTGGGACCAAAACAGTATAGCACAGACATCTATTATGGACAGGCTGTTTTCGGTCAACGGGGATATACAGATACTTGACAAAGGGGCGATCAACGCTTTTGTTTTTAATAAACAGCTGCAGGCTGAATATCAGATTGAAGACCTCTATTATCTTGTAAAAGACGGGAAATGGACGCTTGGAAAAATGCTTGAAATATCCAGATTAATTTCAAGCGACCTCAACGGCGACGGGGAAATGGACGAAAATGACAGATACGGGCTGTTTTATTACCGCGACTCAATCCCCGCGTTCCTTGTCGGGGCGGGCGAGTTTATAGCGCGCAAAGATGCTGAGGATATTCCGTATATGAGCTTTAACAGCGAGAGGGTTTTTACCGTGCTTGACAGTATATACGAAGTTATTTACGATGAAGATGTGGCATTCCATACAATGAGAGCGTTTGGAGACGCCGGTTTTATCATTGAAGGCACAAGGATGTTCCAGAACAGCCAGGCGCTGCTTTACTATATCCGCATGACAGAAATTGAGGGGCTGCGCGGCATGGATACAGATTTCGGAGTGCTTCCGTTCCCTAAATACGACGAAAACCAGCAGAATTATTTAAGCCTTGTAAACGCTTCGATAGGCTCGGCGCTCGCCGTGCCCTCAACCGCTGAAGCTGAGGTTTCCGGCGCGGTGCTTGAAGCTATGGCGTATGAATCAAGATATACCCTTATACCCGCGTATTACGAGGTCACGCTTAAAGGCAAAATCTCGCGCGATGATGACAGCGAAGAGATGCTTAATATAATATTCGGAAATATGACTTATGATTTGGGCGGGGTTTATGACCTTGGCGGGATTGTAGGGGAGCTTATGTACCATACTATGACTTTAGGGCGTAATATGGCGTCGTTCTATGATAGGAGCGAACCGAGAGCAATCCGTGATATTGACAGGTTAATAGATAACTTCAGCGCGATGGATTAATTTGGTTTGATTATAATTTCGGGGGAAAAAGATTATGGATTGTATATTCTGCAAAATAATATCGGGGGAGCTCCCCTCGGAAAAATTCTATGAGGACGAAAAAATACTCGCATTTTATGACTTAAATCCGATCGCTCCGGTGCATCTGCTTGTTGTGCCGAAACTGCATCTCGATTCGCTTAATGAGGTAGACTGCGGCAATATAGAATATATTACGCATATTCTAAGCAAGATACCCCAGCTCGCCAAAGAGTGTGAAAACGGCTACAGAGTGGTCGTAAACACCGGCGAAGACGGCGGGCAGACGGTAAATCATCTGCATTTTCATATAATCGGCGGACGCAAACTCGCATATATGGGGTGAGGTTTTATTATGGCTGAAAAGAAGGCGAAAATTGAAACGCTGGATAAAAAAATTCTGGACGAGCGGATAAAATCGGGGAAAATCGGCGGAATCTATTGTTTTTTCGGCGAAGAGGAGTATATGGCGGATTATTATGCCGAAAAACTCACGGCGCTCTGCGGGGACGACTGCGCCGGTTTTGACCCCGACAATTTTGATTTGGCTGAATTTCACGATGCTGTGATGTCATATGCGCTTGATTTTGGCGGATATAAATCGGTTTTGCTCAAAAACTGCGGGAACATAAAATTCAAAAGCGGCGAAAAAGAAGAACTGATAACATTGCTTTCAGACAACACCATAAAAGAGTTTGCCTGCGTTATTTTTAAATATAAAGAACTGGAAGATTTACAAAGCAAGTCCGCAAGAAGAGATAAAAATTTATCTGAATTTTTAAAACAAAACGCGGAACTTTTCGAGTTTAAAATAAATTCCGCGCCGCAGCTGACCAGATGGCTTAAAAATATCTGTAAAACAGAAAACACCGAGCTTTCAGACGATTGTGCCGGATATATTCTGGCAAGAGGGGAGCTGCGTATGTATCCTTTGAAACACGATACCGACAAACTGATAAGATACGCGCAGAGCCGGGGAACGCCCGCGGTTATAATGCGGGAGGATATAGATTTGCTGCTGCCGAAAAAAACAGAGCTCGAAGCGTTCGAGCTGACCAACGCCGTTTTGGGGAAAAATTACGGCAAAGCGTTTCAATGCCTTGAAAAATTAAAATATTTCAAAGAGGAGCCTGTGTTTGTTCTCGGACAGATTTCACGGTATTTCTGCGATCTTCTGCCGGTGATTTTAGCGGGAGGAAGCGACAATGTACTCATTTCAAGACAAACCGGCATACATGAATATAAAGTCAAGTTGATTCTCGGCGCGCTGAGAAAACACGGCGAACCCGATAAATTTATCCGCGATGCGCTGGAATTGTGCAGGGAATGTGATATAAAATTAAAAAGCACAGCCCTCCCCGGATATAATATGCTTGAAAATTTAATATTCAATATAGCGCAGCTGTAATAAAATTCATATGTATTTTTGCAGAATAATCACAAAAATACATATGAGTTTTTGTTGACTTTCAACCGAATATAGTATATAATATATTCGAGGTGATAAAAATAAAAAGATTATTGATGGAAAACTTAACCGAATGGAGAAAAGATATTAACAGGATGCCGCTGATTCTGCAGGGAGTCCGGCAGTGCGGTAAAACTTATCTGGTTAAAGAATTCGGCGGCTTATATTATAAAAATATCGTGGTTGTCAATTTTGAAGACAAAAATGAATATAAAAGCATTTTTGACGATGACTTGGATCCGCGCAGAATCATTAAACGCCTGAGTTTAGAGTTCTCCGCAGAAATAAATCCTGAAAACACCCTTATTTTTTTCGACGAAATCCAGCTTTGCGGCCGCGCGGTTACTTCGCTTAAATACTTCTGCGAAAACGCGCCGGAGTATCATATAATCGCCGCAGGTTCGCTTTTAGGGGTGGCTTTGGCTGAAAAAACTTCATTTCCGGTCGGTAAAGTGCAGCGGCTGACTTTGCGCCCTATGAATTTTGAAGAGTTTTTGCTCGCAAACAATAAAGAAAACTGGGTGGAGCATATAAAACAAGGCGGGGACCAATCGCCGTTGGAGCGGCAGTTAAAGCAGTATCTGCAGGAATATTATATAACAGGCGGGATGCCTTCGTGCATAAAAATTTGGATTGAAACCGGAAGCATAGAAAAATTGGAGCAAACACAGGACGCTTTGCTTGCGGATTATGAAAACGATTTTGCCAAGCACGCGCCAAAAACCGAATATCCCAAACTTACGGCTGTTTGGCATTCAATTCCTATGCAGCTCGCGAAAGAGAACCGAAAATTTATTTTCAGCCGGGTCAAAGACAGCTGGCGGGCAAAGGACCTTGAGGATGCGCTGCAATGGCTTATCAGCGCGGGTCTTGTGCATAAAGTCAAACTCATAGAAAAACCCGGTTTTCCGCTGGCGGCGTATGCGGATGAGAATTATTTTAAACTTTATTTATGCGATGTAGGTTTACTGCGCAAATTAGCCGGTGTGCCGGCGAATATTGTTTTTAACAATGAGCCGCAGTACAAAGAGTTCAAGGGCGCTGCAGCGGAAAACTATGTCTTAACGGAAATCCAAAAAAGCTATGACAGGGCATATTACTGGAAATCGAACAACACCGCCGAAGTGGATTTTATAATACAGGATGAAGATAATATAGTGCCTGTCGAAGTAAAAGCGCAAAAAGCCTCCCACGCAAAATCACTGACGGTATACTGCCAAAAATATAAGCCTAAAAAGTCGCTTCTTACCGCTATGGAAACAAAAGATCTGCCGCTGTACCTGATGTGGAGACTGAAAGATTGGCTGAGAGAAAATTGACGGTAAACAATTCAGGAAAATTTAAATTCATTGTTATTTTCACCAAATAAATAATAATGAGCAAAGTGAGATAATCCATATATATGTGAAAATAATCCATACCAAAAATGATAAAAATATGGTAGAATATAAACAAATGCAAGTTTAAGTGTAAGAAAACATATAAAAATTAAAATGTAAGAAACAAAACAGGAGGAAATTGATTATCATGAAAAAGGTTTTATCAATGTTATCAGCGGTTGTTATTATATTTATGCTAATGCCGATGATTTCTTTTGCAAGCACAGAACCCGCTTCAGTTGACGGCAGAGTGACATTCAACGGCAATCAATATCAGCGGTTTGACCAATCAATGACATGGAAAGAAGCAAAAGCATACGCCGAAAGTTTAGGCGGTCATCTTGTGACGATAAATTCACAGGCTGAGAGTGATTTTGTCGCTGAGCTTATCAGTGACGGAACAAAAAATCAATACTGGATCGGCGCGGAATCTGAGGGGAATTGGGGCGACTGGAAATGGGTTACGGGCGAGCCGTGGAGTTATACAAATTGGGGAAGAGGTGAACCCAATGGTCCCGGCAATTGCGCTTTCGTGCAAATGTATCGGATTCCAAACCCGCATACCGGTTATTATGAGGAAGATGCGTTAGGCAAATGGAATGACCATGTAAATGATAATTCCCACAATGAAGAGTTTTTCGGTTTAGAAAACGTCGGCTTCGTAGTCGAATGGAGCGGCACGGCAGCACCGCCCGAGGAAATGCCGCCTCCGCCGGTAGTGCCTATAGAACCGGTGCCCCCGATAGGCATACTGCCGTTTACTGCGATAGCGGTGGAAACAGGGGTAAAACTCGAGTGGCAGCCGATAGCGGGAGCGATAGGTTACCGCATATACAGATCAACAACTTCGGGAGTTGAAGGCATAACAATAACCGACTTCCCGATAGCGGGAGTATTCCAGCTGGACTTCAACGTTGACGAAAGCACCACATACTCCTACGGGCTGCGTCCTCTGTTGAG
>Ga0099364_10003802_pt1 | contig 23199 bp, 19 predicted proteins | sample TergutTh196P3_FD_73070 | JGI IMG/M metagenome (GOLD analysis project Ga0099364, IMG submission 73070) | Microcerotermes parvus P3 segment gut microbial communities from Pointe-Noire, Republic of the Congo - Th196 P3 | ecosystem: Host-associated > Arthropoda: Insects > Digestive system > Gut ...
ATGCGAAGCATTGACCCCTGCCCAAACTGTGGCGGAGACAAAACCGCACAAAGGGCGCAGCCCGACTGCGGTTTTTCGTAGCCCGAGCCGCCGTAAGGCGGCGAAGCGTAAACAGACCTGTTATACGAAGTTGGGGCTGTTTTTATTCAATTCTCCAATCTCTTTTTTAGATCATTGAAATATTGTTCTTGCAGTTTCTCCAAATTCCAAAACATTTTCGCTAATATTCCCATTAAATTATTTTTTATATAAATTGTTTCTGTAAATATACACTTTGTTTTAGTTACATCTATTTCAATAAATTTTCCAGTCCAATTTCCATAAAAATTTTTATTCTCCATTTCAAATGAATAAAATGTATTTTCTTCTTTATCCTTTAATGTAAATTTTGTAAAATTTTTTCCTTTTTCATCATAATATTCAATCCAATTCCCATTTTCAAGTAATTCTATTTTATGTATACCTGTTCTCCATTGATAATCACTATTATTTACCACAATTTCCCAAATATTTTTTACATTATAATCCAAAATTATTTCTTTTTCTGAAATTAAAGGCTTTTTCACAATTATTCCTCCAGTAATGTATAAAATAATTAAGAGATATAATATAACTCCACTGACAATACATGAAACTTTTAAGAAGTTTTTCATATATTATTCTCCAAAGTATTTTATATTGTAATATATTGTTTTCACTTTGTCAACATTATACAATCATTTTCAGCCCCAATTTCGTATAACGTTCCGGCTGTTTACGACGGTTTGGGCAGGTTATAGGGCAATGCGAAGCGTAAACAGACCTGTTATGTGATGTGGGGTCGAGCTCAATTATAATATCCAAAACAATCAAAAATCAGCCTACTTTTTTAGAAAATCTCCTTAATATTCTTCTACTATTGTTTCTTCAGAACAAATAATATCTAATTCTTCGTCATTCATATTAAAACATAATTTGTAATGTTTTAAATGCTCTGTTTTTTCTGTTGAATAATAAGGGTTTGTGCACATTTCTATTTGTTTAGCAAGCCATTTTGAATCTTTAACATTGTAAATTGTATCGTTATCATAATCAGAATAACGCATATATCTCGAAGTTTTTTCATCAAATTTAATTTCATAACTCATAAATTGTAAAGAATATGCTAACACATCATTAAATTTAATTTTTAGCCTTCTTTCTTGCCAATCAATTATTTTTAACTCAAATTGACCTTTATAATAATTTATTGATTCAATTTCTGCATCAGCAGTTGAAAATCCCAAGTCTATTTCTTCGTATGTATTTTCCATAATAATAATTACCTCGATTTTAATAAAATTATCAGCATTATATTGTGATCTGCTTCTTTTCTCCCAAAAGTCAATATTCGGTAATTGGAAGAACTTCTGCCCACTCAACGCGGAACAGATCGGCAATGGACTCGTGGACAGTGATATATCCCGATGTTGTCCCGCCCATTTCGAAAAGAAGGCGTTCTTTTAATGAAGTTTTTTGAAGCAAACTCTCATTTAGCGAGTAAGTGTATATCTCGTACTTGGGCGTCAAATCACGCATTGGCTCAGGGTCATAAGCAGAGTTTTCCCTGTCCCAGCAATCAAAGGTTTTCAGAAATGTCAAAAACCAATAGTTTTCATGCCGGACATCCTTGTGGTCGATATAAACAGCAGGCTGAATTGCCAGATTAGGGATTTCCAGATTACGCAGTTTTTCGGCAATTCTTTCGCAAACAAGCAGATTACTGCCATTAAAGAGAACATCTGCCGGCGGATCAATTGGTATGATATTTCTTTCCAATTGACTTTCTAATCTGGCGTTATGAAAAATAAATGGTTTTGAATCAAGAGGCAGTACTTGTCTTTGATAAACTTTTTCAAGGCTGTCCTTATCCGGCCCAAGATTAGGAATACGTTCATCCCTAGGTCTTCGGATAAAATAATATTCGTTATCGAAAACGCTCATAATTATTTCTCCTTTTTATGTCTATTATCAGTCCTTTTTGCATAAAAACGGCGATCACTTTCGGGCCAATCACTGTCCGAATCGAAGCGTGCCATCCATTTTGGACCGTTTATGCCGTCAAAACGCGGATTGGGGTCATCTGCCCACGGACTGAGCGTGTACAATTGCAGCAGGTCACAGCGGATAGGTTTAATAAGGGCGTTTGCGAGAACCGGCAACTCAGGAACGCCTTTGTCGACAGGATACAAGTTCAGTTCGCCCAACTGAATCCACAGCGCGGGCTCACCATTCGGGTTATGTTTGTCCACAGGGTAAGGGATTTCGGTAATGCGGATATCGGGATGCGCCAGTGCCTCTTTGACTTCTTCCACGCTCTTGCCAAGTTTGCTGCGCCACAGCGGGCTGAGAAGAAAACACCAAGTCGGGGTGCGGATGCCTGAGCCGAGGCTGGCGTAATCAATATAGCCGTCTTTGTCCTCGTGGTCGTGAAACATCATTTTTCCGGGGTGATCCACATCCAAGCCGTAAAAATAATCGGCGCAGATACGCTCCATCACGTCGCTCTCGTAAGCGCCCATGACCCCAACCGTGGTCGTCCCGATTTCATATCCGCTATAGCAGTGTTCAGGTTTCAGTCGATGCAGCCACTTGGTAATGAAATCGTTCCAGACCTGTTGATTATTGCTGCGATACCAACTGTCCCGAAAACTGATTTTGATCGTTGTGTAGTAAGCTCCCCCCTCAACAGATGACGAAAATCCCCAACGTGCGGTACTCTCAGGGTTTTTCTCACTCGTCGCTTTAATGCGGTAGTATTTGTTGAAGTAACCAATACTGCCGTCGAGCAGTTCTTGGGGATCCGCCTTATAGCAGAGCTTGGCGTGTTCGCGCAGCGTCTCGCGGCCCAACACCTTGGGCGTAGCCTTAACCCAATTCTGCGTTTTGTTGTTGTAAACCATCTGAAACGGCCGATCGACCAGCGTTTGCAGTTCCTGATAAAGCTCAATGATTTCATGGGCAATATCCAAAAACTCGTCCTTGGAATGATAGAGATAGAAAGTAATGTACGGGCTGACGCCATACTCCGGGCCGTCTTCATCCCACCCGTACCAAAGCAGATCGTAATTTTCCATCGTAGCGGAAATAAAGTCCGGGATTTCCTCAGGAGGCATCCATAGTTCATCAGTGCTCATGATCGTTTCCTCCCTTTTTGTTGGTTCGTTGGTTGGTGGCTGGTTATTTTTTACTTTCGATATTTTTTTTGCGTAAAAACGGCGATCACTTTCGGGCCAATCGCTGTCCGAATCGAAGCGTGCCATCCATTTTGGACCGTTTATGCCGTCAAAACGCGGATTGGGGTCATCTGCCCACGGGCTGAGCGTGTACAATTGCAGCAGGTCGCAGCGGATAGGTTTAATAAGGGCGCTGGCAAGCATCGGCAACTCAGGAACGCCTTTGTTGGCAGGATACAGGTTGAGTTCACCAAGCTGAATCCACAGCGCAGGCTCACCCTTCGGGTTGTGTTTGTCCGCAGGGTAAGGGATTTCGGCAATGCGGATATCGGGATGTGCCAGCGCCTCTTTGACTTCTTCTATGCTCTTGTTAAGTTTGCTGCGCCACAGCGGGCTGAGAAGAAAACACCATGTCGGGGTGCGGATGCCTGAGCCGAGACGGCCGTAATTGATAAAGCCGTCTTCACTTTCATTGTAGTTGAACATCATTTTCCCGGGGTGATCCACATCCAGGCCGTAAAAATAATCGGCGCAGATACGCTCCATCACGTCGCTTTCATAAGCGCCCATGGCACCAACCGTGGTCGTACCGATTTCATACCCGCTATAGCATTGTTCGGGTTTCAGTCGATGCAGCCACTTAATGATGAAATCGTTCCAAACTTGCTGATTATCGCTGCGATACCAACCATCCCTAAAAGTGATTTTGATCGTTGTGTAGTAAGCCCCTCCCTCAACAGAAGCCGAAAATGCCCAGCGTGCGGTACTCGCAGGGTTTTCCTCGCTTGTGGCTTTGATGTCGTAGTATTTGTTGAAGTAACCAATACTGCCGTCGAGCAGTTCTTGGGGATCCGCCTTATAGCAGAGCTTGGCGTGTTCACGCAGCATCTCGCGGCCCAACATCTTGGGCGTAGCCTTAATCCAATCCTCCTTTTTATTGTTGTAAACCATCTGAAATGGTCGATCAACCAGCGTTTGCAGTTCCTGATAAAGCTCAATGATCTCATGGGCAATATCCAAAAACTCGTCCTTGGAATGATAGAGATAGAAAGTAATGTACGGGCTGACGCCATACTCCGGGCCGTCTTCTTCCCCGTAGTAACAAGTCAGATCGTAATCTTCCAGCGTATCGGAGATAAATCCCTCGATTTCCTCCGGAGGCATCCATAGTTCATCAGTGCTCATGATTGTTTCTTCCTTTTTTTATTGGTTCGTTGGTTGGCGGCTGGTTATTTTTTCACTTTCGATATTTTTTTTGCATAAAAACGGCGATCACTTTTAGGCCAATCACTGTCCGAATCGAAGCGTGCCATCCATTTTGGGCTGTTCTCGTCATCAAAACGCGGATTGGGGTCATCCTCCCACGGATCAAGCGTGTATAATTGCAGAAAATCGCAGCGGATGGGTTTAATTAGATCATTTGCAAGCACCGGCAACTCAGGAATGCCTTCATCGACAGGATACAGATTTAGTTCGCCCAGCTGAATCCACAGCGCAGGCTCACCATTCGGGTTATGTTTGTCCACGGGGTAAGGGATTTCGGTAATGCGGATGTCAGGATGTGCCAGTGCCTCTTTGACTTCCTCCACGCTCTTGCCAAGTTTGCTGCGCCACAGCGGGCTGAGAAGAAAACACCATGTCGGGGTGCGAATGCCGGCGCCGATACTACTGTAATCGATATAGCCGTCTTCGTCATCGTGGTAGTTGAATCCCATTTTTCCGGGGTGATCCACATCCAGACCATAAAAGTAATCGGCACAGATACGCTCCATCACATCGCTTTCGTAGGCGCCCATGGTTCCAACCGTAGTTGTTCCGATTTCATACCCGCTGTAGCATTGTTCGGGTTTCAGTCGATGCAGCCACTTGATAATGAAATCGTTCCAAACCTGTTGATTATTGCTGCGATACCAACCGTCCCGAAAACTGATTTTGATTGTTGTGTAGTGGCTAAATGTTGTGTTGCTGTGCCACACCCCTTCAACAGAAGACGAAAACGCCCAACGTGCGCTGATCATAGGGGTTTCCTCGCTCGTGGCTTCGATGTAGTAGTATTTGTTGGTGTAGATAACACTGCCGTCGGGCATATCATTGGGAGCCGTCTTATAACAGAGTTTAGCGTGTTCGCGAAGCATCTTGTGGCCCACTTTTTCAGGCGTTGCCTTGACCCAATTCTGCGTTTTGTTGTTGTAAACCATCCGGAGCGGTCGGTCGATCAGTGTTTGCAGCTCCTGATAAAGTTCGATGATTTCGTGGGCAACATCCAAAAAATCATTCTCGGAATGATAGAGATAAAAAGTAATGTACGGGCTGACGCCGTATTCCGGGCCGTTCTCTTCCCCGTAACAAGTCAGATCGTAATCTTCCAGTGTATCGGAGACAAATCCCTCGATTTCCTCCGGAGGCATCCATAGTTCATTAGTACTCATGATTGTTTCTTCCTTTTTTGTTGGTTTGTCGTTGGTGGCTGGTTGTTTTTTATTGCGTTTTGATATTTTTTGAAAAACATCCTTACTTCTCAAACTTAACAAATTTATCAAACCCGATAGAACGTGATAATCCTCAAGTTATGACAGCAAAATATCCTTTAAAAGTATTCATGATATTGCCTCATTTTGAGTAATAAATCTTTTTCACCTGGCGGCAATTCGTCATGCTGCCCAAGAGCGGAGGACTTCTTGCAGCGTTTGGTTATTCATTCATCAATAAATTATTAATCCATTAGAACCTTGCTTTATTCGTAAACATTTTCAAAAAAGATGTCGTGGGGGCTGAAATATGAAAGTGCTTTTGTTTGGCGGGTTTTTAGGAAGCGGGAAGACAACAACGATTATAAAACTCATTAACAAGCTGACGGCTGACGGCAAAAAAGTCGCCTTGATTATCAATGAAGCCGGCGAAATCGCAATTGACGCTGCAACGCTTGAAGCCGCCGGAATCTCTTCAAAAGAGTTAACAAACGGATGTATCTGCTGCACTCTTGCGATTAATCTTAAAACAGCGGTTACCGAAATTTTTCGTCTTCAAAATCCCGATGTTTTGATTCTTGAGTCACCCGGTCTTGCTCTTCCAAATCAGGTTCGAGACGAGATTTTAAATATTGATGTGATGATGTCGTTTGCCCCCGTTGTAACGCTCATTGACGCATCCCGATTTACGGTCGGAATTTCTCAGATTCTGAATTTTACAGAAAACCAATTGAAAGAAGCAGAAATTATCGGGATCAATAAAACCGATCTCGTCAGTGAAGAGAAAATCAAAAGCATTGAGTCACATTTGAAAGAAAAGTATCCCGATGTGTACACCGTTCGGATGTCGGCAGCATCTGAGGATGCGGCAATTGATCAGATTTATGAATTGATCATGCGCGGCGGCGAAGAAACCGTCAGCAGAATTGATATGTCGGGCGGGCAAAAACCAAAGGTGACGGAAAAAATAAATTCGATTGAAATTTCAAACGTCACAAATTTTTCAGGCGGATACATCATCTCAGGCGAACTGACCGTAAAAAGTGCCGGCGCATTGCTTGAAAATATTGCCAGTGCCATAGGGGCGGAAATTTCAAAAATAAATCCTTCTTTTGCCGGCCACATTAAAATGGCCATAACCGTCGGCGATATGTTTGTCAAAGTCAGCCAAACCGCAGGTAGCGCCGGAAGAAAAATCGAAACCGAAACCGAACACATTCGGCAGGAAAAGGTGGAAAAAAACGGGTGCGAACTTTGTTTTTCGATATCCGCAACAAATGTTAAAAAAGAAAAAATTGAAGAAATCACTGCTCAAGCCATGAGCGTTTTTTTGGCGGCTAAAAAATTGGCATTTGAAAAACAAATTTAATATTGAAAAATCGAATGGAAATCAAAATGATCATGATAATTAGAAAAAATTAAAAATTGTTGAAAAAAGTACTTTGGAGGCATAAATATGAAAGTGTTTTTAATCGGCGGATTTTTGGGAAGCGGAAAGACGACGACCGTTTTAAAACTCATTGACAAATTGATTGCTGACGGCAAAAAAGTCGCCATGATTGTCAACGAAGTTGGTGAAATCGGCATTGATGGCACAATGCTTGAAACCGCAGGCATCCCCTCAAAAGAATTAACCGGCGGATGCATCTGCTGCACTCTTGTCATTAACCTCAGAATTACGGTGACCGAAATCTCTAAAATTCACAATCCCGACATTTTGATTATCGAGCCGACCGGCTTGTCTTTCCCGAATCAGATTCGAGATGAGCTTTTGGACATCAATGTGATGCTGTCATTTGCACCCGTTGTAACACTTCTTGATGCTTCCAGATTTACAACAGAAATGGATGAAATTCCAAATTTCATCGAACATCAGCTGAACGAATCGGAAATCATCGGAATCAATAAAATCGATCTCGTCAGTGAAGAGAAAATCAAAAGCATTGAATCGCTTTTGAAATCTAATTATCCCGATGTTTACACAATACGGATGTCAGCGGCAAACGATGATGCGTCCATTGACAAAATTTATAATTTGATCATACGCGAAGGCGAAGAAACGATCAGCAAAATTGACACACAGGGCCGCCCAAAACCAAAAGTGACGGAAAAAAAGAATTCGATTGAACTCTCAAACGTGACCAGGTATTCGGGGTTATACAACCTCTCCGGCAACCTGACCGTCAAAAGTGCCGGCACCTTGCTTGAAAATATTGTCAGTTCCATTGGAATGGAAATTACGCAAATCAATCCTTCCTTTGTCGGTCACATTAAAATGGCAATTAAAGTGGATGATACGTTTGTCAAAGTCAGCCAAACGGCAGGCAGCGGTGACAAAAAAATCGAAGCCGAATACATTCAGCAGGAAAAAACAGAAAACAACGGAAAATATGAACTACGCTTTTTGGCGTCCGCAACAAATGTTAAAAAAGAAAAGATTGAAGAAATCGTTGACCAAAACCTGAACATTTTTTTGACGTCTAAAAAGCTGGCATTTGAAAAACAAACCCAAATTAAGAAAACAAGGTCGCCGCCAATCCCTTATTTGAAATTCAAAATCAAAAAGCTGAAGAAAAAGGTAATTAGCTGGTGGGGCGAATAATTTAAAAAAAGACAAGAAAAAAAGACAGAAACATCATTCATGTCACGATGTTTCATCGTCATTTCATGTCAAGATGTTCCATTTTCATTTCATGTTAATTTAAAAAAAGACACAGAAAAAAAGGCAGAAGCATCATTCACGATGTTTCATCTTTATTTCATGCCACGATGTTCCATCTTCATTTCATGTCAAAATGTTCCATCTTCATTTCATGTCAAAATGTTCCATCTTCATTTCATATCAAGATGTTCCATCGTCATTTTTTCAGATTTTCCGAGGTAATGAAGGAACAGATCTTTTCCCCATCGGATGGCGGAATTTTCAAAGCTCATCATCGAATGGTTGTGGTAAATGCCGCTGTTGCTGAACAAAGAAATGGAAAAGAAATGATCCGTCACGACGGATGAGGCAATTTCAATTTTTTCTTTGCAGACGGAGATGCTGACGTTTTTAAACAACATGTATTCTTTCAAAAGATCGGTGTAATCTTCTTTGAAGCGCTCAAAAGCAAGCGGCGACAAAACGATTTCAATTTCAATGCCTTGTTTGGCGAGTCTCATGTAAGCGGAATGGTAAATGGGGCTGAAGAAGGATGAAATTTCATAAATGTGCCGGGATTGGAACAGATTTTCTTCAAACTTTCTTGGGGGCTCATACAAGCGGCTCATCTCAGGCTCCACTAAAAAACAACGTTTCAGCTCACTCAAACGGGACAGTATGTCGTGCGGCAAGGCAGACAAATTGTGTTCATCCCAATAATGCTGGTTTTCAGAATACATCTCAAGTGTCTCCAGAAGCGGAATCATTTTTTCGGAAATGACACGACCCATGACGGTGAGAGAATACAGATTATCAGAATAGATAATGAGACCCTGATTCATCAATAATTTAATCTGAGTCATGATGGCGCTTGTTGTGACATTGAGTTTTGTTTTGATCTCGTCAATTGTTCTTGGTCCGTCCATCAAATAAATCATCAAATTTTTTCTCTTTTCGGACAGGAAAAGCGTTCCGATCAATTCCGTTGTCATTTGAAATCTCCTCCCGCATTCCTGTTTAAATCAGAAAGTATTTTTTGGCAGGCACTTTTCGATTGCATTTTTTCATTCTTGTCATCCGCACCAATTTCTTGGTCGATTTCCATGTGCATTTTTTGACCGGTTCCTACATCAACGCTTTGAATGGAATGGTTTATGATATCTTCATCGGAAGCCACCGGCAATTTGATAATATAAATTGATCCTCCTTTGGGATTGCGCGCTCCGGTGATAAAGCCGTTGTGTTCTTGAATAATGATTTTGGCAACATAAAGACCCGATTCGGCTCCCTCCAAATGATTGGAATAGAAATGGCCGGAATCAACGAATGTGATGCTTTGGAATAAATATGGAAGAGATGATTCATCCAAATCGGGACCGAAATCGATGACTCTGATTTCAAAAAAGCCGCCGACAATGCTGCTTTCTAAAATAATTTTGCCGCCGACGGGAGAGCTGAGGCAGGCATTTTCAATAAGTGTTGTAAAAACCATATCCAGTCTCTCTTCACTTCCGAAAACGGGTGGGTATGAGGGGGAAGGATGGCGTTCTAAAACGATGTTTTTCTTTTGGAGAAGAAGAATCGTATTCAATGTCACACGTTCAAACAAATTTTTGAAATCAACGATTTTAAGTTTAGATGCCGGCATTCCGTTGCTGTCCATATTCAAATAAAGCATGGAATCAATGAGATGTTTCATGCGGTTTGCAAGAAGCAGACCTTCTTCAATAACATTTTCTTGTTGCTCATAGGACATGAGGAAAACTTCGTCTTCCATCAATTTGAGATATTGTCCCGAATTTCTGTCATCATAGCGGTCGATTTTCAGCTGAACATCTTCTAAAAATTCGCGGGAAACCGTGAACTGGGAATGCAGTTTGTTGTAATGGTCAGTCAGTTCGGCGGAACGCTCTTTAAGCGTCTCTTCCAATCGCTTCTTTTGAACAATTTCCCAAAGGTCGTGCATTAAAAGCGTCAGATGTAAAACATCACTTTCGTTGTAATCGGTTTCTCTGTTGCCGACGCCGATAACAATCACAATCCGATCGCCGTAAAAAATCGGGACATGCATATATCGATAAAGTGAAATATGACCCTCAGGGTACCCTTTTTTCAGAGAAGACGGAGAATTGTAGTTGTTGATAATCAACGGTTTTCTTTGGCGGATTGCTTCCCCCCAAAGCCCTGTCCGATGAACAGGATAAATATGGGTCCAACTTTGTTTGTCAATGGAACATTCTTTGACGGAATTTTTAGACCATGAGTGCATAATCAATATGGATTCATCGGGTGTCGGAAAAGCGATGTAGCCGACTTTGCTTTTTGTCAAACGAACGGCTTCTTCACGGGCATAATCAATGATTTCGTGAAAAGAATGCCCGCCCATTTTTTTCAGCTTGAGAAGCACTTCCTGACGATCAATGTTGAGTGCGGTTTCCTCTTCGGATTTTCGGCGATCGGTGACGTCAAAAAGCAATCCTTGGTAGTAATCGACATTTCCGTTTTTGTCACGGACAATAAATGTTCTCTGTTCGACCCAGCGGATCGGACCGAATTTGGTGTAAAGTCGGTAAATGATTGTGAATCCAAAAGCATCCGGAATTTGTGAGTAATGACTGAACTGTTTTTGAACATATTCCAAATCGTTAAGATAGATAATGTTTTCAAAACTATATCGTTTGTTGTTGAACTCTTCAGCGGAATATCCAAGCTGAATAATATTGTTTGAAATGTATTCAACAAACATCCCCGGGTCGGCACTGAATTTAAAGACGATAGCGGGACCGATGTTTAAAATACCTTCCAATTCACTGTGGGTATCTGACCATTTCATTGAACCACATCTTGGCGCAAAATAAGAAACATACATTGACAAAATTATTTCATTCATTTTCCAGAAATCGAAAGATAATACACAAAGAAAGGATTTAACTTTTTGTCTGAAAATCGCAGCCTTTACAATCGACTCTGGCTGCAGTTTTTTGGCATATGATATGCGGTTGCGTTTGCGGGGAGGCTGGCGGCGCCTCCGGCAACTCATGATTTTTCAAATCGTCTTCATAAAAAATTGTATTGGTTTTTTTCTTCACTTCTGAATGCTGTCAAAACCCATTTCAAAAGCAGATAAGTTGATATCCAAAAATTTGGGCGGAACCAAAGCACGGATGCAGTCAATGAAAGTTTGCTTTTGGAGCGGAATGTAATGAGAAGCTGCTCCAATCATGACAACGTTTGCCGCCTGACTGTTGCCGGCTTTTGTAGCAATGTCTGTTGCATTGATGGCTTTGACATCAAAAACTTTGGACAGTGCTTCAAGCATTTGAGAAACGTCCGGATACTTGGCTTTTCCCGTGGTCACCGTAAACGGATAAATCGGTTCAGTGTTCACAATAACAACGGCGCCGTCTTTCATCAAATGTGCGTAACGAACCGCTTCTGCCGGCTCTAAAGCAATCATTAAGTCGGCACCTCTTTTTGGAATTAATGAACCGTAGGCGCTTCCGATGCGGACATGATTTTCAACAGAACCGCCGCGCTGTGCCATGCCATGCGTTTCTGCGGCTTGAACGGCAATTCCTTCTGCAACCGCTGCGCGACCCAAAATATCAGACGCTAAAATAGCGCCCTGACCGCCGACACCGCAAATGACAACATCATATTTCACATCTGTTCGTCCTGTATTTGGGACACTTCCAAAGCAATTGTTGTTCATTCTTTCACCTCCAAAATCGCATTAAATGGACATATTTGAGCACAAACGCCACATCCGATACATTGGGAGTTAATCACAGAAATTGCCTTTTCCGAATCAAAACTTGTTGCGGGACAGCCGAAATTAATACATTTGCGGCATCCTTTGCACAATTCTTTTGAAACGACATATGGGTTTCTTTTGATGCCGATTTTTTTGGCAACAATCGCACAAGCTTGCTGAACAATCACAACGGAAACACCGTCAAAGGCTTTAGCTTCACGAAAAGCGTTTCGTGTCATTTCATAATCATAAGCATCAACGACGCGAATAAATGAAACACCGATGGCTTTACAAACCTCTTCCAAAGAAATCGGAATCGATTCAATCCCGACAGCCGTTTGTCCTGTATTTGGATTTGGCTGATGCCCCGTCATGGCTGTAATTCGATTATCAAGGATTGCAACCGTCATTTTGGACTTGTTGTAAACAACATTCATGAGCGAATTAATTCCGGTGTGCAGGAAAGTGGAATCGCCAATCGTGCAGCAAACGCCTTTCTTTTCACCGGCGTGCGAAATGCCCGAAGACATACTGATGCTTGCACCCATACAAATTGTTGTATCCACAGCACCGGAATGTATTCCAAGTGTGTAGCAGCCGATGTCGCTTGGGAAAATTGCATTTTTGCCAAATACTTCCTTAATGGCTTGAAAAGCCGGTCTGTGCGAACATCCGATACAAAGTGCAGGCGGGCGCGGCGGCAAAACAATGCTTGTCAATTCTTGCGGCAAAGGTGCCGATGTTTCGGCAGATTTCAATAATGCCGACTCACACTGTTCTTTAAAAACATCAGCCATAATGAAACGGCAGATTTCAAAGTTTAATTCATAAATTCGGGGCACTTTTTCTTTGCCGATGATTTCTGTTTGAATTCCATGCTGCTGCGCCAAAATGCGAACATAATCTTCAACAATCGGCTCTAACTCTTCAACAACCAAAACTTTGTCACAAGATTTTAAAATTTCTACAATCGAATTTTCAGGCATCGGGTAAGCTGTAATTTTTAGAAAAGAGGCACGAATCCCAAGAGCATGAAGCGCTTCTTTGGCATAAGTTGACGCAATACCGGAAGAGATGACACCGATTTTTGATTCCGGACAGATTTCCAAAACATTCCAGGGAGATTTTTCAAGAGCGTCAGCCATATCTTTTTGTTTAGACAAAAGAATACCATGTCGAACGCGTGCGTTATTTGGCATCATAACCCAGTGCGCCACATCTTTGACAAAATCAACGACATTGGAATTTTTCTTGAGTTCGCCAAGTTCTACACTGGATTTGCCATGGCTGATGCGTGTTGTCGATCTGAGGATGACAGGCGTTTCAAACTTTTCAGAAAAATCGAATGCAAAAGAAACCATATCCTTAGCATCCTGAACCGTGGCAGGATCAAAGCACGGAATTTGAGCAAATGCCGCATAACGGCGCGTGTCTTGCTCATTTTGGGAGGAGTGCAAAGACGGGTCATCCGCCACTAAAAAAATCATGCCGCCTTTTGTGCCGGAATAGCTCAGCGTCATTAACGGGTCGGCAGCAACATTTAAACCGACATGTTTCATGGTGACAAAAGACCGAGCTCCGGCAAAAGCCGCACCGATTGAAACCTCAACTGCCACTTTCTCATTGACAGACCATTCCATATAAAAATCGCGATCTTTGACTGTTCTTAAAATATCAATAATTTCAGAAGACGGCGTTCCGGGATATCCTGAAACAACCCCGACGCCGCTTTCCATGACACCGCGTGCGATTGCGGCATTTCCAAGCATATATTCTTTTGTCATAAAAACTCCCTTGAAATAAAATAATTAAACATGATACGAAATGAGATTAAAAAACGTTTTGATAAAACGGACATGGAATTTTTAAAAAATGATAAATTACTTAAAATAACCCGACTAAATGCCCCGCCAATGAAGGAAACATCGCGATTAAAAAAATGATAAATTTCTTAAAATACGCCGACAACAAATGCCGCTAACGCAAGAAACATTGCGATTTTAAAAAACTTGGATGATTTTGCATATTCTTTTTTCCGCAGCAAAACATCAATCGCATAAATGATACAAAAAATGCCGATTGCTAAAACATAAAAATAATGAATCGACAAAATATCCATAAAATAAGGCAGCGGGCAAAGAAAGATGGCAACAACACCGAAAAATGCCGCCAAATAAGCAGCCGACTTTTCACCATACCGAATGGGAAATGTCACAGCACCGTCTTTTGAATCACCCTCAACATCTTCAATATCTTTGACAATTTCACGAGCCGCTGTTGCTAAAAATGCCAAAAGGAAAAGCGGCATCAAAACGATAATTCCCTCCGTTCCGAAAAACGCTGCTCCGAACAAAAACGTGGATCCGGTTAAGTAAGAGACCGTAAAGTTGCCCAAAAGAATGGTTCTCTTCAATACTTTAGCATAGCTGATCAAAAGGACAATGTTGATCATTCCGATAACAAGTGCTTCTAAACAAATAAAATAAATAACGCCGATCCCGATAATGAAAAAAAGAGCAGCCAAATAAAGCGTTTCTTTCATTCCGATACGGCCTGACGGAATCGGACGATGGGGTTTATTGACGCGGTCAATTTTCACATCATAATAATCATTTAACATATTGCCGCCGGCTGTCACCAAAAAGACCGTGGAAAATATTTTCAGCAAACCGACAAAAGATCCAATATAATCGCCAACTAAAGAATAATCTAAAATGGAAGCCGTAATGAAAACAGCAACTAAAGCTGACAAGCCCGCCATGAGACAATTTTTGTATCTCATCAATTCCAAATAGGCTTTTACTTTAGAAATTACTGTCATTTCAAACGTTCCTTATTTTTTTTGAAATTGCTGTCAAACACTCTTTTATTATTTTTAAAGTTCAACTGTTATTTATTATTTTTAAAAGTTCAACTGTCATTTATTATTTTTAAAAGTTCAACCGCCATTTATTATTTTAAAAGTCCAATTGCCATTTATTATTTTTAAAAGTTCAACCGCCATTTATTATTTTTAAAAGTTCAACCGCCATTTATTATTTTGGAACAACGGCAAGCATACGATCCAATGCTCTTTTTGCCTTCATGCGAATTTCTTCGGGAACTTTCACAACCGTTGTTTTCGTCTCAAGCGCTCTTAATATTGATGGCAGTGTTGCCATTTTCATATTCGAACAATAAGCATATTTGGAAACGGGATAAAAAGACTTATTCGGACTGTCTTTTTGAAGCTTATGTATCATTTCAAGTTCCGTCCCGATCAAAAATTCAGACGCATCAGATTGAGCCGCATAACGAATAATTCCTGCCGTACTGAAAATACCATCTGCATGCTTTAAAACATCTTCTTGGCATTCGGGATGTGCCAAAAAAAGAGCATTTGGGTGAGCCTTTTTCGCGTTTATCACATCGGATTCACTTATTTGATGATGAATCGGACAGTAACCGTCCCACAGATGAATTTTTTTGTTTGTCAAAGACGAAACGTAGCGTCCCAGATTGCGGTCCGGAACAAATATAATCTCATCGTTGTCCAGAGATGAAACCACTTCCTTGGCATTTGCGGATGTACAGCAAATATCAGATTCTGCTTTAACTGCTGCGGAACTGTTGACATAACAAACAACAGCCGCATTTGGATATTTTTTCTTGGCGTCACGCAAAGCATCTGCCGTTACCATATCTGCCATCGGGCACCCGGCATCGGCTGCAGGAAGAAGAATCGTTTTTTGAGGCGAAAGAATGGCTGCACTCTCCGCCATAAATCGAACACCTGCTAAAACAATTGTTTCAGCATCTGACAAAACAGCTGCTTGACTGAGGGCAAATGAGTCGCCCACCATATCCGCAATGTCTTGAACTTCGGCACGGGCATAATTATGAGCCATAATAACCGCATTTTGCTCATCTTTTAAAAGAGATATGCGTTGAATGATTTCTTGAATATCCATAATTCATCACAATAAAATAAAACCATTTTTTAAATATTTTGAAAACGCCGACAGATCATCTTTTAAATCAAATCAAAATCTGCCGGATATTATATTCAAAATCGATGTTCCTATTAAACCGTTTCGGAAATTGATTAAAAATAAAAGCAAATTGTTAAATACCGAATTGAATCGGATCTGTTAATTTTTTCAATGTTGAAATGGCTGATAATGCTGCCAAGTAACTGGTTTTCGGATTTTGGGGAGACGGCTTGTTTTCAATAATCATTTTCATGTGTCCGAAGTCACCGTAAACATCCAACTCATGAATGTTTTCAGAAATCGTCGGGTCGGCAATTATGCGTACTTCCGTCTTTTCAAATCCAAGACCGCAGAGGCTGATTGTAGCACAAACATTCACATTTTTGGGAAAAGCTTTGACGGCTTTGGACGCCGCGCCTTCAAACAAGACCATCGGTTCCTGAATTTTGGAAATGTCAATCTTATTTTCAATCAAATAGGGAGAGCCGATTAACCCTGAAATTGGTTTTCTTGTCGTGACAGAAACAGAAGATAAGCCGGCAATTGACGCGGATTTTAGTCCGTCCGTTCCGGCGATCGCGCCGGAGGGAATATAAATCTTAGAATGATGAGCTAAAGCCGCTTTTTTGATCTCTTCATAAAAATCGGGATTTTGAAGAGCACCGACACTTAAAATCATTAAATTGCAGCCCTTGTTTAAAGCCGGCAACGCATACTTAAACACGGCTTCCTGTGATGCACATTCGACAATCAAATCACACGATTCCATGAGTTCTTCAGGCGTACATTTTTTTGGAGAAGAGGATGTTAAACGCTTTAAAATAATATTTACTTTTTCGTCAGAAAAATCAAAAAGACCAAAAAGTTGCGCAGGAATTAAACCGGAATCAATGGCCTCGCATATTTGTGAGCCGATAAAACCACATCCGATAACACCGATTTTAATAATATTCAATTCCTCCAATCATAGAACTCATTTTTATAATGTATAATTATCATTTCTTCGAGGAATTTCATCTATAATTATTTGATGATTCTCCAAAAGAAAGGTATTTAATTAAAATTTGAGTAAATTGGTATATTGGCTTTTTTGGAAGCATTTGAAATTTTGGTGTAAAAAATGATATTGACAAGAGAAATTGAACATTTTCTTGAGGAAGATTTAAGGGACAATGACATTTCTTGTACGCTGGTTCCCTCAAAAAATGTGAATGCTGCCATTATTGTCAAGAAAGAGTGTATTATCTCGGGAACAGAAATCGCATCCGCTCTCCTAAAATATATGGGTATTTCGTTTGAACAAAAAGTAAAGGACGGGGATGCGGCAAAAGCCGGTGAAATCATATATCGGCTCAACGGCGATTCAGTCTCAATTTTGCGTGCGGAAAGAATTGTTTTAAATTTCTTATCTCACTTATCAGGTATTGCAACAAATACACACGATTGTGTTAAAATAATAAAAAAAGAGACCGGGCAAAATAAGCCAAAAATTGCAGCCACCCGAAAAACAATTCCCGGAATCCGAAAATTTGAAAAGAAAGCCGTATTTGACGGCGGCGGCGACACGCACCGCCAAAATTTAGCAGATACTGTCATGATAAAAGACAACCATATCGAAATTATGGGTCTCAAAAACGCTTTTATCGAAGCGAAAAAACAAAGTTCGTTTACTAAAAAAATAGAAATCGAAGCGGATACAAAAGAACAAGCGCTGGAAGCCGCAAAATTGGGCGCAGATATTCTCCTTTTAGATAACATGTCACCGGAACAAATTATTGAAACAATAAAAATATTAGAACATCATGATGTGAGAAAAAATGTTCTCATCGAAGCCTCCGGAAAAATTCGTAAAGAAAACTTAAAAGCATATGCAAAAACAGGTGTAGATATTATATCCATGAGTTCGGTTATCAACGATGCCGGGTGGATAGATATCGGACTTGACATGATTGATTAATAAATGATGGAAAAAAATTTACTTGAATGAACAAATTAAATCAAAAATATTAAATAATTTATTTGTAATCATACATGAAGTTATATCATATCATTCAATAAAATAAACAAAAACAATAACAAAAAACAGTAACAATTAAGAAAAAACGGTAACAGTTAAAAAAATAGCAATAAATAAACAAAACCAGCAACAATTAAGCAAAAACAGTAATAAATAAACAAAACTAGTAACAGTTAAAAAAATAGCAATAAATAAACAAAACTAGTAACAGTTAAAAAAATAGCAATAAATAAACAAAACTAGTAACAGTTAAAAAAATAGCAATAAATAAACAAAACCAGCAACAATTAAGCAAAAACAGTAATAAAATAAACAAAAACAATATGAAGGGAATAAAATTATGAATATCAAAAGCGCGGGCATAAAAGTATTATTGGCTGCATTCATATTGTCAGCATTATTAATTCCGGCGTCAGCGGCAACGTATGATCCTTGGGTAGAGAGCGGCAGTGGGTACATGATTAATAATGTTTGTATTGACGTCACGGTTGGAATTAATGAAACTGATGTAGTAAATAACAGCTCTGCCCAAATAAGAGTATATGAATGGAAAGACAAATGGACAGAAGTCTATAATCGTAGCAGCATGTCTCTGGACGATTCTGTCAACTTTTCAGCATCGGATGGAAATTATAGCGTAAGAGTCCTTGATTTTAGAGACGGCATGCGCGGCAACGTTAAATTAGAAATATGGACAAGTGCAAATGTGACAAATAATGCCCTTGTTACGGGCGGGCACAATGAAGCCGTAGGTTCCGGAAAACCCGAATTAAAAATAACAAAAACAGTCACCCCTCAAAATATCACTGTTGGTGATATGGTTACTGTAACTGTATATGTTGAAAATACAGGGCAATATGAAGCAGAAAACGTAACAATAACCGACCCCGGTCTGTACCAATACCCTTTGACTATGGTTAACATCGTCACAAACAATAGCTATCCCCAATCATTCAAAAAAGGGGAAAATAAAACTGTTTTAGTGTATCAATTAAAATCAATGGAGCCCGGATCAATTACTTTAGCCGCCGCCACTGCAACTGCAACGAATAGCGTCGGAACACAATATTCCGGCTATAACAGCACGAATATGCCAAAAGTTGATATTGCAGAGATGTTAGCACTTGTATTTACGAACCAGATTAACAACGGCACAACTGTTGATTATTACACTCAGTCCAAGCTTCAGGGAACTTTAACCATCCGAAACATTGGAACAATACCGGCAGAAAATATTCATATTGATTTCCCGCTCCCTCCAAACGCAAAATTAAAAATTGATGGAAAAGAAGAAACCAGCGGATTGGATGACAGACAAATGCTCGATATTGATAGGCTTATGCCAAACAACGAAAGAATTATTACATATACGGTGACGGCAACTGCACAAGGATATTATGAAATTGAACCGTCATACTCTTATCTCTACAACGGCTCCGCCAAATCAGGTGAGATTGACAAAGTTTCGTACCGCGCGATTGGCAATTCCACAATTGCAGCTTTGCTAAATTATCGGTATTTCTTCGTGCTTCCGATTCTTTTAATAGCCGGAGCAGCCGTTTTCATTTGGAAGAGGTATCGAGAATACAAATTCTAAACAGATTCAATTTTAAAACTCAATTTAAAATTGAAACTGTTTTTTAATTTTGTAATTTCTATCTTTTCATTATTTATTGATAAATATCTTTTTAAGTGTTGAAAGAATATTTTATAGAAAAACGCTTACAGTAAATGGTCATTTTTGAAGAACAAATATATATAAGAAAATCTCCAATCATTGACAATTAGTAAATTACACTTAAAAAAATAAATTGCTCTTAAAATTGTTTAAATCCTGAAAATTAGGGAGGATAAATTTTGCTGAATGTTTTAATTATTGGAAACGGGCAATGCGGAAACAGAATTTTAGATGCTGTAAACAAACACGCCATGAACAGAGATTCGAATGTAAAAGAGGCCGGCGGCGGTCTTTCAAAATACTTTTCAAAGCACAAATATCAAAGCAATGTCGCAACACTTGCAATTAATACTGCAATTAACGACTTGAAAGAAATGAGATTTACGAAAGCAAAAGACAGAATCCATATCAAAAATCTCCATGGTGTCGGCGCTAATCGAACAATCGGAAAAGAAGTCTTTGAACAGCAAAAAGGAAACATTTTAAGAGCCATTGAAGAAAGAGGACATTTCGATGTTATTTTCATAATTACATCCGCATCCGGCGGAACCGGTTCTTCTTTTACACCGCCTTTAATTGAGGAAATTAAAAAGACGCATGACATTCCGGTTTATGCTCTTGTGATTTTACCATTCAGGGAAGAAGGAACACTCTATCTCCAAAATGCCGCTTTTATGTTAAAAGAACTGAGAGATGGTCCCGGCGATGGTATTATTTTAGCCGACAATCAATACTTAAAATCCCTCGGCGGCAATGTTCAGGAAGCTTATGATGGGATTAACAGCATGATTGCGCGCCGTTTGCTTTTCTTGATGGATTCTTTAGACAGTGAAATGATGATGGTAACGGATTTGGGTGACTTCAAAACCGTTATGGGCGGCGGCGCCGGTTTGGCGACGATCGGTTACTTTAAATCCGAAAACGAAGTGCCGATTCGCACAGTCATCCAAAATACACTCTCTCCGCGCGGTCTTTTATTCTCAACCGATGTTTACAAAGAAGGCGGTCGTGCGATGATTATTTTGAAAGGCGACAAAAAATACTTAGGGATGGAAGAGATTTCTGTCGAAATTGAAAAATTGTCCGGTGCAATTGGTCACGTTTTCAAAGGCGTGATTGTTGAAAACGGAACCCTTCCTGAAGCTTTATGTGTTTTGACGCTCAATACTGCCGAAGAATTAGAAAGCCTCTACGAAGGGGCGATTCAAGCCATCGGCTTGGAAAAAGATAAAAAAGACCGTGTCAAAAGGAAAAAAGAAATGGAATCCGCCTTTATGACAATAGACGGAATGGACCCGGAATACTAATCCGGATCCTGCACTTTTTTATATTTTGATTTGTCTTTTTTGTTTTCTTTTTTATATCTCGGTTTGATCATTTTCTTTTTTGATTTTGAAGCATCCGTGAATTTATTTTCTTTTTTTTTGAAATTTGTCAGCTTTGAACAGGCTGCGGCTCATTCAAATCAATCGGATTTGGATAAAGCTTTTTGAATTTTCGAATCGTTTTGTACCCGAATGCAAAGCTGATGGCGGTCACCAGTAAATCCCCCGCTATTATGCCGATCCAAATGCCGGTGAGTCCCATTCCGAAATAAATTCCAAGCAGATAAGCCGCCGGCACTTCAAAGACAAGTGTCCGAAGCAGCGTCAAAATAAGCGAATAGCTGCCCAGCTTAACGCCTTGGAGCATGGCTATTGTCAAAATGTTCACGGGTATGATCATCAAGATGACGCAAACATATCTTAAAAAAATCACCAAATCCGCATGAAGATGCGCAGAATTTCCGGAAGCAAACAAGGCTGCAATCGGAACGGCAAAGATGAAGAAAGCCGCTGCGATAATAAACTCAAGAGCCGTCCCCAACCGAATCGCAAAATAATAAGACGTCTTTAGTTTTTGAATATTTTTGCTTCCAAAAGAAACGCCTGAGAGCGTTGTCAATCCGACAGACAAGCCAAGCATCGGCATAAACCCGATGGAAAGAAGACGCCATCCCGTTGTATAAATCGCGGCGCCCGCCTGCCCGCCGACAAACAAGACAATGGATGTCAATAAAATCCCTGATATAGACATTGTCAATTGAGAGACGGCTGCCGGAACGCCGACAGATAATATTTCTTTGATCACAATCCATTTCATTTTGAAGTTTTTCAAATGAATGGAAACATATGTTTTCTTTTCAATGAAAAGCCAGTACAAAACCAAAAGCGCCGACGCTGAAAAACCGCAAATGCTGGCGTAAGCCGCACCTTTGACGCCTAATCCCAGACCGTAATCATAAATAAATATCGGATCCAGAATGATATTTAAAACGACACCGACAATCGTTGCAAACATTGTTTTTCGGCTGTTTCCCTCACTGTTTAAAATGGAAACACTGATATTGAGGACAAATATCAAAAAGGCAAAAACGAGAAAAACATTCAAATAATCCGCAGATGTCGATGCCAGCGAATCGTTTGCCCCCATGAACAGAAAAATGTATTTTGTCACCGGAATAAACGCCCACGCCAAAAACCCCACGATGAGCGCAAACACCATTGCATGCGTTGCAAATTGGTCCGCTTTAAATTTATTTCTAAGCCCGATTGATCTGGAAATTGCAGATACTGTACCCACGCCGATACCGGTCGAAATTGCCATCAGCCCCATATAATAGGGAAAAGACAACCCAATCGCTCCCAAAGCCTCATCTCCAAGGCCTGCAACCCAAAACGTGTCTACAATGCTGTAAATGGATTGGACAACAACCGCAACACAAATCGGAATAGAAACAAGGATCAATGCCTTTTTTGGTTTCCCACGTAAAGACGCAACACCCTTTGTCGTTTTGTCGCCGTGCTCATCAAAGCTCAAAGAAGCAGAAGTGATGGGGGTGTCAGAGGCAGCAGAAGTGATGGGGGTGGCAGCGGTGTCAAAGGTGGCAGCAGCTGTTGAAACCGACTCCTTGGAATCCGGCGGAGATGATTGATCGGAGGTCTCATCATTTGGCTCAGCACCTTTTGAATGAGAATGAATGTCTTGAGAAGTCATAAGAATGCCGCAAAAAATTATTGGATAACCATCCGAAGAGACAAAAGAACTATTTAAGCATTGGGAATTTAAAATTGAGGCAGCGGACTTCAAAAGTAAAATCAGCTGAAACCATTTTTAAAAAAAGAAGACTATTCCGAATCTTTATATATCATGTTTGTATTTTGGAGTGTTGCGAATTTTGATTCAACAAAAAGACCGGATGATTGAATCATTGAAAAATGATAAAGCCGATCATGGATTCTTTTATTCTTTGAATTATTTTCGACACAATAATACGCGAAGAAATGATTGTTGCAGCTTTTGGCATGAACAAGGCATTTTGAAGTAGCGGTTATAAGAGTTGATATTATGGCAAAAATGCACACCAGAAGAAAGGGTCAGTCCGGTTCCAAAAAGCCGTACAGAACCGAAGTTCCCGAATGGGTAAACGTCTCCGC
>Ga0099364_10003803_pt1 | contig 23194 bp, 20 predicted proteins | sample TergutTh196P3_FD_73070 | JGI IMG/M metagenome (GOLD analysis project Ga0099364, IMG submission 73070) | Microcerotermes parvus P3 segment gut microbial communities from Pointe-Noire, Republic of the Congo - Th196 P3 | ecosystem: Host-associated > Arthropoda: Insects > Digestive system > Gut ...
CCCGCGCGGGGGGGTTTGGGGTTGAGGGTTGGCGTGAGGGCAATGGAAAATGAAAAAAAATGAATAGGAACCCCGCCGCTGTAGAGAAATACAGCGGCGGGTGGTTTTTTGGGGGGTTATTCGGTCAGCGCGATGACCACGCCCGAGCCGACGGTCCTGCCGCCTTCGCGGATCGCGAAGCGGAGGCCTTCCTCAATGGCGATGGGGGTGATGAGCTCCACGTCCATCTCAACGTTGTCGCCCGGCACGCACATTTCAATGCCCTCGGGCAAGGTGATGACGCCGGTCACGTCGGTGGTGCGGAAGTAGAACTGCGGGCGGTAGTTGTTGAAGAACGGCGTGTGGCGGCCGCCCTCGTCCTTGGTCAGCACATACACCTGGCCGCGGAACTTGGTCTTCGGCTGGATGGAGCCGGGCTTCGCAAGCACCTGGCCGCGCTCAATCTCCTTGCGCTGCACACCGCGCAGCAGTGCGCCGGCGTTGTCGCCCGCCTCGGCGTAATCCAGGGTTTTGTGGAACATTTCAAGGCCTGTTACAACGACCTTGCGCTTCTCTTCGGTGAGACCAACGATTTCGACTTCGTCGCCGGTCTTGATCTGTCCGCGCTCCACGCGGCCAGTGGCCACGGTGCCGCGCCCGGTGATGGTGAAGACATCCTCAACGGCCATCAGGAAGGGCAGGTCGGCCTTGCGGTCAGGGGTGGCGATATAGCTGTCGACGGCTTCCATGAGCTCCCAGATGCAGGCGATTTCGGGGGCGCCCTGATCCGTGCCCGCATAGTTCAGCGCGTGCAGCGCGGAGCCGCGGATGATCGGGATGTCGTCGCCCGGGAATTCCTGCTCGGTGAGCGCCTCGCGGATTTCCATTTCCACCAGGTCGAGGAGCTCGGGGTCGTCCACCTGGTCGACCTTGTTCATAAACACCACGATATAGGGCACGCCTACCTGGCGGGCCAGCAGCAGGTGCTCACGGGTCTGCGCCATCGGGCCGTCGGTGGCGGCGATAACGATAATCGCGCCGTCCATCTGTGCCGCGCCGGTAATCATGTTCTTGATATAGTCGGCGTGGCCGGGGCAGTCCACGTGGGCATAGTGCCGCGCGTCGGTTTGATACTCGACGTGGGCGGTGTTGATGGTGATACCGCGCTCGCGCTCTTCGGGGGCTTTGTCGATGCTGGCGTAATCAACAAATGACGCGCCGCCCTTCATGGCGAGAGTCTTGGTGATCGCGGCGGTCAGCGTGGTCTTACCATGGTCCACGTGACCGATGGTGCCGATGTTGACGTGGGGTTTGGTTCTTTCGAATTTTGCCTTTCCCATGGAATATTCCTCCTGTTCGATGCTTCTCAATTTTGCTTGAATATACAGTGTCTCTATTGTATCGCGTTTCTGTACAGCGTTTTCTATTGTATCAGGAAATCGCAAAAATAGCAAGGGGTTTTGAAGTTTTTTTTTGGCTCAACCGGCCTAACCGGATTTTAGCAGCGCTTGAGCGCGATGCCGTCCAGCATGTTCTTGGGAATCTGGGTGTAGTGGCTGGGCTCCATGGCATACTGCCCGCGGCCCTGGGTCTTGGAGCGCAGCGTGGTGGCGTAGCCGAACATGCTCGAAAGCGGTACCTGCGCGTCCACCTGCGTGGCGCCCGTATGGGTTTCGGTGCCCGTGATGGAGCCGCGCCGGGAATTGATGTCGCCGATCACGTCGCCCAGGTAGTCGTCCGGCACGGTGACGGAGACCTTCATGATGGGCTCCATGAGCACGGGAGCCGCCTTGCGCATAGCGTCCTTAAAGGCTATGGAGCCGGCGATTTTGAAGGCCATCTCGCTGGAGTCCACCTCGTGGTAGGAGCCGTCGTAGAGCGTGACCTTCACGTCCACCACATTGTAGCCCGCCAGCACGCCGGAGAGCATGGCGCCTTTGACGCCGGCCTCGACCGCCGGGACATATTCCTTGGGCACAACGCCGCCCACGACCTCGTTGACGAACTCGAAGCCCTTTTCGGGGTTGGGCTCCACGCGGATCTTTACGTGGCCATACTGGCCGCGCCCGCCGGTCTGCCGGGCATATTTGCAGTCCACGTCCGCGTTTTGGGTGATGGTTTCGCGGTAGGCCACCTGCGGGCGGCCCACGTTGGCCTCCACCTTGAATTCGCGCAGCATGCGGTCGACGATGATCTCCAGGTGCAGCTCGCCCATGCCGGCGATGATGGTCTGCCCTGTCTCCTCATCGGTGTAGCTCTTAAAGGTAGGATCCTCTTCCGCCAGCTTTTGCAGGGCGATGCTCATTTTCTCCTGGCCGGCCTTGGTTTTGGGCTCAATCGCCACGCGGATCACCGGCTCCGGGAAATCCATGGATTCCAGGATCACCTGGTGCGCGGCGTCGCAGAGCGTGTCGCCCGTGGTGGTGCTTTTCAGGCCGATGGCCGCGGCGATATCCCCCGCGTAACAGCAGTCGATGTCCTGCCTGTGGTTGGAATGCATCTGCAAAATACGGCCGATTCGCTCGTTGTGGCCCTTGGAGGCGTTGTAAACCCCCGAGCCTGAGGCCACCTTGCCGGAATATACCCGGAAAAAACACAGCTTGCCCACAAAGGGGTCGGTGGCGATTTTGAACGCCAGGGCCGAAAAGGGCTCCTCGTCGCTGGAACGCCGCAGCTCCTCTTTGTCGGTTTTGGGGTTCAGCCCAGTGATGGCGGGCACGTCCGTGGGCGCCGGCATATAATCCACCACGGCGTCCAGCAGCAGCTGCACGCCCTTGTTGCGGTAGGATGTGCCGCAGATCACGGGAACCATGTCATTGGCCAGGGTCGCCCTGCGGATACAGCTTCTGACATCCTCCTCCGAAAGCTCCTCGCCGCCCAGGTACTGCTCCAGCAGCGTGTCGTCCTGCTCGGCCACGGCCTCCAGCAGCGCCAGGTGATACGCCTCCGCCTGCTCGCGCAAGTCGGCGGGAATCTCCTCCACGCGCACGTCCAGCCCCAGGTCGTCGTAATACATCACGGCATTCATCTTCACCAGATCAATGATGCCGCGGAATTCGCCCTCCGCGCCCACGGGCAGCTGGATGGGTACGGCGTTGCACTTCAGGCGCTCCCGCAGCATATCCAGCACATGATAAAAATCCGCGCCCGTAATGTCCATCTTGTTGACATAGACCATGCGGGGCACATGATATTTATCGGCCTGGCGCCATACGGTTTCGCTTTGGGGCTCCACGCCGCCCTTGGCGCACAGCACCGTCACCGAGCCGTCGAGCACGCGCAGGGAACGCTCCACCTCCACGGTGAAATCCACGTGGCCCGGGGTGTCGATGAGGTTGATGCGGTGCTCCTTCCACAGGCAGGTGGTCGCGGCGGAGGTGATCGTGATGCCGCGCTCCTGCTCCTGCTCCATCCAGTCCATGGTCGCGGCGCCGTCGTGAACCTCCCCCAGACGGTGCGTCTTGCCCGTATAGAACAAAATCCGCTCTGAGGTGGTGGTCTTTCCGGCGTCGATATGCGCCATGATACCGATATTTCTTGTTTTTTCCAGTGTAACTTGCCTTGGCATAGGTTCCTCCAATTAACAATTAACAATTTCCAATTAACAATTTTTGAAGGGCTTTGCCCTTACCCATTTTTTAATGGCGCGAAGCGCCCGCCAAAACTGTTCATTGTTAATTGTCCATTGTTCCTTCCGCTACCAGCGGAAATGCGCGAAAGCCTTGTTGGCTTCGGCCATCTTGTGGGTGTCCTCGCGCTTTTTGAAGGCCGTGCCGGTCTGGTTGCTGGCGTCGATGATCTCGTTGGCCAGGCGGTCCTTCATGGTGCGCTCCGAGCGGTTGCGGGAATACGCGGTAATCCAGCGCAGGCCCAGGGTCTGGCGGCGCTCCGGCCGCACATCCATGGGTACCTGGTAGGTCGCGCCGCCCACGCGGCGGGCCTTGACCTCCAACAGCGGCATCACGTTTTCCATGGCCGTTTCGAAGGTTTCAAGGGGGTCCTTGCCTGTTTTTGTGCGGATGACGTCAAAGGCGTCGTAGACAATGCGCTGGGCAACGCCCTTTTTGCCGTCATACATCACACTGTTGATTAAGCGGGTTACGAGCTTGGATCCATACAGGGGATCCGGCAGCACATCCCGCTTCGCGATTTGGCCTCTTCTTGGCACTTCGCTTCCCTCCTTCATAAGAATGAATTCATCGGTACTCGAGATTTTTCCCGTTCGCGCCAGAGAGGATATATATAATGATAGTTCATCATGATATTGCTCTTCTGGTGCCTGGGACAGGGTGCGCTCTTACTTTTTCTTTTCGGGCTTCGCGCCGTACTTGGAACGCGCCTGGTTGCGGCCCTTCACGCCCTGGGTGTCAAGGGTGCCGCGGATGACGTGGTAACGCACGCCGGGAAGGTCGCGCACGCGGCCGCCGCGGATAAGCACAACGGAGTGCTCCTGCAGGTTGTGCCCCACGCCGGGGATGTAGGCCGTGACCTCGATGCCGTTGGAAAGACGCACGCGGGCGATCTTGCGAAGCGCCGAGTTGGGCTTTTTGGGGGTGGTGGTTTTCACCGCGGTGCACACGCCGCGTTTTTGCGGGGAGTCCTGGTTGGTGAGCACGTTCTTGCGGGAGTTGAGCCCCTTGCGCAGCGCGGGCGACTTCGACTTTTTGATGTGGGTTTCCCGGCCATTGCGGACCAGCTGGTTAAAGGTAGGCATAGCTTTCTCCTTTCCGTCTAAATTTCCGTTGTTCCCATTATTTTACACAGAAACAACCGAATAATTATAACATTTTAGAAAAAGGTTGTCAAGCAAATTTTTCGCTTGCGCATCTCTTTGCTTACCCTATGGAAGATTTTTCAATTATTTTATTGACCCGCCATAATTTTTTGTGCTATAATAGAGCAATTAGTAAAGAAAGATCAGCAAAGAAAGAAAAGATTAGAAAGAAAAAAATTGGGGAAAGAAAGGGCTTCGCATGAAAACACTTTTAATCCTTGGCACAGGCGGGCAGGCGAAGGCCGTGTGGGACGCGGCGAACAGCCAGTATGACCGCGTCATCTTCTTAAGCAACGAAACCGTGGGCAGCTCTTTTTGCGGCTGTCCGGCATTTTTCAGCGCCGATATCGACCCTGTGGATCTCGACGTTCACTTTGACGAGGCCATCGTCGCCATCGGCAACAACAAGCTGCGCTGGGAGCTGACCAAGCGGCTGACCAAGCAGGGCTATGCCCTCGCCACGGTGATCCACCCCACCGCGTATGTCAGCCCGGGGGCCAGCGTTGCCCTGGGGAGCTGCGTGCTGGCCAACGCCTCGGTGAACGCCTCCGCCTCTATCGGCCCGGCCTGCGTCATCAACACGGGTGCGGTGGTGGACCGCGACTGCGTTTTGCGCAACGCGGTATCCGTTTCGCCCAAGGCGGCGCTGGGCGGCGGCGTGAAGGTGGGCTCCTTCGCCTGGATCTGTATCGGCGCCTGCGTCAGCCATGAGCTGCATATCGGCGCGGGAAGCATTGTCGCGGCAGGCGCAGCCGTCATCGCGGACGTGCCCTCGGACGTGCTGGTCGCGGGGGTGCCGGCCGAAATCAAGAAGCGGCTTCCGCCCTCGGACCCATACGGCTCCGCCAGAGCGTGATTCTTTTGCCGGGTTGCGCGACCTGTCGTATGGGCTCAAAAATTTGAGCCCTGTCAACCAATCTCGCATGGGCTCAAATTTTTGAGCCCCTACGGTGCGGGCATATCAGCCTCTCCCCCCGCATAGACCTGTACAAACAGTCCTGTACCGGAGGGGAACAAATATGCTCGAAACCCAGTGCCGCTATATCTATTCGCCGGAGGAGCAGCGCGCCGTGGAGGATGCTATCGCCGCGCGCTTTGGCTCCATAGATTACGTTCTGCGCGAAATTATTTCGCCGGAAATCCGCATTGACCTGTGCATCGCCGCGCCCAGGGAGGATCAGCCTTATTATACCATTATAACAAGGGGCATGGGCGCGCGCGGCATGCGGCCCCCGGAGGATTCGCCGGAGAATATGCCGGAGGATTTCTGCGCCAGGGCGGAGCTTGTGGTCATGCTCCCCCCCGCGTGGGAGCCTCAGAGCCGGGAGGAGTGCTGGTACTGGCCTCTGCGCTGGCTGAAGCTCCTGGCGCGGCTCCCGGCGGCGGAGGACTCCTGGCTGGGCGCCAACCATACCGTGCCCAACGGCGAGCCCTTTTGCGAAAATACGGACTACAGCGCCATCCTCCTGCTGGACGCGTATATCCCGGAATCCCGCGCCCTGGCGCCCGCCGCCTGTCTGCCAAATGGCGAAGCGCTGCGTTTCTATCAGCTGTTTCCTTTATATGAGGAGGAGCTGCGATATAAGCTGGAGCACGGCGCGGCGGCTCTGCTGCGACGCTTCGGCGGCACCCTGTCCCCGGTGCTGGATCCCGCCCGGCCCAGCGTCTGCCCCGAGACGCGGCAGGCGCCTGAAAAACGCTTCCAGCTGGAAAAGCACCAGCTGCGGCCCCTGCTGGAGGGCTGGAACGGCCCCGGCGGCTGCCTGGCCACCGACCGCATCCTGGTGGACGGCATGCCCGTGGGCTACTGCTACCGGGAGACCTCCTGCGGCGACTGGGACAGCGGCTGGCGCTTCACCGCGGGGGACGAAAGCGACGAATACATGGATACCGCCGCCCATTCGGGCATGTATTCCCTCAACTGCCTGGCGAACTACGATCCGGATATCCTGGCGATACTCAGGGAGGAGGCCCCCTGCGCCTTTGTCAGGGGAGCCAGGGGGCTGGAGCGATTAAAAAATATAAAATAGGGCAACCTAAGCCAGAGAATACTCTGGGAGGTTTCGCTCTATGATCATCACCGTTATCCGCGTGACGATTTTATATGCCGTGGTCATGGCGGCTATCCGGCTCATGGGAAAACGGCAGGTGGGGGAGCTGCAGCCCACGGAGCTCGTGGTGACAATCCTGCTTTCAGAGCTTGTGGCTATCCCGATTCAGGACAACTCCATCCCCATGGCCACCTCGCTGGTCTCCGCCGCCGTTCTGGTGGGCTATGAAATCCTGAGCTCCGTGATCGCGGTGAAATCCAGCAAATACCGCCGGTTTACCCAGGGGAATTCTATCCTGGTCATCAAGGACGGAAAGCTCCGGCTCAATGAGCTGCAAAGGCTGCGCATCTCCCTGGACGACCTCATGGAGGCCATCCGCCAGAAGGATATCTTTGATATCTCCGAGGTGGAGTACTGCATTGTCGAGACCACCGGCAAGGTGAGCGTGCTGCCCAAGCCGCAATACCGCCAGCCCACCGTGGGGGACATGCGGCTGACCGTTGAGGACACGGGTCTGCCTTTTGTGGTGATCTATGACGGGGAACGAATTTATAAAAATTATCAGGATGTGCAAATGACGGACAAGCGTCTGGACAAGATTCTCAAAAACGAAAAAACAGACGCCGGGCAGGTCATGCTCCTCACCGTGAATAAGCTGGGCGAGGTCAATTGCCTGCGGAAGGAGGCGGTCTCGTGAAGCTTCGCCTGATTGCCGCGGTTGCGCTGCTGGTGATCGCGGTTTCCGCCGCCGTAGGGGCGACGCTGTATCTGGAGCACAGCACGCAGCGGATGACGGAAGCCCTGGAAACGGCCCTGGAGGCCGCCCTGACAAAATCTCCCGACTGGAAAGCCGCCACGGACGAGGTCACGCGCCTGTGGGAGCGCAGCAGCAGCTTTCTGCATGTTTTGCTGCCCCACATGAACCTCAACGAGCTGGAATGGACGCTGGGCACCCTGCCGGAATACCTGGAGCAGCGGGACCACGCGCTGTATATCGAGCAGTGCGTGCGGGGCCTGCAATGCGTAAAAACCGTGCGTGAAATGGAGCGGCCGACACTGGGGAATATATTTTAGCCGCCTGCGGCGGGGCTCGCCGCTTCGCGCGTTTGTCATAAATAAAACAGCAAAGGGGTAAATGAAAGAATGAAAAAAATCGCGACATCGCCGCTGGAGCTGACCCTCATCAGCGACACCCACTACTTTTCCAAACGCAATGGCTGTTCCGGCCCGGCCTACGAACGGGAAAACCAGAAAAGCCAAAAGCTCCTCAAGGACTCGGAGGAGGTGCTGCGCGCGGCGTTCCGGCAGATCGCCGGAGACAAGCGCACGGACATCGTTCTGCTTTCCGGCGACGTGGTCAACAATGGGGAGCTCAGCTCCCACGAGGAGATGATTCCGCTGCTGCGGGAGCTCAAGGCGGCGGGCAAGCGGGTTTTTGTCATCACCGCCAGCCATGACTACGACAAGGGCCGGGGCTTCGACGGCGACAAGGTGATCGAGGTGCCCTACGCCAGGCGCGGGGACCTGCGGGAGATGTATTGGGAGTTCGGCCCCGCGCAGGCCCTGGCTTACCATGAGGAAAGCTGCAGCTACACGGCGCAGCTGGCCGAGGGCTACCGCCTGCTGGCCATCTACGACAACGACAACGACGACGACGGCTTTAAAGAAAATCTGGCGGACTGGATCAAGGAGCAGGTACATAAGGCCCATGAGGAGGGGCAGTTCATCCTCTCCATGGCGCACCATCCGGTGATCGCGCCCTCGCCCTTTTACGCCATCATCGGCAAGGGCGACATGATGCACGGCAGCAAAAAAATAATCAAGTTTCTCACGAAGCTGGATGTCTCTTTTATCTTTACCGGGCATACGCATATCCAGGATATCTCCTACCGCTTCGATAAAAAGAACCGGGTTTTCTACGACGTGAGCACCCCCTCGCTGGTGGGCTACCCCGGCTCGTACCGTCATATTATTGCCGACGCGCAGGCGGATACCCTCACGGTTTCCACAGAAGAGATCACGGAGCCCGTGGCCTTCGAATGCGTGGGCGGTACGCTGAAAAGCCACTTCGAGAACCAGTTCTTCGGCATGATCCGCGACGTGATTGAGGCCGCCGCCAACGACGTGGAGCGCTTCAGCTACATGGCCAACGCCTTCAGCATCCGGCCCAAGCTCAGCCTGCGCTTCGGCTGGCTGATAAAGCCCGTCGCAAAGTGGCTCAACAAGCTGACCATCGGCCGGGTCGCCAAATGGACGCGCGCCGAAACCGGCCTTAAGCCGGAGGATTACGCCGGCATCAAAGACGAAAAAGTCGTGGATTTTATCGTTACGCTGGTGATGCACCTCTTCGGCGGCGACAGCCCTTACGGGCCGGACACCGCGAAATTCAAGATCGCCGTGGGCCTGATGAACGTGCTGGACTCTTTCCTGGGTATCATCGGCGTGGCCGGCAAGCTGCCGGGCGGCGAGGGCGTGCGGGGGCTGGCAGAGCCGCTGCTGTTTAACCGCGGTATCCGCGACTACGAGGCTGTGCTGCCCCTCCACGCAAGCCCCGAGGAGGTCGAAGCGCTCTGCCCCGCGTTCAACGACACCGTAAAACCCAGCAGGAAGGGTCTGCCGGTTCTGCTCACGCTCATCGCGCTGCTGCTGCTCCTCCTGCCGCTGCTGCCCCTGGCGGCGCTGCTCATTGGCATCGGCTTTTTGATCAACCAGATCAAGTACGGCGAGCGGATAAAGGAGAATAAGGCCTGGTGAAAGAGATCCTGCGCGCCTGCGCGAAAATTAATTTATTGCTTGACGTCACCGGCAAGCTGCCGGGGGGCTACCACAGCGTGACAATGCTCATGCAGTCCATCAGCCTGCACGACACCGTCAGCGTGGAAGCAACCGAAGCGCCGGGAATCGAAATCCGCTGTAACCGCCCGGACCTGCCCACAGACCGGCGCAATATCGCCTGGAAGGCCGCGGAGGCTTTTGAAGCAGCCTGCGGCCCCCTGCCCGGGGGGCTGCGCGTCGGCATCGAAAAACGGATTCCGTCGTCGGCGGGCCTGGGGGGCGGCAGCGCGGACGGCGCGGCGGTGCTGGAGGCCATGCGCCGCATGCTCCGGCCCGGTATGACCGATCTCGCGCTGCGCCGCGCCGCCGAGGGCGTGGGGGCGGACCTGCCCTTCTGTCTCGCCGGCGGGCTCTGCCTGGCCCAGGACATCGGTGGGGTGCTGAGTCCTCTGCCGTCTCTGCCGGCGGATTACATCATCCTGCTGGCCAAACCGGACTGCGCCATATCCACCGCCGAGGCCTACGCCGCCATCGACCGCAGGCCTTTGGAGCATCCGGACAGCGCGCGGGCGCTCTACCATGCCTGGCGGGGGGAATGGAACGCGCTGTTCCCCTTATGCGCAAACGTTTTTGAGCAGGTGATTGATCTGCCCGTGCTGGACCGTATCCGGCGCGTGATGCGGGAGCATGGCGCGCTGCTGGCCCAAATGAGCGGTTCCGGGCCCACGGTGTTTGGGATTTTTGAAGCTGGGGCGGAGACAAACGCCCTGAAATGCCGGCAGGCGCTGGCAAAATATGCTGAAACTTATCACTGCGGCAGCGTGGAAAAGTGTTTCATATAGTTAAATTGCCTCTTCAGAAGATTTTCAATGAAAATATGGCTAATATGAAAAATTTTACTTGCTTTTTTATTTCGAATATGTTAAATTATTGGTGGCGGGGGTGGCGTTGCCGTCATTTGTTAGCGGTACGCGCCTCAAATATGTATTAAGGAGTGGTTTTATCATGAAAACAACCGCGATTGATCCCCACAAATCCTCCATTGGCGGGCTGGACGCGAATATCGCCGCGTTGATCCCCTACGCCGCGCTGTTCGTTCTGTCCTGGTTCAACTATGCGAACTGGATTGTCTGGGCGGTTCCGCTGGTCTTCCTCTTTCTGGAAAAGGAGAGCGTTTTCGTCAAGTTCAGCGCCGCGCAGGCCCTGGTTCTTGGCATTGTGCGCTCGGCGTTTTCCATCGTGTTCTCCATTCTGGGCTGGATCTTCAGCGCTTTGGCCGCGAACAGGATTGAGCGCTACTGGACGAGCGAAGCCATCTTTTCCGGCAGCACGCGCGGCGCCGGCGGCGGTATCTGGACCGTGCTTCTGACCATCACAGGCATTATCTCCTGGATTGTTGCGGCGGCCATCGCCATCGCGGCGGCTTACGCGGCTTACATGGCCTTCTCCAACAAAAAGCTTGAGCTTCCCGTGGCCAGCGGCCTTGCCGCGAAGTTCAGCGAAAAAATTGGCGGCGGCGGCGACAGCAACAGCGGCAGCAGCAACACCAACGCCGCGCCGTAAAACACAACTGGCACAAGTTAAGCAGGGTATCGTCATTTGATGATACCCTGCTTTAAATATTTTGCCGGTAGGGGTTCAAAAATTTGAACCCTGATCAATTGACTTCTGGATTGGGTTCAAAATTTTGAACCCCTACAGTTCCGTGGTTTTTCCGGTTTCGTTTGACAGGTAGCCCGCCTCAATGATCCGCGTGAGCTGGAGCGCCTCATCCAATCCGTAGCCCTCCGGTTCCCCGGTGCCGTTGGCGCAGGCCTGCAGGAACTGGAGCAGCGGCTGGGGCTCCTCGGCGGGAAGCTCCTCCTCCCGCGCGGGGCGCATTTGCCTGTCCTCCGCCGCGAGGCAGAAATGCAGCTCCCCGCCGCGCATAAAAGCGGCCCCCTGGGTGCCATAAACCTCCAGCAGATCCGGTACGCCGTCGGTGACGAAGGCCGTTTCGCAGGTGCCGATTACACCCTCCGCGAACTCCGCCAGAATAATGGCGTTCTCGTCGCCGGTGGTGCCGTAAATGTTGCTCATCAGGCAGCTCAGGCGTTTGGGCGTGCCGAACAGCCAGGCCATGATATAAACCGGATGCGCGCCCAGATCCATCATCGCGCCGCCGCCGGAGCTCGCCAGGTCATACCAGCGCTCGGGCAGCCAGTTTTCGCTCACGCCGCTGTGGCTGCGGCGGAACCGCCCGCCCGTCACGCGGCCAAGCTTGCCCTCCGCGGCCATTCGCTGCACGCAGCGAATCGCGCGGTCCGCCTTGCAGGAAAGCCCGATGGTGAAGATGACGCCGCTTTCGCCGATCACGCGGCACAGCTCCCGGGCTTCCGCAGCGGTGACGGCCAGAAGCTTTTCCGTGAAGATGTGTTTTCCCGCCCGGGCGGCCTTCGCCAACAGCGCCGGGTGCATCGTTGTGGGGGAGCAGCAGACCACGGCGTCGATATCCTCCCGGGCCAGAAGGGCGTCCGCGTCGGGCTCGAAGGCCGCGCCCAGCTCCTCCGCCCAGGCCGCGCCCCGCGCCGGATCCTCATCCCAGACGGCGGCGATTTCAGCCAGACCGCTGTTTTGGATGTCGCCGGCATACCCGCCCGCGTGCACATGCCAGGAGCTTAGCATGCCGATTTTCAGCTTTTTCATATGATTTTCCTCCCGCGTATCTATATTGTCGCTTTTTGGCGAGATCAGCTTCAGCAGCTTGTCTTTGAAGACCACCGTCCCAAGGCTGACGACGGCAACCGCCGCGGTCACGGCGACCAGCATTTTCACGTTGCCGTCATATACGTGCGCGCCGAGCCAGACGGTGATCAGCATGCCCGGGATACGCCCAATCGTCGAAAGCAGAAAAACCTTGCGGGCCTTCATGCTGGTCAGCCCCAGAAAATAGGGGAAGAAGTCCTTGGGGCATGGAATGATATAAAGAAACAGCAGAATCAGCGTGGATGTATTTGTGGAAAGCAGGCCTTCGATTTTTTGAAGGTTTTTCTCGCTGACGAACAGCGTCACCACGCGCCTGCCAAAAACGCGGGAGATGTAAAATGAAATCACCGTGCCGATAAGCGTGCCCACGCTTCCGATAAAAAGCCCGCCCCAGATGCCGTAAAACGCGCCGCCGAAAAACTGCACCAGCGCCGCCGGAATCGCGGAAATCACCACCTGCAGCGCGTTGATCGCCGTCAGCACGAGGATGCCGAGGCTGCCAAAGTCCTGAATCCAGTCACGCATCTGCTCCGCCGAGGCCACCAGGGCTTCCGGCTCAAAAATACTGCCGCCGGGCTCGACGATGCCGGTCAGGATGTGACTGTAGCCCAGCCCGAGATAAATCATCAGACCAAGAATCAGCAGCAGCGCGGCAATGCTGATGGCATCCTTCCTCTCGAATTTGCGCTTTAATATTCTCATAGGCGCCCCCTCTCTAACGTAACATTTTATCACACCAAGACAAAAAAAGCAAACGTTTTCATGCCGCGGACAGAGCATGGGAATTATCTTCACTTTTCAGAAGATAAAAGCTTGTGTTTTCAGAAGGAATGTGCTATAATACATCGACATGCGGGCCGCGCGCCTGTATGCGTCAATAAAAAAGAGAGAGGAACTACGCACATGAAAAAGAGGATTTTCGCATTGCTCCTGGTCGCCGCGCTGGCCGTCGCCGCCGTTGCGCTTACCGCCTGCTCCGCCAAAGAGGACGGCCCGGCCGAAACCACAGACGCGGTTGTGGAAAACAACAACACCGAAGCCCCCGCCAACAATACGCCGAACGCTCCCGCCGGGAATCTGGCTGAGCTGGCCGCGGAGGCGAACATATCCGCCGAGGCCGCCAACGCCGCCAGCGGCGGCGCCTTCAACATTGAGGTCAAAGCGGATGGCGACAAGCTTATCTATGCCTATACCTACGCCGTAGAGCTGCCGGCGGAGGCGCTGCAGGCCTCCCTGGATGCCGCCGGCGAAAGCTTTGGCGGGCAGATCGAAGGCTTCAGGGCCGCGGGCTATGACATCAGCGCCATTGTGATTCAATTCCTGGATCAGAACGGCAAGGAGCTCGCCAGCAAGGAATTCAACTAAATCCGGTGGAGACTGGAGGGAAAACCCATGCCGTATCGTTCCCGGCCGCCCAAGGATCCCCGTAAAAAAAAGCGCCGCTGGCCGCTTTTGCTGCTGCTGCTTTTGCTGCTGCCGCTGGTTATTCCGGTGGTGCTCGTTTTCGTGACGCTGGGCAAAATCAACCGGGATATCCCGATAAAAGAAATCGACCGGGATATGATCGTCCAGGAGACCATTGACAAGACCGGCCATGAAGATATTTTTGCGGAAGCGGACGAAGATATTCGGGAGAATTTCCACGATGTCGTTTGGAGCCACGCTGACGTGACCAATGTACTCATCGCCGGCATAGATCTTGGCGACGGTGGCTCCGCCCAGGAGGCCTATGCCCGCAGCGACGCCATGCTGCTGCTGTCGGCCAACCGGCGGACCAAAACCGTCTCCATGGTCTCCCTGCTGCGCACCGTTTACGCGGCGATTCCGGGCTTTCCCAACACGCGGCTGAATATGGCGCACGCCTACGGCGGGCCAAGGCTGCTGGTCGAAACGGTGGAAAGCAACTACAAGGTAAAAATCGACCACTTCATGACCGTGGACTTTGACGGCTTCGCGCGGCTGGTGGATATTCTGGGCGGGGTCACCATCCCGCTTTCCGCCCCGGAATGGGAAGCCCTCGTACCATTTTTTCCATTGCTGGAGGAGGGCGTCAACGAGCTCAACGGGGCGCAGGCCCTGGCCTACAGCAGGCTGCGCTGGATCGATTCCGACCTGGCGCGCACCCAGCGGCAGCGCAACGTGCTGGAGCAGCTGGCCGCCAAAGCAAGAGGCATGAGCCTCGGCCAGTTCAGCCGCGGCGTTGACGCCATCCTGCCGCTGGTCACCACCGATATGAGCTCCCTGCAGCTGATTCGCCTGCTGCCTTACGCAGCTTATAAAACACAGCAAAGCATTATGCCGAACAAGCAGCCCCGCCCCGTTCGCGTCGGCAATGTCGATGTGCTTATCATCGACTGGAAGACCGAGGTTCGCGGGCTGCACGAGCTGCTGTATCCCGGGCTGCTTCCGGAATAACGCCCCAAAGCCCGCCCTCCTGTTGCTGACAGGAGGGCGGTTTTTTATTTTTTTATCTTTTATTTTTTATCGCGCGTTCCTGCTTCGACATAATTTATCGCGCGGAGCATTTATGATATATAGAAAGTATGATATAAAATATTATTTTAAAATAATATATATTATATAAAGGACAAGCTTGCTGAAAGGATGAATCATATGCCTGTAGAAATTAAACTGGATGGACAGCGGATGGTCGCGGCGCTGAGCGGCGAAATCGACCATCACAACGCCTTGTTTGTCAGGGAGCAGATCGACGAGGCGCTGGTGCGGCTGCGGCCGCCCACGCTCTGCCTGGACTTTGACGCCGTCAGCTTCATGGACAGCTCCGCCGTGGGGCTGGTGATGGGGCGTTACCGGGGCATCAGCGCCTATGGCGGCGCGCTGGAGGTCGTCAATTTATCGCCGAGCTCCTACCGCGTCATGAAGCTGTCGGGCCTGCAGGCCCTGGCCATATTAAAAGAAAAACGGCAAGAAAAGCAACAGGGGGTAACCACAAAATGAAACAGCGCCTGATCAACCAGATGAAGCTGGAGCTGGACAGCCACTCCATCAACGAAGGCTTTGCGCGCGCGGTGTTGTCGGCGTTCGCGGCGCAGCTGGATCCCACCGTGGAGGAGCTCACGGACATCAAAACCGCGGTGAGCGAGGCGGTGACCAACTGCATCGTGCACGCGTATCCGGATCACTGCGGAAGAATCTACATATGGGCCGGCATATATGACGGCGGTCTGGTGCGTATCCGCGTGCGGGACCGGGGCTGCGGCATCGCGGATATCGCGCAGGCGCGGCAGCCGCTGTTCACCACCCTGGGCGAGGAGCGCGCGGGGCTTGGCTTCGCTGTTATGGAGAGCTTTATGGACCGCGTGAAGGTGCGTTCCGCCCCGGCGGACGGCGGCGCCGCCGCAAGCGGCACCACCATAACGCTGGAAAAGCAGATTCGGGGACGTGCGGCGGGAGGTACGGCGGATGCCCGCTGAAACGCGGACCCGCTGTGACCGCAACGAATTCGTCGAGGCCAACATGGGTCTCGTTTACACTTGCGCGCGCCGCCTGCAGGGCAGAGGCGTGGAATTCGAGGATTTGGTGCAGGCGGGCTGCGTGGGCTTAATCAAGGCCTCGGACGCTTTTGACACCTCGCGCGGGCTGGCTTTTTCCACCTACGCGGTGCCGGTGATCCTGGGGGAAATCAAGCGGCTGTTCCGCGAGGGCGGGGCGGTCAAGGTGGGGCGTACGATCAAGGACCGCGCCCGGGAGCTGCTCCGGAAAAAGGAGCTGCTGGCCGAGGAGCTCGGGCGCGAGCCCGGCATCGCCGAGCTGGCGGCCGCGGCGGGCCTGGATGTATCCGAGGCCGCGATGCTGCTTTCCTCCGCTATGCCGGTGATCTCGCTCACCATGTCGGAGGAGCATCCCGGCTCGGAGCTGGATCTGCCGGTGGATTCCCCCGCGCAGGCCATCTCAGACCGCATCGCGCTGCGCGAGGTGCTGGAGGACCTGGATTTGAACGACCGCAGGCTGATCGAATACCGCTACTATGGCTCCATGACGCAGACCCAGGTCGCCGACCGGCTGGGGATGACACAGGTGCAGGTTTCGCGCCGGGAAAAGGCGATTCTGCAAAGGCTGCGGGGTTATTTGCTGCAATAAGCGGGCCGCGCCCGCTTGCATTTTTTTGTTCTATATGATAAAATAACCTCCGGATCACAAAAATCTCCGGAGGTTATTTTCATGTCCCTTCTATTTCAAAACATCTTACATTATCTCTGCCTGGGCCTGGATTACCTGCTGTCCTTCGTTCTGCTGGGGCTGGGGATGGTGGGCGGTGTTTTGCCCCGGTGCCCGGCGGAGCCGGTGATTCCGGATACCCCCGGCTTTCAGATGGTGCGGAGCCTGCATCTGGGCTGGAACCTGGGCTGCTCCCTGGAATCGTTCTTTACGGATGAAAACGGCAGCGCCGAAACCGGCTTGGGCACAGAGACCATGTGGGGCAACCCGCCCACCACCCCGGCGGTGATGGAAACGCTGTACGAGGCGGGGTTCCGCACGGTGCGCATCCCCGTCACCTGGGCGAACCATATGGACGCCGGCGGAGGCATCGACCCGGAATGGATGGCGCGGGTTCGGCAGGTGGTGGACTACGCCTATGACACCGGCCTTTATGTGATTCTCAACATGCACAACGACGACTGGTATCATTACGTTCCCAGCCTGGCGGCCGAGGAGGCCACCACCGCCTGGTACCGCAACGCCTGGGAGCAGATCGCCGGGGAATTCGCCGGCTACGGCGAGCGCCTGCTCTTTGAGGCGATGAACGAGCCGAAGGTGGCCGGCAGCCTGCTGGAGTGGAAAAACGGCCTCATCAGCGAGCGGCGGGTTCTCAACAGGCTCAACGCGGCCTTCGTTGAGACCGTGCGCGCCGCCGGGGGCTATAACGCGGACCGCTGGCTGCTGATTCCCACCTACGCGGCCTCCGCCGAGCCCCTGGTCATGCGTTCGCTCCGCCTGCCGGACGACGAGCGCCTCATCGTCTCCATCCATGCCTACGTTCCCTGGCAATACACCGACGGCGCGGGGAATCCGGAGGCGAAGGCCTATACCCGGGCCGGCGAGAAAAGCGTCGCGCGAATGCTGGACAACATCTACCGGGCGTTCATCTCCAGGGGAATCCCCGTATATCTGGGAGAGTTCGGCGCGGCGGACAAGGACAACAGCGCCGACCGCGCGCGCTACGCGGCGGATTACATCACCCGGGCCGCGCGCTACGGCATGACCTGCGGCTGGTGGGATAACGGGCTGCTGCCCCACGAGGAATACAACGGCAACTCCTTTGCCCTGCTCAACCGCGCGGATTGCAGCTGGTATGAGCCGGAAATTGTGGAGGCTATGGTGCGCGCGGCAAACCTATGAAGAATCATTGAAGAATATATGAAAAACTTTCCAAAAGATTAGAGTTGCCTAAGGTTTTGCAATTGGCAATTTCAACCATGGAATACGTTAAATTGACAAAATCTTTAGTTAAATGAAGCAAAAATTGCATATCATTTGAATCCGGAACCTTATGATTTACTTGAAGGTTCACGGATTCTTTCTCTTTTGATTTTCTTTTTTTACTGCGAGAAATTGTCAAAAAAATTTTTTTCAAAAAGGATATTGACCTTGCAGTTGGTGCAGGCCGCATACTGGTAGCACACCAAGAAGTGTCGAAAGAATAAAAAGCCCGAAAGAATATAACCGAAAGAACACAGAAAGAACACAGAAAGAACACAACCGAAAAGAAAGGAGGGGAAGCATGAAAAGCATGGAACAAGCCAACTGGCTGAACGCCCTTCTGGAGGAGGCGGACACAGCGGAGCTGGAGCGCTTGCTGAACGAAGTGGAAGCGCCCGCGAAAAACCGTTCGCTCCCGGTCCCTTCCAACGCGGGCCAGCTGGACCCCAGCGATATTATTCAGACCACCCGGAAGCCGCCGGACTGGATATGGGAGCACGCGCTCCCGGGAGAGTATGGACTTTCGCGGAACCCCGCGCCGGTCATTCCCGCCGAAGGCGAAGCCGCCCCTTCGGGGCACAGGAAAAAAGCAACGCCGCTGACAGTGGCTTCCAACCTTCTCTTCTACGTGACAATCCTCTTTATGGTCGGCGCGGCGCTGCTGGTGAACATGAAGACCAACAATGGCCGCACGCAGATTTTCGGCTATTCCCTGTTTGAGGTGGAAACCGGCAGCATGCAAAGTGTAATCCCTGTGGGCTCACTGATCATCACCAAGCAGGTGGAAAGCCCGGAAATCATTCAGGTGGGTGACGTGATCAGCTTCACGATGATCGATAATCAGATCTGGACCCATAAGGTGATTGAGATCGTGCCGAACTTCGACGGCAGAGGTATGCTGGGCTTTCGCACCCAGGGCACGGACAACCCGGACCCCGACCCCGACCTGGTGGCCGCGGTGAACGTGGTGGGGAAGGTGGAGCGTTCCATTCCCGGCCTGGGCTATACGCTGCGCTACCTCAGGAACAACATCGGCTATGTCTTCGCCGCCTTTGGCATGATTTTACTGATCTCCATCGCCCTGCGCGTGCTGTTGGGCGAGGGCAGAAGCAGCGGCGGTGATGAAAACAAAGATCAGAGCGAAAAAGAGCGCTGGCGCCGGCGCCCCAAGAACCTCCACGCGCTGGCATGAATGAGTTGGTATGAACAGGACGCGCGGAACAGGCACTTCCTAACGGCTTGTTAGTACATAAAAATTTGAATGGGTAGAAGCCCGAAGAAAGGAACTGAAGCAATGAAAAGAAACAGCAGCATCCGAAAGAAAGCGGCTGCGGCGGTCGCGCTGGCCGCGATCCTCATCACCTCCGTAGGCGGAACGCTTGCCTACAGGGATTTCAAGCAGCACAAAAGCAATGAACTTGGCGGCATAGACCTCCATTACGAGGCCCGGCTGGTGGAAGACTTCGTGGAACGCCCCGACTGGAAGGTCGAGGACGGCGACGTCAAAAAGGAAATCCGTGTGGCCAACGTGGGCCGCAGGGACGACGGTTACGGCAATGTATATGTCCGCTTGCAGCTCAAGGAGTACATGGAAATCGGCGAGGTCACCTACGTTGAGACCGAAAAGCGCTACATGATCGACATCCATGGGCAATATATCACCCGCCCCACGCAGGAGGAGGCCGCACGCGACTTCCCGGGCCACAACTACGCGGAGCTGACTGACGCGGTCACCGGCGCGAGCGGCTGGTTCATCGAGACCCAGGCCCATGACCCCAACGGCCAGATGGGCAAGCACGTGATCACGAACATCATCGTCGGCGACGCCGATCCGGTCATCCCGGACAGCATGCGCGCGGTCAACCTGAACCACCACGGCGTGATGGTCAACGGCGAGCTGGTGACCAGGAGCGACGAATGCGATTACCCGGTGCATCCCTGGGATTACGCCAACGGCCTTGACGTGCGCGAGTACATCGAAGCCTATATCACCTGGGGCCTGAACACCGGCGCGATTATCCGCTATTCCGACTGGATCCTGGATCCCGTGCCCGTGGCTAAGTGGATCGTGGACGATTCCCCCAACGGCGACGGCTGGGCCTACTGGGGCCAGCCCCTGCTCCCCGAGAGCGAAACGGCGAATCTCCTTGATACCGTGAAGCTCATCAGCCAGCCCGACGGCAGCTTCTACTATGTGATCCATGTGGACATGGAGGCCGTCTCTCTGGACGAGCTGATTAAGAACGACCCCGACCTGGGCTGGAACGGCGATATCCGCGACAGCTACATCCAGAACGCGCCCTCCGCGCGCTTCAACGGCGCCACCCCCACCGAGGTGGAGGTTGGCAAGAGCGTCAATTCCCCCAGCGTAACCATCGGCCCCGAGGGCTCTGACCAGAGCCCGCTGAAGTGGAGCTCCAGCAATCCGAGCCTCGCCACGGTTGACCAAAACGGCGTTGTGACCGGCGTTGCCAAGGGCGGCCCCGTGACCATCACCGTCACCGGCCCCAACGGCGGGCGCGAATCCTACACCATCACGGTTGTCGAGGGCGAGACCACGACAACGGCGCCCGTCACGGTTCCCGCCACCGGCGTGACCATCAATGGCGGCAACAAGAACATGACCGTGGGCCAGACAGAGAACCTTACCATCACGAAGGTGCCCGGCGGCACGACGGATACCCCGGTGTGGAGCAGCAGCGACTCAGCCATTGTTGAGGTGGACCAGAACGGCAAGATCACGGCCAAGGCCCCCGGCACGGCGACCATCACCGTGACCATGGAGCCCAGCGGCGTGAGCAACAGCATCACCGTAACGGTAACGGCGGCCGCGCCGGAAGAGCTGCCCCTGAAGAACGGTGAAGGCCCCTATGAGGCGCTTTCGGACGATTTCCGCTTCAATGGCTGGATCCGTCCCTCCTCCTTCATCATCGCGGATCTGGAAAATGAGTGTACCTTCAAGCTGAAGGATATTCTGGCAGCCAGCTTCGGCACGGATTACAGCGGCATCACCGTGACGGCGAAAAACACCGCGCTCAACCAATACTTCAGCATCGGCGCGGACCATCTCGACGGCGACCTTTCGATCCTTTCTACCTATATCGGAGACAAAGCGTCCTGGGACGCCACGATTCAAGCCGATGACCCGCCGCCCACCTTTGAAGTGGAGCTGGTTCTGCACAAGAGCGGCTACGCCGATACGAACATCAAGGTCATCGTCAGCTACCATCCGGACACCTATTACTTTGGCTAATTCCAACAGGGCGTTAGTTGAATGAAGCAAATGAATGAAGCAAGCTTTGATTTGAAAGGAGTTCATTTTATGACACAGAAGATATTCAACAGGAAGAAAAACCGTGTCATTGCGCTGGCCCTGGCCGCCGTGCTCGCGGTGTCGGCCATCGGCGCCGGCATTGGCAGCACCCTGGCCGCAAAGCCAAACGTGCCTGTTGAGATCAGTAAGCCAAACACCTATACCGAAATCGCCAAGGGCGCCACCAGGAGCGAGCTGGGCAGAGGCCTGCGCTACCAGGATACCAGCGACGCGGCTATCGCGACGGCCACGGTCAACGCCGGGGGCACGGAGCTGCAGGTAACCGGAAACAGCGCCGGCGTGGCAACCATCAGCGTAGGCTCCAACCAGGGCTATGTCGTCGGCATGAATTATCAGATCCGCGACGACAGTCTCATCGGCGACTGCTACGTAAAAAATGGCGGCGAGCTTTATCTGAAAGCCCCCACCGCCTCGAACCCCAACGTGACCGCCGCCAGCCCTGTTGTGGTCGATAAGGCCTTCAACACCATCACCTGGCGCTCCCTGCAGGCGGACGTGGCCACGGTGAACGCCAGCGGCGTCATCAAGGCCGAGGGCAAGGGCGCGGCCATCATCCTCGGTGAGTTCACCGACATCTGGGGCGTCAGGCGCGATATCCATATCCTTGTGATGGTGGGCATCCGCAGCGGCTCCCTGGCCGATCTGCTGGAGTGGATCGCCAAGGGCGAGGGCATCCTCGAGCTGGAGGACAACCCCTACACCTCCGGCAGCCTGGCGGATCTGGAAAACGCCGTGGACGGCGGCTGGGACGTGGTTGACATGGAGGATCCCAGCGAACAGCAGGTGCAGGACGCCATTGACGCCATCAAGGACGCCATCGACGCCCTGGAGAAGGACAAGCAGCGCCCCGAGAATGTTCTGGGCCCCGATTCGGGCGGCAACTACTACAAGCCCGTGGATTATCCGCCCAATGTCTATGAGATCGTGGACGAGGACGGCAACTCCATCAGCCAGCCCCCCGCGTATATCTACAACGAGGACGGCGACCCCATCGGCTCCGAGGAAAAGAACCGCCCAGCCGAAAAGGGCGACAACGAATGGACCTATTGGGTGGAAGACCCCGAGGGCAGCAACATCTGGAAGAAGGTTGACAGCAATGGCAGCCTGGATGAGGACAGCGCCATCTGGGGCGGCGGCAACGGCAAGCCCGGCGGCGGCGACGACAAGCCCGCGAAGCTGTTTGACAACGACTATTGGGTCAACCGCGGCCAGAACGTCTGGCAGAAGGTCAACCCCAACGGCAACAACAATAAGCAGCTTGGCCCGGTCACCGGCGGCGGCCCCGACAGAGACCCCTCCACCGACGGCGTAACGCAGATCTATGAGCACAGCGACGGCAAGTTCTTTGTCGGCCCCCTGGGCGAGCCGGGACATGAGTACTACTACGGCGACCCCATCGGCGGCGACGGCTTCCTTGACAGCACCGCGGGGCAGCTCTACGGCGACGACGTGATCTGGTATAAGGACAGCAACGGCAACATGACCACCACGCCGCCCGTGGGCGGAGGCAACCCCGACGTGGCCGATGAAAACGGCAACGGCGGCAGGGTGCTCAGCCCCGAGCAGACCGGCGACACCGTTGACTGGATCGAAATCGCCCGCAGCGGCGCCTACTCCCTGATCCTGCGCTCAAGCTTTCTTAACGCGTACAACGGCTACAACGGCGACGCAATGTGGCAGGTCGCGACCTTCGGCGCGAACACAAACTACATTGGCTCCACGACCCAGACCAGGATCAACAACTGGTTCAAGACGATCACCACGGTCACCGGCGGCGACAATCTGCCCAGCGACGCCCGCCTGCGCGATTACACGATGCAGAACGACGCGACAACGAAGCTCGGCATGGGCAGCACCGTATCCGGCATGACCAACGCCTTCAGCTTACCGACTCCCTTCCCGGCCGGCGACGGCGACAATGTCGCCTTCGCGCTGAGCTATACCGAAGCCGCGAATTTCGTCTCCATTACACACGACGTGCGTGGCATGAATCCTGAAATACAGCCCAGCGCCGCGGCCGCGGTCAAGAATTTCAACAAGCTCCCCAGCCAAAACCAGGATATCTGGCTGCGCACCCCGGGGGATATCAACGGA
>Ga0099364_10003804_pt1 | contig 23192 bp, 21 predicted proteins | sample TergutTh196P3_FD_73070 | JGI IMG/M metagenome (GOLD analysis project Ga0099364, IMG submission 73070) | Microcerotermes parvus P3 segment gut microbial communities from Pointe-Noire, Republic of the Congo - Th196 P3 | ecosystem: Host-associated > Arthropoda: Insects > Digestive system > Gut ...
GTTTTTATGATTTAGAGGTCTTACTTTGATTATCTTGATAGGGATTATAGGTACGGATTAAGAGCTAGCAAGGCAAAAAATAAAATCTTAGGAGTTTTTAAAAATGAGAAAAAAAAGAAAAAACTTTTTTTGGATAATGGTTTTGATTGCAGTATTAATAATGAGCTGCAACACCAAAGCACCAGAAAAAAATGACCCAGTGTTTTCGCCACCGAGAAATTTAATGGCATTACCTTTAGTTGAAGAAAATATGCTTTTTTGGTATGAGCCAATAGATTTTATCAACACTAATCTTGTAGGGTATAAAGTATACAGAAACGGAGTAGTATTAAATGAGTTTATCTCTGCAGATATTACTTGTTTTTCTGATTTTAATATAGAATATTCATATATTTATAGGTACTGGGTTACTGCACTTTATGAAGATTATGATGGTGAATCAGAGCCATCAAATTTTATTGAAATCTACCCTATTCCATTATTATTTTTACCTCCGAGAGACCTTTTAGGAGAGGTAGATGGCTCTACGATAAAGCTGAGCTGGCGTCAACCACCAAAGCATCAAACTTCTGACGATTTATCAGGTTACACCGTATACAGAGATGATAAGCTATTGACCCCATCCTATATTACTGATTTGAATTTCACAGATTTTGATATGCCTGAAGGTGTCTATACATATTGGGTCTGTGCTGTTTATAGTGATGAATATTCATCCCCTCCCAGCAATGTTATAATTGTAGAGGTAGAAAACTAATAAAAATAATGGACAATGGATAATTGATAATTATCCATTGTCCATTAAAGATACGGGGGGGCAATAATGACTTTTCGGAGAGAGGTCATAAATTCGTTCCCCACAAATCAAGTTATGGCAACATAATCACGACAAATTCCCCTTTTTTTAAGTTTTCTGTCTTTGCTATTACATCAGTGATGTTTGATTTGATGATAAACTCCTCTGGTTGCGTTAGTTTATAAGTAAAAACAATTTTCTTTTGATTTCCACAGATTGCTTTTATATCTTTTAATAGAGGTTTCATTCTATAGGGTGTGTCCAAAATAATTATAGGTATTTTTTCTAAATTAAGTTCTTTTAATTCTTTTTGTCTTATTTCTTTTTTTTGTGATAAAAAACCGACATATTTATAAGAAGCATTATAATTTTCGTTGCCAGCGACCATCAAAGCAGTCATAATAGAAGAAACACCTGGTATTGGTATCACGGAGAGATTATTTTGATGAAACATGTTTATTAAAATAGCACCAGGGTCAGCGACACTAGGAGTTCCAGCCTCTGAAATCATAGCCGCTGAGTAGTTTTGCTTGACTATATAGTTCAAAATGTTCTTTGCTTCTGTTTTCTCATTGTGTTCATTTAGGATGATTATTTCTTTATTTTGTATCTGAAGTCTTTTGAGGATTCTCTCGGTAGTGGCTCTTTCCTCACCAATGATTAAATCAGCATCTTTTAGGGTTTGTATTGCCCTAAGAGTAAAATCGTCAAAATTACCTATAGGAACGGCAACGGGATAAAGGCATTTTTTTTTGAGCATAGCTACTCTAAAATAAATGATAATTAGTAATTAGTAATTAGTAATTAGTAATTACTAATTACTAATTTCGCATAGATTTCGTAATCCAGTATCCACTGAAACATATTAATAAAGCACCGACAATCAAGTAAAAATTTAATTTGAGATTGAGGAATAAAACTTCATTTATGGTAGTAAAAAAGATAGTCAAAAGGAAGAGAATAGAGGCAGTATTTGCTTTTATATAAACGAGAGCAAAACTCCAAAATAAGTAGGCAAGTCCACTTTGAAAGATACCCATTTCAAGAACCCAGAGCCATTGAATTTGGTTGCTGGGTAAAGACTTGGCAGTCAACATAAAAGGAGTGCAGGCAATAGCAGCAATGAGCATGATTTTGAATTGGAATTTTACTACACTAATAGGGTCATTTTTAAATTTCTTTAAAACATCAGCAGAAAAGAAAATATATGCACCAAAAGTTATACCAGTCAAGATACCGAGAAAGATACCGAGATAATATCCGTCTGACAATTCTGGGAAATTATCTTTGCCCAATAGGATTAAGGCAATACCAAGAAAAGATATAATCAAAGCAACAATTTCAGCTAATTTTGGCTTGATACCATAAAAAACCAGAGTAGCAAGCAGGACAAAGATTGGGGAGAGGTTTTCGAGTATCATTACAAAAGTTCCTGGTAAGTAATTTAAAGTTAGATGGAAAACAATAGTGTTTGCGATGAGTCCAATACCAGAAATTAAGAGGATTTTTTTCCAATCGTCAAACCAATTTATCCTAAGGCTATTATTGAAAAGTAAAAAGGTAAAAAAAACAAAAGTTCCAATCCACAATCTGAAAGAAAACACAAAATACATATCAACGCCACCAAGGGCGAGAAATCTACCTGCGGGACCGTGTATTCCCCAAAGGAAAAGTGCAATAAAAGCGAATATCCAGGCTTTTTTCATTAGGCAATAGGCATTAGGCATTGTTAGTTACAGCGATTTCTGTCTCAATGTCAAAAAAATGTGCTTTTGACAAGTCGAGAGTAATATTCAATGTTTGGTCAATTTCTGGAAATATTTTTGGGTCAAAGCGGGCTGTAAGACTAATGTCATTGATTTTCACATAGACCATATATTCGTTTCCGAGTGGCTCTACGAGTTCACAAAAAGTGTTTATTTTCACAGGAATTTCAGCTAGAGAGCATAGCCTACTATCATAAATATCTTCTGGTCTAATGCCGAGAGTAATGTTTTTATGAGGGTAGTTTTTTAGCTTTGAGGATATTTCTGGTGGTAAAGGTATTTTGATAGTATCCCTCCCCTTCCCCTCCCACTCATTCTTCATGGGGGGGGCAGATCGAGAATCTCGACCCATAATGATTAGAAAAAGTTCATTATTTTCTTGAAAGAGTTCCCCAGTGATAAAGTTCATAGCAGGACTTCCTATAAAGCCAGCTACAAACATATTTACGGGTTTATTATAGACATTGATTGGTGTGTCAATTTGCTGGATGACACCATCTTTCATGACGACAATTTTGCTACCCATAGTCATAGCTTCAATTTGGTCGTGGGTAACATAAATCATCGTAGCTTGTAGAGCATGATGAAGTTTTGAAATTTCTGTTCTCATCTGGACTCTCATTTTGGCATCTAGGTTTGAAAGAGGTTCGTCAAAGAGGAATACTTTTGGATTTCTGACGATAGCTCTTCCGAGAGCGACTCTTTGTCTTTGACCCCCTGAAAGTTGTTTTGGTTTTCTATCAAGAAGAGCTTCAATATTGAGCATTTTAGCAGTATTAAGGACTTTTTCATTGATTTCAGATTTCGATGTTTTTCGGAGTTTTAGAGCGAATGCCATGTTTTCATAGACACTCATATGGGGATAAAGAGCATAATTTTGAAAAACCATAGCAATATCTCTATCTTTCGGTGCGACATCATTGACCTTTTTGTCATCGATGTAAATGCTACCTTGAGTGATAGTTTCAAGACCTGCTATCATCCTTAATGTAGTAGTTTTTCCGCAGCCTGAAGGTCCGACTAATACCACAAATTCTTTTTCTTCAGCTGTAAAACTTGCATTAATGACAGCATGAACAGAATTGTCAAAAATCTTTGAGACATTTTCTACGATTACTTTACCCATAATAATACCTTTATTAATTTATAATTTACAATTTATAATTTATTATTAAACACAGAGAAGTGGAGTTACAAGTTACAAGTTACAAGCCCCCCCCTTCCCCCCCCGCTCGCAAGCTCACGGGGGGGGCATATCGAATGCCAATTATCCATAATCCATTATCCATTATCCATTTGGTAAAACTCCACTCTATTTTTACCTTTCGATTTAGCGAGATACATAGCTTTATCAGCTTCCATTATCATTTTATCGAGCAGGTTTGGTTTCACGGACTCTATTTTTGAAATCATTGATATGCCAATAGAAACAGTAACCCTTATAATATCGCCGTTTTCAGTTTTTATTTCAAGATTTTCTAGTGTTTGTCTTAGTTTTTCAGCAGTTTTAAGAGCTTTTTGTTTATTGACATTAAGTAATAAAAGTAGAATTTCTTCACCTCCAAATCTAATGAGCATCTTTTGTTTTTTAAAAAAAGACTTAATGGCTTTACAAGAGACTTTTAGGACTTTATCGCCCTCAATATGTCCATAATTATCGTTAACCTTTTTAAAATCATCAAAATCAAGGAGTAAAAAACTAACTGGTACTTTTGCTTTCATTGCATTGACAAAGAACTCACTAATCTTTTCCCACAAATATCTTCTATTGTATAGCTTTGTGAGTCCGTCTGTAAAAGAATATTCTTGAAAGGTGCTATGAGCTTTTTGCAGCTCCTCATAAGCGTTTTTTAATGATTTGATATAATGGTTGTTGTGGAGATTGTTTTCTAAAATAATTTCGAGCATTTTGTCTTCATAAGTCTTTCTAATACTTAAATATTCAGAGAGTTTTAAAACATCCTGTAAAGAAGATATTTGATTTACAATTTCTTTCCATTTACGGGAAAGAAAATTGTTTGCTCTAGTAAGATGAAAGATAGATTTTTCAAAATTTTGATTGTCTTTTGCATAGAAATCACCACAAAAAAGGTGTAAAATATACCATTCATCGTTATCCAAAAAATCCTCTGGACATGCTAAGAGTAGATTAGCATATCCCATAGCAGCTTCCCTATTAAACAGCCTTTTATGTAAAAATAAGATGTAGAGTAGTAAGGTATAAGCATGATTAATCTGGGGGAGTAGTTTATTTGAGAGTAAATTAAGAATAGTTTCGGCTAATTTGGGGTTTTTGGACTCAATAAATAAAAAACTCCAGTGGATTAAATACTCTGTTTTTTCGTGAAAATTCAATTGATTGTGGACAATTTTGAAACCTTTAAGAAAGAATTCATTTGATTTATGATAATCCCTTTTCTCAATTTCAATTTTTGCAAGACAAAAATACTTGATACCTATCAAAATTTCATTATTTGGTATCTTATCAATAATATTTGTGGAACGGAGCAGGTAATTTTCTGCGAAAGAATATTCTTTTGTTTTAAAGAAAATCAAAGCAGCTTTAAAATCATTAAAATGCTTTTGTTCGGAGTCTTTAAAAGAAGCGAGAAAATTATACACTCTATTAATAAGTTTTGAATTATCTATAGGAAAATTGTCCAATTGAAATTCAGATAAAGACTCCTTGATAAAGCCTAAGATAAATTTGGTAGTTTTACTAAACCATATCTTTTGCTCTGTGGAACTCAGTTTCCAATTTAATAAATTATCAATTTTTTTATCTATCAAAATATACCTCTAATAATTTAGAATTAAGAATTAAGAATTAAGAATTAAAAATTATGAATTATGAATTAAGAATTAAGAATTATGAATTGTTTACTTCCATTATCCATTATCCATTATCCATTATCCATTATCCATTATCCATTATCCATTTTCTTTTTTCTATTATCTATAAAATACCAATTTTTAAAAATAGTTTTTTTGTCAACATATTTTTGAAAAACAGATTTTAATAATTAGATTGACAAAATGAGGTCTTTTTTTATTTTGGTAAAAAAATAAAAAAAATAAAGAGGTTTTCAATGAAAAAATTGTTACTGATGAGCTTGTGTATGCTCATTTTATTCAATTTAGTAGCGTTTGAAAGATTTCATTCTGAAAAACACTATCCCAATGTCCTAATTGTAGCTTTTGATGCAAATGCCATCAATACACAAATAGGTGAGATCAATGTGGTGTCAAATAGTAGGGGAGTTCCACAAATAGGTATTCAATCTTTTGACACAATAGCCAACACATACCATTTTACTGACATAGAGCGTATGTTTTGGGTAAAAGACCAGGATTGGCAAGATAAAAATGGTGTTTATCCCATGAATATCTTTAAAATCACTTTAAATGACAATAATGTCATCGAGGATGCACTACAAGCTTTATCTACTGATAATAGCGTTATTTTTGCTGAGTTTGAAGCTATCAATACTCTCGACTATATACCAAACGACCCAGACTTAGGTCGTCAATGGCATCTACCTATAATAGATGCTCCAGAGCTTTGGAACTATATAAAAGGTGATACTACAATTGTAGTTGCCATCGTTGACAATGGGACAAAATGGAATCATGTCGATTTGAAAGCCAATATACATGTGTTTTGGGACAATATTGGAGATGGCTCGATAGATTGGGATAACGGCATCATACATGTCGAATCAGGAGGTGGCGGAAATCCCAATCCTAACGAAAATATCTGGGGTGATGTCATAGGCTGGAATTTTTATCCTCCTCAGAATAATCAATCTTTTCAATCCTTTGCAGGTATGACCCATGGGACTCATGTAGCAGGTATAGCTGGTGCAGTAGGTGACAATGGATTATTTGGTTCTGGTGTAGCAATGAATATCAGAATAATGCCTACAAGACATGGTCCTGATTTTGGACATAGCAATCAAGTTACAAATCCCTATCATGGTATATTTTATGCAGCTAATAGAGGAGCTCATGTGATAAACTGCTCTTGGGGTGGAGAGGGTAATGGTTCACTCGCAAACACTGCAGTCGATTATGCACTTTCACAAGGTTCAGTAGTGGTTGCTTCTGCGGGTAACAATAGAAGAAGCAATGACATAACACCCTATTTCCCTACAAACGCAATAAATGCCATTTCAGTCGCTTCGAGTAATCAAAATGATGTTAAAGCTGGACATTCAAATTGGGGAAGTCAAGTTGCTGTTGCTGCACCTGGACAGGCAATTTTTGCCTCTTCTTTTTCTGGTTCTTTACAAAATGCTACTGACATATATGAAGCAATGACAGGAACTTCAATGGCTGGTCCTGTCGTAGCTGGAGTAGTAGCTATGATGCGAGCAGCGAATCCACACTTTTTACCAGAAGATATAAAACCAAGACTAATGGCAACTGCCGACCCAATGGAAGACAACGAACCAGGTGGACAATACGAAGGTCTCTTAGGTGGCGGAAGGGTAAATGTCTTTAAAGCAGTTATGTCAGAATATTTACCTCGACTTAGCATTGATGGTGAAATCATTGTGGAAGAATATGAGGGAGATGGTGATGGTATCCCAAATATAGGGGAAATAATAAGTGTCAAAATAAACCTTTACAATGAGATGGGCTGGACAGCAGCTAGAAATACGACAGCTACTTTGACCACAGATGTTCCTGGCATCGAACCAATCAATCCCATATTGGAATACAGCTCATATATAGACCCAGGTTCAGTGGCATCTCAAACAAACTACGCTCTATTCAGAATAGATAGAACGGTAAATATTGTCGAAATACCTTTTATTTTGACAATAGAAAGCAATCATGAAGCATCAAACCCATATCCTTATACTAGTGAAACTCCTATCACTATCAAGGTATCTATGAGTAAAGCAAACTGGCCACTGATATTAAATTCTGAATCACCATCTTCACCAATGGTTACTGATCTTGATGGAACTGGGAGAAGAATGGTTGCTTATGCAAACGGGTATCTCCATGTAGTTGACTATCAAAAAAACTATAATCCTGGTTTCCCTTTGTTAATAGGTGGGAATATCCCTAGTGATTTTGCTATTGGTAATGTATCTCGAAACTCCTATCAGCAGATAGTTTTACTTACAACAACTGGTAGATTAGTTGTAGTCAGTCATTCTGGAGAAATAGTAAATGATGTTGACCTAAGCACGACAATTAGAAGTATTCCTATTATTGCTGATTTAAACAATGATGGCTATAATGAAATCATTGTTGTAACACAAAATGGTAATCTTTTTGTCTTTAATGGAAATGATTTGTCGGTCTGGGATAATTTCCCAGTATCTCTTGGCACTAATATCCTTTCTAATATAGCCGTAGGTGATGTAAATGGAGATGGCATACAAAACATTGTCATAAATTTTATGGCAGGACAAAATCAAGGTGTTCATGTCATAAATCCGATGACTGGTCAAAATATCGCTGGTTTTCCTACTTCAGGAGATGGAGCTACTTTCTTAGGTGCTACTCTCGCTAATTTGAGTGGTGGTTCAGGATTGAACATCATTTTTGGTGGAACTGTCAATACAGATTGTCCGATAACTATCTTAAATAGTGATGGAACTATATTTAAACAAACAACAATTTCTGGAAGTGTAAGAACAGAAATTGCTGTGAATGATTTATTCCGTGATGGTGTGCCTTATCTAATCTTTGGAGATTCCGCAGGTAATATTTGGGTAAAAGATAGCAATCTTGAAAACATATCTGGATTTCCTCTAAGTGTAGGAGCAAGATTTGAATCATCGCCTGTTTTTGCTGATATAGATAATGACGGGACACGGGAAATTATTTTTGGAGATGAAACTGGAAGGATACATATCATTAGACCAAATGGTCAATATATTAATGGCTATCCACTCCAAATAAGTAACTCATCAATAAAAAGGTCACCTTGGGTAGGGAATTTTGAGCCTGGAAAGGGTGACATACTCGTTACTTTATTTAATGGTATCGACTATATAGATACAAAAATGAAGATAAACAATCCAGTATGGAACACTTTCAGAGGAAATTTAGGTAAAACAGCTAGCTTTGCAGACCTTAGAACTCCTGAGGGTGAAATAATTGTGCCAATATTTGTCGATAGGCTTGAACAAAACTATCCAAACCCCTTTAATCCAGAGACTACTATCAGTTTTTCTATCAAAAATGATGATTTTGTCAGGTTATCTATCTACAATATTAGAGGACAGCTTGTCAACACTATTTTAAGTGAACAATTGTTTGCTGGACAACATAGTGTAATTTGGCAAGGAAATGATAACCATGGTCGTAATGTATCAAGTGGTCTTTATTTTTATCGTATAGAGACAAGTAGTTTTCATGATGTTAAAAGGATGGTCTTATTGAAATAGCTATCCAGTCGGTAGCTTCAGATTTTTAATCTTTTTGTCAATTGTCCTGATAGAACTATTTACAAGTATCTTATAAATATTCAATCGGGACGATTGACGGGATTAATAAATAAGGTAAAACAATTTTAAACGGAACGGATAAATCAGTTCACTACAAATCAAGTTACTAGTAAGCCACTGCGACCCGAAGGTCGAACCATCAAAGCGGTAGCTTCAACTGGGAACGCAGGCATCTTGCCTGCAATCAATGATTGTTCTGGTTTTTTGCAGGCAAGATGCCTGCGTTCCTAGTTGAAGTTTCAGGAAAGATTTATCGAAATAATTGTAAATAATAAATTGTAAATTCTAAACTCTTAATACCAAATCTCTACTCTCTCCCTACTTTTATAGCACATAGTCTTCCACACATAGTGCATTCATCGAGTGTAGGTGAGGTTTCATATTTCCTTTTTTTAGCCAGCTCTGGATCAAGGCATAGTTCACAGGCTCTTTTCCAATCAAATGTTGCTCTTGCCTTTGCAATATCCAAGTCTTCTTGATGATATTTTTTTCCTCTGCGAGCTAAATCAGCGGCTCTGGCAGCTATTTTGAAGGCAATTACACCTTGCTTTACATCATCCAGAGTAGGTAAACACAAATGCTCCGCAGGTGTTACATAACAGAGAAAATCAGCACCACTACTTGCAGCGAGTGTCGCTCCTATTGCACCTGCTATATGGTCATAGCCAGCAGCATTGTCTATCGGGATAGGTCCTAAAACATAAAAAGGAGCGTTGTGACATAGTGCTTTTTGCAGTTTCATATTCATTTCTATTTCATGATAGGGAACATGTCCAGGACCTTCGACCATGACTTGCACACCTGCTTCTTTACATTTCTTGACCAGTTCACCGAGTGTTTGTAACTCTGCAAATTGAGCAGGGTCACTTGCATCAGCAAGACATCCTGGTCTGAGAGCATCTCCGAGACTTAGAGTGATGTCGTATTTTTTAGCAATCTTTAAGATGTCATCAAATCTTTCATAAAGTGGGTTTTCTTTTTTATGGTATGCCATCCAGTTTTTCAATAGACTACCACCTCTACTGACAATATTGAGTATGCGGGGATTGTTTTTTAGGATTTCTATGTTTTTGGCAGTCAGTCCGCAATGTAGGGTCATAAAGTCAACACCTTGTAGAGCCTGATTTTCTATTTCGTCAAACAATTGCTGGGACTCCATCTTTGCTATCTCTTTATTGTGTGAAAATAATTCGCTGATGACAGCATAAATAGGGACAGTTCCAAAAGAGACAGAGCATTCTGCGAGTAGGGCTTTTCTGATTGTATTTAGGTCTCCACCGGTCGATAAGTCCATTATAGCATCTGCACCAAATTTTATTGATGAACGCATCTTGTTTATTTCTTTTTCTATAGAAATGCAGTGTTCTGAAGTGCCGATATTGGCATTTATTTTGACTGACATACCTTTGCCGATAGCTTTAAAATCAAATTTTCTATTCACATTTGCAGGGATGACAATTTCCCCTTTTTCTAAACCATTGAGTATCTCTGAAATCTCTATGTTTTCAGATTTTGCTACATGTTTCATCTGTTCTGTGATTTCTTTGTTTTTTGCCTTTATCCATTGTGTCATATATAACTCCTTATTATGTCATTAATTTTTATTATCTTTTTTTCAAAATCAATTGTCTTCATCAAGTCTCTGACCATACAAACATTTTTTGCACCTGCTTTTAAGACTTCTAAGATATTATTTTCATCTATACCACCAATAGCAACCACAGGTATCTGTGAGATAGTGAGTATTTGTCTTAGCAATTCACAGCCTACAACTGGGTCTGGACGCTTTTTAGTCGGTGTTTTGTAGATGGGACCAAAACCAATGTAGTCTGGAAGGAGGGTAGGCATTTTGTCTTCTGGGAACGCAGGCATCTTGCCAGCAATAATTGATGATGCAGGCAAGATGCCTGCGTTCCCAGCAGGCGAAATGGCTGCGTTCCCAGCAGGCGAAATGGCTGCGTTCTTAACTTGTTCGAGATTGTGGGTGGAAATACCTACAATTTTATCCTTTGGTAATATTTGTTTTGCCTCTTCAAAGCTAATATCTTCTTGTCCAAGATGAAGTCCATCTGCATCAGAAAGCAGACAAATATCGGCTCTATCGTTGATGATGAATTTAGTTTCAGAGTCTTTTGTGATAGATTTTATCTCTCTGGCTATTTTTAATAGTTCTCTATCGTCTTTTTCTTTTTCTCTTAGCTGTAAAAACTTTATATTGTGTTTTACGCATATTTCTGCTACCTTACCATAAGGTAATAAAGGCTCTGTAATAATTACATACAATCCAAAGTCCATAATTCCACCTCAAATAATTGTAACGCTAATAGTTTTGGATTTATTTTTTTAAAATATGTTTTTTTGTCAAGCAGAAATTTAAAAATCAATTTGTTTTAGCTACTTAACAAAGGCTTATTCAATAAATCACTACAATAAAAAAAAATATTTAAAAAAATAATTAGCAATCAAACTTTTTGATTGACAAAAAAACACCTTTGAATATTTTGGCACAAAATTAGCAATTTATGTAAAGGAGTGCTAAATGAATAAACAGAAAATAAAGAGTCAGAGAAAGGAAAATCCAAAGAGTAACGAGCCTCGAGAAAATATTGTCTTAAAAAGGCTTATTGAAGAATACATAGAAACAAAATCTCCTATTTCTTCAAGAATTATTTGTGAAAGCAAGTATAAAACAGTTAGTTCTGCTACTATCAGAAACGAGCTCTTAAAACTTGAAAAAAAAGGTCTCATTTACCAGCAACATACATCAGCTGGTAGAATGCCAACGATTTCTGGCTATAGAGAATACATAAACCTGATTTCAAAAGAGATTGAGAATACAATTTATGATAATCTTGATTTTTTAAAGACTTTGCTCATAAATAATTATCGTGATATTCCACTCTCTTTGCACTATATTAAGCAGCTTTTGGCAAAGGAAACCGATTTATTGACTTTTGTAGCAGAGCCAGAGATATCTGTAGACATTTTACAAAATCTCGATGTTTTCAAAATTTCAAAAGATAAATTGCTTTTCGTAGTCAGTCTTGCTTCTGGAATGGATAAAACAGTAGTAATAAAACCAGATTTTGAAATTTCTGAGCAACAAATAAAGGTCGCAGTGCGTTATATAAATGATGAGTTAGCAGGTCTTCGTATTTATGACATACAAAACAAATACATAGAGGAAATGTCTGAAAAATGGGCTTCCGAAAACAAGCTTTTAAATCTTTTTCTCAAGGAGTTTTATTTTGCTCTATATGAAATGAACAACTATTTCATCCATTTTGACAGCAATGTGGAGTTTTTGGAGCAACCAGAGTTTGACACAAAAAACATAATTATCTTGTTTTTAAACCTAATGCAAAGACAAGATATGCTAGTCAATATCATGCAAAAAAACATAGAAAATAAGGAATGGAAAGTTATACTCGGTGAGGACTTTGGAAATCCTGAATGGGCTGATTTTTCACTTATTTATGCCAAATACGAGATTTTTGATATACCTGGCTTTTTAGGAGTTATTGGACCATCGAGAATGGACTACAAAAACCTGATACCAAAAGTCAGAGATATTGCAAAAACTATTAAAGAAACAACAAAAAAAGGAATGATGGTAGTTAAGAATTAAGAATTAAGAATTGTGAGCAGTGAAAAGAGTTACAAGTTACAAGTTACAAGTAAATCCCCGCTCAATCGTATATTGGGCAGAGGGTTTGTGATTTGTGATTTGTATCTTCACTGCTCACTACTAATAGCTCACAACTTATTTTATATGGAGAAATAAAAATGGATAAAACAACACCTGAAACTTCAGCTTGCAACATGGAGCAAGAGGTAAAAGAAGTAAAAATGAAAAAGAAAAAAACTGAAATTATAGAAGACTTAGAAATAGAAAGAGATGAGTTTAAAGACAAATGGCTGAGAACACTTGCTGAGTTTGAAAACTACAGAAAGAACTCTCTTAAAGAAAGACAAGAATGGCTTAAATACTCAAATGAAAAGGTCTTTCTTGAGATTTGCGATGTTCTCGACAATTTTGAAAGAGCTTTGTCGACTGAAGTAAACGCTGAAAACTATTCATCTTATACAAAAGGTGTGGAGATGATTTTTCAACAGCTTAAATCAGTATTCAAAAAAAATGATGTCATAAAAATAGAAGCTCTTGGTAAAGAGTTTGACCCAAACTATCACGAAGCTTGGTCATCTATACCTGCTCTTGAACCTGAAAACACCATAGTAGCTGTTGTCCAAAATGGCTATATGATAGGTGAAAAGGTCATTAGACCAAGTAGAGTAGCAGTCTCAAATGGAGAAAAACCAGAGTGAATTGAGAATTATGAATTAAGAATTATGAATTAAGAATTGAATATAATGATTTCTTAATCCTTAAATCAAAAAAATAAAACTGGAGGATAAATACAATGGGTAAAATCATTGGAATTGACTTAGGAACCACAAATTCATGTGTTTCCGTGATGGAAGGTGGAAAGCCTGTAGTGATTGTAAATGCAGAAGGAGCGAGAACTACACCCTCTGTAATAGGCTTTGCCAAAGGAGAAAGATTGGTAGGTCGCATAGCTAAAAGACAGCTGATAACCAATCATAAAAATACTGTATATTCGATAAAAAGATTTATCGGTAGAAAACTAAATGAAGTTCAAGAAGAGACAAGTATCGTCGGCTATCAAGTGAAAGCAGCCTCAAATGGTGAGGTTCTCGTCTATATTGAGGCAGAGAAAAAAGATTTTACTCCTCAAGAGCTTTCTGCTATGATATTGAAAAAAATGAAAGAAACAGCCGAAGCCTATCTTGGTATGGAAATTTCAGAAGCTGTCATCACTGTGCCAGCATATTTTAATGACGCACAAAGACAAGCGACAAAAGATGCTGGTAAAATTGCTGGACTCAAAGTTGAAAGGATTATTAACGAGCCTACCGCTGCTGCTCTTGCTTATGGTCTGCAAAATAAAAAAACAAAATCAGAGAAAGTTGCTGTTTACGACCTTGGTGGTGGAACTTTTGACATCTCTATCCTCGAAGTAGCAGATGGAGTAGTGGAAGTGCTTTCTACAAATGGTGATACACATCTCGGTGGAGACGACTTTGATAAAGTCATCATGGATTGGTTGATTGACAAGTTTCGAAAAGATGAAAGTATCGACCTTAGCAAAGACTCTCAAGCTATGCAAAAACTAAAAGAAGCTGCTGAAAATGCAAAGGTGGAGCTTTCTGGGATACAGACTACAAACATAAATCTACCTTTTATCACAGCCAATGCCAGCGGTCCAAAGCATTTAAACTATGACTTGACTCTCGCTGAATTTAATAGATTGACCGACCATCTAATCTCAAGAAGTATAGAGCCTTGTAGAAAAGCTCTTTCAGATGCAAAACTCAGTGCAAACGACATAAACGAAGTTCTGCTCGTCGGTGGCAGCACACGAATACCTGCTGTAGTCGAGGCTGTAGAAAAATTCTTTGGTAAAAAGGCTAATAGCACAATGAATCCTGATGAAGTAGTTGCTTTTGGTGCTGCTGTTCAGGGTGGTATTCTCGGTGGTGATGAAAGTGTGCAAGACATTCTTTTGCTTGATGTTACACCTCTGACTCTAGGTCTGGAAACTCTCGGTGGTATCAGGACACCTATCATCGATAGAAATACCACGATACCTACAAAAAAATCACAGATATTCTCGACTGCCTCTGACAATCAAAGTGCTGTAACAATCAATATCTTGCAAGGTGAAAGACAGATGGCAGTAGATAATAGAGTTCTCGGTAGATTTGACCTTGTCGGCATTCCACCTGCGATGCGAGGTATCCCACAGATTGAAGTTACCTTTGACATTGATGCCAATGGTATCTTGCATGTAAGTGCCAAAGATAAAGGCACAGGTAAAGAGCATTCTATGAGAATAGAAAGACCAGGCTCTCTCAGCGAGGATGAAATCAATAGAATGGTCAAAGAAGCTGAAGCACACGCAGCAGAAGATAATGAGAAAAAAGAAAAAATACAGAAGAAAAACGAACTTGATGGCTTTATCCTCAGCACAGAAAAAAGCCTCAAAGAATATGGAGACAAGCTCTCTGAAACCGAAAGGTCAGAAATAGAGCAAGCTATCAGTGAAGCAAAAGAAAAACACGAAAAAAGTAATACAGCACAAGAGTTTGAAGATGCCATCAAAGCTCTCTCTGAAAAAGCTATGAAACTCGGTGAAATCGTCTATAAAAATATGCAGGAACAACAAGGTGCTACTGGAGCAGGTTTCAGTCCAGAAGACTTTGCCAATATGGCTGGTGGACAAAAACCCCCTCACCAAGACCCACCTCCTGAAAATGCTGGTCCTGTAGAGGCAGAATACGAAGTTGTCGATGATAAATAATTGATAATGGACACTCGTTCTGCCCCCCCCATGAAGTATGAGTGGGGGGGGGCGGGGGGGGAATAATGGAGAATTGAGATTAGAGGAAATCAACTATGCCTGAACTATGTAGATTTTACGGAATGATAATAAAGATGATGTTTTCTGATAATAAAAAGCATCATAAACCTCATATTCATGTTTATTATGCTGAGCATGTAGCTACTGTAAGTTTAGATGGAGAAATACTCGAAGGGTCTCTACCACAAAAAAAATTTACTTTACTTCAAGCCTGGATGATTATGAGAGAAAATGAATTATACTCTGCTTGGAATAATGCTGTCAGAAATCTCCCTTTTGAAAAGATTGAACCTATACAATAATGGAGATAGTAAATATGTATGTCAAAAATGGAATAGTTTATGCTGGTGAGCTTGTACCACCCATAAGAGTAATATCTGTTCGACCATTAGAGGATTATAAGCTATGGATTAGGTTTTCAAATGGGGAAGTAAAAGAGTTCAATTTTAAACCTCTACTTGATGAACCTGCTTTTAAGCCATTAAAAGATAAAAATATCTTTAATAGTGTTTATGTAGATTTTGGATGTACTGTTTGGAATGATGGAGAAATTGACATAGCACCTGAATATTTGTTTGAAGAGGGAAACCTTGTTGAATAAAAACAGTTGCTTAAATTCCTCAAAAAACAATTAAATTGTTAAGGATAAAACTTATGTACGACAAAAACAATGTATTTGCAAAGATTATTCGTGGTGAGATACCTACAAAGAAAATCTTTGAAAACGATTATGCTCTCTCGATAGAGGATATAGACCCTGTGGCTACGATTCATGTTTTGATAATGCCAAAAGGTGAATACACAGAGATTTATGATTTTGTTTCGAGGGCATCAGACATAGAACAGAAAGGATTTTGGGAAGTGTTTCAAAAAACAGCTGAACTAATGGGTCTAAAAGAAAATTTTAATACCCTGACAAACTCAAAGAAACCACCTTTCTTTGTCCAGTCAGTTCCTCATTTTCACCTCCATTTAATAGGTGGAGAAAGGAAAAAGGAACTCCATAAATGGTGAAAATCATTTTTTTACTCAATGCTCATTCACAATAGTAGTGGCTTATTGCATAAGCCTTTATCTGTTGAGGGGGAAAGGGTGAGAGGTTTCGTAGCAGAGATTTCGTATCGCCCCAATTTTAAACAAAGGAGTTATTATGTTAAATTACGATAAAATAGGAGCCACCCTAAAAAAGCTCAAAGGTGGCGTAATCATGGATGTTACCACTCCAGAGCAGGCAAAGATAGCTGAGGCAGCTGGAGCTGTGGCAGTCATGGCACTTGAAAGAGTTCCCGCAGATATCCGTGCTATTGGTGGAGTTTCAAGGATGTCCGACCCCAAAGTAATAAAAGAAATTCAAAAAGCAGTAAAAATACCAGTGATGGCAAAGGCTCGCATCGGGCATTTTGTAGAGGCAGAAATTTTACAGGCTCTTGGTATCGACTGCATAGATGAGAGCGAGGTTTTGACCCCTGCAGATGATAAATGTCATATCAATAAAAGGGAGTTTAAAGTTCCTTTTGTCTGCGGAGCTACAAATCTTGGTGAGGCTTTGCGAAGGATAGAAGAGGGTGCAGCAATGATACGGACAAAAGGTGAGGCAGGGACAGGAGACATTGTCCAAGCGGTTAGGCACATGAGAGCTATCCAAGGTGAGATGCGTCTTATCAAGGCTATGAGCAAAGATGAGCTTTATCACAAAGCAAAAGAACTGCAAGTCTCTTTTGAGCTACTTGAATATGTCCATTTGCATGGTAAACTACCTGTTTTAAACTTTTCTGCTGGTGGTGTAGCCACCCCTGCTGATGCAGTTTTGATGGTGAAACTCGGTGCAGAGGGAGTCTTTGTAGGCTCTGGTATCTTTAAATCTGGAGACCCTGTAAAGAGAGCTACTGCGATAGTGAAAGCTGTCAAAAACTATAATAAACCTGAGATTGTGGCAGAATTGTCAGAAGGCTTGGGTGAAGCTATGGTCGGATTAAATGAAAGTGAGATACAGATTTTGATGGCTGAAAGAGGAAAGTAAATCACTGGGAACGCAGGCATCTTGCCCGCAATCTTAGAAACATATCTTATTGCAAGCAAGATGCTTGCGTTCCCAGTGAAACTATTTTCATGGATGTATACATGATAGTAAAGGAAAATATTTTAGACAATATTGAGCAGATTTCAATAAAAACAGACATTTTTGACATCATAGTGAGAGATTCAAAAGGTAAAGGATTAAAAATCTATTTTGACTCAAAGCATTTTCAAGGGAGTGAACAGCTTGGAGCATTGATGCTCAATGATTTAGATAAATCTGTCAGTTTTGAACTTTTTGAAAAGGATTTGTTTATCATCAATGAAGTGAAAAAATCTGAACCAAATCCAGCTATCATTGTTGAATTGCCCATTGAAAAAGAGTTAAAAACATTTATAGAGACAAAGAAATCAGATATTTATCTGTCAGAAGACATCTTTATGAGACTAAACAGCAAGATTTTCTGCACCTCTGAAAAAGGAAATGTCTTGAGAAAATGTTTTATGTATTTTGAAAAGATAGAGGTATAATGGCAAAAAGAGACTATTATGAAGTGTTGGGAGTTGATAAGACAGCAGACAATGATGCGATAAAAAAAGCCTATCGCTCACTCGCTATGAAATATCACCCTGACAAAAATAAAGACAATAAAGAAGCAGAGGAAAAATTTAAAGAGGCAAGCGAAGCTTACGAAGTTCTCAGTGACAAAGACAAAAAAGCTCTTTATGACCAGCATGGACATGCTGGACTTGAAGGTGCTTTTGGTAGTGGTGGTTTCTCTTGGAGTGACTTTACTCACCAGGGCGATTTCGCTGACATCTTTGGTGGTTTTGAATCAATCTTTGATGCTTTCTTTGGTGGTGGCTCTCGCGGTAGAAGAGGCTCACCAGGACAATCAAAAGGTGAAGACCTAAAAATAGAAATGTCCTTGACTTTGAAAGAAATATATGATGGCATTTCAAAAACCATAAAAATGAACATCAAGGACACTTGTAGCACTTGTAAAGGAACAGGCTCAAGAGACGGAAAAACTCAATCTTGTTCCCAATGCGGAGGTCAAGGTCAGGTCAGACAAGTCAGACAATCTATTTTTGGACACATGCAGACTATTGTTACTTGTCCTAGTTGTAAAGGTGATGGTAAAATCATAGCAAACAAATGTCAAACCTGCAATGGTGAGGGTCGAACAGCCCAGTCAAAAAATGTAAATATAAATATTCCGCGTGGTGTCCAAGAGGGTCAATATGTCCGCGTAAGAGGTGAGGGTAATGCTGCCCCCAGAGGCGGTATAAAAGGCGACATACTCGTCATGATTCATGAAAAAGATGACAATATGCTCAAAAGAGAGGGTGCAAATCTATATTGTGAATTTCCTATCAGTTTTACTCAAGCAGCTCTCGGAGACGATGTTCTCGTGCCAGCTATAAACAGCAAGATAAAACTCAAAATACCAGCAGGCACTCAGACAGGCAAGGTCTTTAAAGTATCTGGACAGGGTATGCCAGAGCCAAACTCCTCTTACATGGGTGACTTGTATGTCATGGTCAGAGTAATGACACCAACAAATCTCAGTAACGCAGAAATAAAGATACTTGAACAGTTTAGGGAATATGACAATAAAAGAGAATTAAAACTCGAAAAAAGCTTTGTGGAAAGGTTTAAAGGGTTGTTTAGGTGAAATACTGGGAACGCAGGCATCTTGCCTGCATAATTAAACTATTGCAGGCAAGATGCCTGCGTTCCCAGTCGCGTTCCCAGTGAATATATAGAGATTTATATATGCCATCATTCTTAATAAATTTCACAGAAAACACAGCTGAAATCGAAGTATTCGATGATGAGTTTCATCATATCGTCAATGTATTTAGGCACAAAAAAGGTGATGTTTTACCTCTAATAAACGGAAATGGTCTGAAAGCAAAAGGACAGATACAAGAGATAATGAAAAAGTCATTGAAAATGAAGATTGAAGAGATTATACAAGTAGCAAAGCCATCTTACAAAGTCGCTTGTGCTTTTACTTTATTGAAACAAAAGCATGATTTGCTGATTGTAGAAAAGCTCACTGAGCTTGGTGTAGATGACCTATTTCCGATGCAGACAAAAAACTCTGTCAAACAATCAAGTGAGAATACTCTGGAAAAATACAAAAAGACTGCTATCAGTGCAGCCAAACAATGCAATAATGCTTGGCTACCAAAGATACATGAGGTTTCTGATTTGAGTGTTGTTTTGGATGTCTTGAAAGTGAATGATTATTTCCCCATAATTGCCTCAGAATTGATACCTATTTCGACTTTAAACTTTTTTTTAACTACAGATGCCTCTGACAAAAAAGAGCCTCACAATAGGTCAATTTTCGCAAACAAAACTAATGTCTGTATAATCATAGGTCCAGAGGGTGGTTTTGCTCAATCAGAGTTTGAATTGTTTGAAAAACTTGATATAAAGCAAGTTTCTATCTCAAAAAATATCTTGAGAGCTGAAACTGCTGCTATCTGTGCCATATCACAAATCATGGGGATGTATAATGGATAATGGAAAACTGGGAACGCAGGCATCTTGCCTGCAATCATGGAGTATAAACAATGAAAATAGAAATAAAAATAGTCAAATCAGCTGATATAGAGCAACTGATAGCTCTTTACAAAGATGCAGGCTGGTGGAAAGAAGAAAATGATGGCACTGACCCCTCATTTATACAAAAGATTATAGAAGGTTCGTTTTGCTTTGCTATAGCAGTAATAGAAGACAAAATCATAGGTATGGGTAGGTCAATTAGTGATGGTGTTTCAGATGCCTATATACAAGATGTGGTTGTATTAAGAGATTTCAGAGGTCAAGGCATTGGTGTGAAGATTATGGACGAAATAATCAAATTTTTAAAAAGCAAAAACATCACCTGGATAGGACTTATTGCCGAACCAAATGCGGTGTCTTTTTATGACAGATACGGCTTCTCACGGATGGAAAACTATGTGCCGTTTTTATTGAAAGAAAAGTTGTAGGGAACGCATTTATCCGTTCCTCAAAAAATGATTTAAATGATACATAGCGGAACGGATAAATGCGTTCCCTACAAGCGGAGGAAAAATATATGATAAACGAAGTATCCTCTCTCGACAAGAGATTTAAACCTATATCACTCGATGAGATTGAGATTATAAACGATTTTATAAAAAAATACCCAAAAGAAAACTGCGATTTCAATATCTGCACGCTTTTTACTTGGGGTCTATATTTCAAGCTGGAATACGCTATTTTCAAAGAAAGGCTGATTTTATTTAATCCTTTTTATGGTTATCTTTTAGCACCATTAGGTGAAGAATTTACAGCCCAAGAGCTTTTTCAAATAAACAATTGCTGTGAAAAGATACACAAAAAAGTAGAAATCATGGTCGTTTCAGAGAACTATGTAAACAATACACCTGACCTTAGTGAGTTTTTTACTATTTACAATGATTTGGACTGGAATGACTATGTGTATTGTTTGGATAGCCTTGTCAATCTGTCTGGGAAAAAGCTCGCTAAAAAGAAAAACCTGATATCCCAATTTATGAGACAATATACAGATTGGGAAATTAAGAAAGTTGAAAACAACGACTTTGATGAACTAATGGATTTTGCCTATTATTGGAAAAGTGTCCATGTAGAACAAAACGAATACCTCGAAATAGAAATAGAAGCTCTAAAACTTGCTCTAAAAAACTGGGAATACCTACCAAATGAAGGCATAAAACTCTATGTTGATAAAAAACTCGCCGCTTTTGCTATCTGGAGTCCTCAGACAAATGACATGGCTACTGTTCATTATGAAAAATATGACCCTATTATAAAAGGAGCTGGACAAGTCATAAATCACGAAACTTCACTCCTCTTAATAGATAGATTTAAATATGTTAATAGAGAACAAGATATGGGATTACCCGGTATAAGACAAGCCAAAAGGTCATATCAACCACTGAGATTAGTTCCTTTTTATCGATTAAAGAGTAAATAAAAATAAATAAAAAAGCGAAAGAATTAATGACATAAAAAAGTCATTTTTGTCATTATTTCTTTCGCTTTTTTTTAAATACTCAATTTCTACTAATTACACCATTTACTGTTAGCTCTATAGTTTCGATACTTTCGAGACCATCTATGTCATAGACTTTTACTGCGATTTTGTATTGACCAGGCTTAAATTTCATTTCTTGCTTACCTTGTTTATCATAAAAGACATCAGGATTAAAGCCTTTCTCTTTATCATATCCAAAATCCCAAGCAAAAAACTCGATACCTGTTTCACTAGTAGCTACTGCAATAAATTCTATCAGGTTATTCCCCTTGTCATCCCGAAACTTATGATTAAAAGTCAGAGAAATACTTGGTTTGTTTGCAATGGGAAGGATAGTATCGACTGTTACAAGCTTGATAATGATATTTTCTTGGTTTTTTAGGCGAGCAACCTCTTGGATGGCACCTTTGCCAAAGGAAAAAGCTATGATATAGCCTATAGGGTTACCATTGGCTATGTTTTTTTCATAAAGCTGCTTGTCGGCTCTTTTTACTGCTGACAGAAATTTGTCTATTTCTATGCGACCTATATTGTCACTTCTCTTGACCTGCAAAGGCGTGTTATCAGGCATTTTGCCATCCAATCCAAAATCATTTCTTTGCCTTGTATTAGCAATGCCACCAAACTGACCTATAATAAAGCTCTCAAATTCAAAGGCATCTTTGTATCTCAATGTGTCATAATCATACTTATGAAGCTGCTTGGTAAATGGTAAACTCCATGCGGTTGCCTTTTGTTGTAGCCTCATTTCCGTTACTGCTATTGCCTGCACTGACTGGTCGATGCCTATCCACCCTCGCTCAAGCCTGTCTGCCACTACTACCGTAGTCCCACCACCTACAAAGGGGTCGAGAACTATATCACCCGGATTACTCGCACACTTGATTATCCTTTCCAAAAGTGCTTCAGGTTTTTGAGTAGGGTAGCCGATTCTTTCAGGATGTGTAGTAGATAGCATTGAAATTTCCCACCAATCTTTTATTCCAACTATAGAGTAAGTTCCTTTTTCATCTTTAAAATATTCAACTTTTCCACCTTGCCCTCCGCCAGGTTGTCCATAAGATTTTTCTTTTTCAAAATTAAAAACCCACTTGTTAGATTTGGTGTAAAAAAAAATGACATCATGTTTTCTTGAAAATATTTTCTTACTAGCTCCTCCAGATTTATAACACCAGACTATCTCATTTTTAAAATTTTTATACCCAAACACCTTATCCAGTATTTCTACACGGATATAAGCATCAGCGTGCCAGTCGCAGTGTAGGAATATGCTCCCAGTTGATTTAAGTATTCTGTGCATTTGCTCGACTCTTTCTTTTAGCCAGGCGATATAGTGGTCAATCCCACCAGCCCATCTATCTTGAAAGCTGCGAATTTCGCCTTTGTCCCCCCAGATGACTTCATAGTTTCTATTGCTAAAAAAAGGTGGGTCGAGGTATATCAGGTCTATGGATTCTGTTTCCATAGATTTCATGATTTCAAGGTTGTCACCGAGGAAAAGTTTGTTTACCGACATTTTACATTGCCTCCTTATTTATTCTCCCCCTTCCCCCCCCACTATGTAGTGCCAGTTGCGAGAGACGAAGCAATCACCTCTGTATTATAATGGGGGGGGATGCTGCGGTAAATCGATTTAATCT
>Ga0099364_10003805_pt1 | contig 23190 bp, 17 predicted proteins | sample TergutTh196P3_FD_73070 | JGI IMG/M metagenome (GOLD analysis project Ga0099364, IMG submission 73070) | Microcerotermes parvus P3 segment gut microbial communities from Pointe-Noire, Republic of the Congo - Th196 P3 | ecosystem: Host-associated > Arthropoda: Insects > Digestive system > Gut ...
CCTGTAATTCGGCTTTGCAATTTTCGCAAGCCACAAGGTGTTCATCAATCGCCGCTTTGCTGTCATTACTGCAAACACCGTCAAGGTATAACGGCAGCAAATCCTTGATAATATCGCAAGATACGCTCATTTTATTCCCTCCTGTAACTTTTTCTTGGCACGGTAAAAAATCAAACGCGCCCAACTGTCGGTTTTCTCGAACATCTCGCCAATTTGTGAAAACGGCAGTTCTACAAAGACCCGCAAAGTGAACACCTCTTTGTACGGCTCATTGAGGTTATGGAGCAAAATATGCAGCTGCTTTGCCATATCCTTGTCAAGATATGCCGCTTCAATGTATGTTTCAGATATTGGATCGGCATCAACCGTCTGAACATATCGTTTTCGCTTTTGATGGAGTGTAAAGTAAGTGTTCTTCGCTATTTGACATAACCAAACCTGCAGTTTGCACGTTCCATCAAATTTGTCCACGTTCTGCATTGCCTTAAAAAACGTTTCCTGCGTAATTTCTTCCGCTAAAGCTTCATCCCGACAAAGAGAAAGGACATACTTGAACACATCAAGAAAATGTTCCCTGTATATCTGTTCAAAACTTTCAGGCACTCCATCACCTCCCGTTCTACACATAAGACTGCGCAAAAGGCAAAACGTTTCAAAAAATCTGAAATTTTTCTGATATAAACAAGTCCGCACTCGACATGATCATCGGCTGATTGGTCTTCGCAGGGAGCTAACTGTCCTTGTCGCATTGCGGTCTTGCAGTGCCCTTTGGGAAACTTGCGGGATCGACGGCCCCATTGACGTGAACACGCACTGCTACGCCGCCACTGGGTAATAGCTGTTTAATACCGCGGATTGATCCAACCGCTGGAGATCATATAAAACGCCAGGTCCACCGCCTTGGCAAACCCGGTTTTTCCAAGCATGTTGGACTTGTGGTACTTTACAGTGTTTTCGCTTATGTAGAGCTCCTCGGCGATTTCCTTGCTTGTCATGTGCCTGCACATAAGCCGCAGAATTTCCATTTCTCTTTCAGTCAATGGAGCTTCGCCTAATGGCATAGGTATGACCCTGGCTTCGGGGTAGTACGTCTTTCCCTGCATAACCCCACAGGCTACTTCGGAAAAGAAGCCAAGGCTTCGGCTCTTGAACACGAAGGCGTGGGCTCCGGCTTCTTTGGCCCTTGGCGCGTAGGTAATCTCGTCAAAACCAGACATAACGACGACTTTTATGTCGGGGAACCTCCCCCGGATTGCCTTTGCCGCATCAATCCCCGAAGCACCCCCCTCGGTGCATACGTCCAGCAACACTAAGTCGGGGCGCAGCCTTTCGCAATACAATTCCGCTTGTGCGGCACTCGGCCACCTGCCAACCACGGTGAATTCCCCAGTGCCCATAAGTGTATACGTCAGCGAATCGCACATAGAATCATGGTCGTCAATAATAAGGGCTTTATACACTGTAATGACCATTCCTTTCTTTAGTAGTTCCTTTGCGATTAATTACAGCTCAACTGTCAATGTGAATTGCGGGCTGATGGCGACTGCAACCGTGCCTCCAAGCAGCTCTGCTTTTTTTCTCATTCCGCTAATTCCGCCTCCTTCGGTGATCATACCCGAAGGCGGATACCCGTTATCTGTTATTCTCATATAAACGGTATCGGCATCTGCGGATGCATCCTCCTCAGCGGCTGATTTTGCCGCACCCTTGACGATTTTTACATATACCTGTGAAGCAAACCCGTGCCGAACTGCATTGGCAACGGCTTCACGCACAATTTCGACTATACACTGCCCCTTGACGCCGCCTTCGGGTATACACTGCCCCTTAGAACCTCCTTCGGGTATATTCCCATTTACCTGTACGTCTACGCCGACAGCCCCAAAGGCTCGAATTATGCTGTTAAGCTCATCAGACGGCGACGGTGCGCTTTGTGCTGCTTTTAGTTCGTCTATCAAGCTTTGCGACAATGACTTGAGCAGCGGATAATTCAAATCCTGCCTGCAGCGAATGGCGCTCAGCAGTATTGTCAGCCTTTCCCCTAAAATATCGTGGGCACGCATTTTTGCCCTTTGTGTTTCTATCTCGCGTACCACAGTATGAAGGTTTTCAATTGTCTCGTTAAGCTGCTCACGCCGCAGAGCCAGTTCGCCCCTCCGGGGTTCCAAGCTTGCGGTCAGATTCCAAATATCTGAGATGTCGGCGGCTGTCAATTGAAAATAATTCTTTCTTCCAATGCTTAATTCAGTGACGTCAAATTTCCATGCGGAGCCATCAGGCAGCAGGCACAAACTCTGCCCTTCGAACCAAGCCATTTTGCAGCCTGCCTTGATTTTCCCCAGTGTCAGCAACCCATAAAAATGCCTGCCGTTTCGGTGCGCCTTGCCTGTAATGGCCACCATGACTGTCTGCATCTGCGTGTTGCTCAGCAACACAAAGCCGTCCTCTTCGCAAAACATGACCGCTGTATGCATAGAATCAATTGCGTTTTTAATAGACAAAGCTGAGAGCCCGGCCCTAATCTCACCATAATACAATGCACAACAGCGAATACCCCTTACAAGCCAATACGAAACAGCAGCTAAGTAGACATAGGCAAAGGACGCGCCCGTCATCTGCTCAAACACCGGGAGTGTTAGTCCTGCAACCACAGCGTCAAAAAGTGGATGCGGCTTTCGGGCCGATGCGGCCGTAGCGACAGCCGACAGGGCAACAACGGCAAAGCCGACTATGCGCAACCCCCCGTATCCCGGCGGCGAAATCAACAATGCCTCAAAGCTTTGCCTGATTTGGGCATACAAAGCAGAAACCGCAAACAGGTGGGCAAGTATTGACAATTCCAGCAAGCATTCAAAAACCTGCCTATGGGAGCCCCTGCGGCAGAGAAAACTCAGGATCGCCGCCAAAGCCTGAGACAGTACGCACATAACAAAATACAATGTAATTAAAGGAAATATAAACGATGGCCATTTGTAGAACTCATGCATTTACAACCCACCCCCCAGCCCGTTCGGGTAAGCAAGGCGCGAAGCGACTGGTATATCTTTAGGGAAATGGATTTTCAAACTGACGGCCTCATCGTCAAGGCCCCTAACTGTGTAGGCCCCGTTTTCTGAAGCTATCGCCCGCTCAAGGCCCGTTTCCATCTGGAATGAATGCGCGTCATCTGAGGTCAGCAACCCTAGGCAGGCGGCTCCGGCTTCAAAACCCAAATGGGCTATTATGGTAAGGTTTTCGAGCCACGTAGCCCAATAAACAACATTATAAAAAAAGTCATACATCAAGGTTGCACGCCGCACTGCCACTCTGCTGTCAAGCTCATTTGTCACAACAACATTGATGCCGTAAGATGCGGGGATTTCTGCTATTTCTTCGAGATAAGACGCCAATTCGCCTGGCACCAGCTCTTCAGCCTCCCTCTCCCTAAAAAAGAGGGCGCACCTCCGTTTAATGTAGCATAACAGCAACGACGCACGCATTGTCGCTTTGCGCCGATCGACCATGCTTTCAAGCTGTTCGAGCATTGTGGACAATCTAATGGTATATTTCGCGATTTCCCCTTCCAATTGTGCCATTAAAGCTGTACGGGCGTTTTCCGCTTCGGCTGCCCGCTTGACTTTTTCTTCATCCGCAAGGACCGCGTTTGCCAATTCAAGCTTTCGCATTGACTCCTCGGTTTCCTTGTGCAGGCGGTTCAGGTCAGATACGTCTTCCTGCCAAAGTGCATAGCCGCCTGTGATTTCGTTGGCGAAAAGGAGCGTGTCTTCATCATACCGCGCAGACGCAGGGGACTTCTCCAATGCCAGGGCAAGCCCCTCCTCCCAATGTTGTAAAGCCGCCGGGGACGACCACGCGGTTTGCCCGGCATAATCGACAACCCGCATGCCGAGCGGGGAATTAGCAAAGAGAGCCGCGTATTTCGAATTTGCCGGGACCATACCTGACCTGACAGTCGTCTCCATTAGCATTATGGCAAATATCCCGACCGACATTGTTAAGTCGCTCCACCAAGCAATAGGTATACGCGTAGCATAGCCAAAGGAATAAGCCGCCAGCAGGGCGATCAGCGCAAACGAAAAGGCCACGCCGCTTTTGCGCACACCCTGCCTGCCCTTGTATATCAGCATACCTATGGCAATCAAGGGCGGCATAAAGCAGAAAGCCAAAATAACAAAGTATACTATGCCGTAGCTATATTCCGCCGCCCAGTTAGGGTTTGCCAGATCTAGGCGGAATACCAAGTTGTGCAGGTCATTTGTCATAACGAGCGCAACCAAGGCCACGTAAACGGAGAACAAGCCGAGCAACCATTTTGGCAGAGGCCCCCCGTTTGGCTTATCAATGGCCCAAGCCATCCACAGGATACAAATGGGAAGCAAAAGCATAAACAGGTAATAACTGTACCAAAGATAGCGGCTCAACGCCGATGCGCTATCAACCTGATACTTTATCATGCGGACAACAATCCAGCCAATCAGGGCGGTTCCAACAAACGCAATTATTTGCCTGATGTTTTTTTGAGCTACTCGGTATATGAGCGAGGCCATCCATGCGGTAACGATTACAATGTATGCCAGGGCAAAAAGATGATGCTCGCGCCCATCTGCAGAACTGTACAAATGGGTGTGTAAAACGTTGCGCCGAAGTATTCTAACCGCGTCCTGGCAAACAGAGTTAAAGTAGGCATAATCCGTTACCCCCGACGCACTCCCATATGCTGTGGCTTCCGGGTAAAACGCGGGGTCCCCGCGCCCGTCTAAAAGGCGAAAACCCGCTGACAACAGCACTATATCAATCCCGTTTTCAAAGGCAATCTCCATGTTGGACAGCAACCCTTTTTCATAAGTAAGCGTACCCTCAGAAGGCACGACTATCTCAATGTTCCGGCCACTCTTTATGAGAGCGGCCGCTTGATAGTCAAAACAGATCACAATGGGGGGGGCGAAAGAATCAACTACGAGACGGCCATCCGCATTAAGCGACGCAAGCAACCCTGCGGCGCTTCTCAAATCGAAACCCCAGCCATCTATGCCGTACGATATAGCCGCCATCAGCATCTCCCTGTTCATTGTGGTTATGCTGATACCAACCTCTTCGCCGGCATGCGGCAAATCGCTCCAGCTTTTGACTTGCGCACCCGTCCTATCGCGGTCAACGGCTATGACTGCCGTCGCGAGATATTGCGGGTACCAGTGCCTTGCCGCGCCCACCTCTATAGCCGGGACAGCCTGTGCCCCAAAGGCTTCAGCCGCCATGCCGCTTTCTAGATAGTAATAGGGCATGTTCGAAGCCGTCCTAACAGTATATGAAGGCAGCATTCGCCCTACCGTTTCCGGGTATAGCGAATACTCATCATTGTTGCATATGACAGCCCCAGCATACACCGCTACATCAATGGGTGTATTCGCGCCCGAACCCGTGTCAGTTCCGATGTCAGAGCTAATACCTGCGCCAGTTCCGATGTCAGAGCTAATCCCAATATCAATTCCTATGTCAGAGCTAATATCCGTATCTACGCCAACATCAACGCCAGGGGAGTGGGTACAACCGCCGAAAGGCATAACAACCAGCCAAAGGGCAACCAGGCTAAGGGCAATCAGGAAATAAATAGCCCGACAGAAAACTGACCTCATGGCAGATCACCCCCTTCACAAATACCAACTGTTTCTAATGCATCAACAACAACAATATATCATACGGCAGACTACACCCGCAACCGTTTGTGGCAGCACGCTATTCATGCTATTCATGCTATTCGTGTAATTCGTGCAATTCGAACAATTTACATTCATACAATCCATGCAATTCGCTTTGGAATTGCATTGAATTACTCCGTTTATTGTGTTATACTCAGGCAGAACGTAGTATTGCCCTCCTGAAATATGCGTTATCATAGGAGGAGGGAAGCAGGGGGACAAAGCAGGGGGACGAAGCATAAACCGTCTCCCTGCTTCACTAGGGGGAATAGGAAGTAATTTGAGGCTATGCAGAATAAAACAAACAACACTATTGAACACCATTTTCGGTGGAACAGCATGTGGTTCATAGTATCTGCAATAGCGGTTCTGATGGCTGTCCTTGCCGGGGTGTCCATCGTGCTTATCATGAACTACAGGTTTAATGTCGCAATCGATAATAATGCGATTATTAGCAACAACCGTATTGTATCAACAGCTTCTGAGAGAATTGACAGGTACTTGACGGAAGTAGTCCAGGCGTCAAAGCCATTTGCTGAAAATACAGATGTATTCCCCACAATGTCGGATATTATCAGCAACACTTACATCCTGATCCCTGAACACATTGATACTATTGCAATATTTACTGACTCTGGCGAGAGGAAAATAATAACAAATAGCCAGATCCTGTACCCTCCGGAAGAATTGACGGCTCAAGGCTGGTTTCGCGCCGTCGCACCCGGGTCCCGCCTATTCTCAGTATCCAGCCCTCATATTCAGCGATTATTCCCTGGGGTATACCCATGGGTTGTTTCCATTAGTGTCGGTATGTCTTGGGAGTCCGATGGCTTACCTCAAAGAGGTGTGATGCTAATTGATTTGACCCTTGATTTCATCCGGGATATATGCTCAGGCATGATGAACGAGAACCTATACCTCTACATTATCGACGACGAAGGAAGGATTGTTTACCATCCACGCCAACAAATGATCAATGTCGGCATTCACAGGGAAAACACCCTGCAAATTGCTAGAACAATTATGAACGAGACAGACATGGTTGTGAGGGATGGGACAGACATGGTTGTGAGAGATGGGACAGGCATGGTTGCGAGTGATGGGACAGGCATGGTTGCGAGTGACGGGACAGGCATGGTTGTCAACGAGGGGGGAGAACGGCTATTTGTCAAGACTGTCGGTATGAATAACGCCCGATGGCGAGTAGTAGGGGTAAGCTCCCTCAAGGGGATTTTGTCCTATGATTCGGACATGCCAGTGTTTATTTGGATCATCATTGCGTCCATCCTACTAATAGTCTTTGTGCTTGCTTTTCTTATTTCATTCGCTGTCACTAAGCCATTACACCGTCTGATGAGCGGCATGCAAAGCGTCGAGTCAGGTGAATGGGACATATTTGTTGAAAAGCGCGGGGTTTTCGAGGTTGTCGCCTTATCAAGCGCCTTCAGTCATATGGTTGACCGCATAAAAGCCCTCATGGGACGAATCATGGATGATCAAAAAGCCCTCCGCGAGAGTGAGATCAGGATGCTACATGAACAGATTAACCCTCATTTCCTATATAATACACTGGATTCGATGGTGTGGCTCGCCGAAAGCGGCAACAAGGAAAGCGTCGTAAAAATGATTGAGACGCTCGCGGAATTCTTTCGGCTGACCCTACACGAAGGTAATGAAACAATCCCTGTAAGAGACGAGATAAAGCATGTTGAGAGTTACCTCACCATTCAAAAAATGCGTTTTGGAAAGACATTTGATTTCGACATAGAAATGGATCCTGCAGCCGAAGGCTTCCTGTCAATGAAAATGATCCTTCAGCCCCTGGCGGAAAATGCAATCATTCACGGCATTGGCCGCACTGGCGAAGGTGGGCTTATCTCAATCCGTGCCTACATGGGTAGTGATAACAGCATAGTCTACGAGGTTAAAGACAATGGAATGGGGATGACAAGCGAAATCCTGGAGCGCGTGAAAAAAAACGAACCGTCCGGCAATTCAGGAATTGGCATAAGAAACATAAGTCAGAGGATTAACTTGTATTATGGCGACGGATATGGCTTGGCTTTTGAGAGCGAGCCGGAGGAAGGAACAAAAGTATCGGTCAGGATACCTGCAGTCCCCGCCTCCGCATCAAGTTATGATAAGAAAGGGGTTAGCGAATGAGAGTATCCTCAAAAACCAAACGCGCATCAGCCATCATGCTGGCTATAGCCTGTTTTGTTGTTCTTCAGGCTTCATGCGCTGGTCATAGTCGGCCATTCAGAATTGAGCTAATATCCGCCAGCATGGAGACGGAATTTTGGACATGCATTCGATCTGGGGCACATGCGGCGGCAAAACTGTATAATGCAGAGATAAAAACGTTTGGGCCGGGACTTGAAAAAGGTGATAGCCGACAGGAAAACTTGCTACGACAATCAATAGCTCGCTCACCCGACGCAATTATCCTGTCCGGGATTGACAGTGTGGAAGTAACAGGATTAGTAAACCTTGCCCTAAACAGCGGGATTAAAGTTGTTTCGGTCGAGTCGCGTGTCAACACTGAGGACAATAGGGTATTATTTGCCGGGAGTGACAACTATATGCTTGGCAAATCAATGGCACAAGAAATAAAGGCAGCTCTTGCCAGTGGCATGGTAGCGGTAGTGGGTCAAAAAGGAGGCCCCCTATCCGCCAAGGAGCGCGAAAAAGGCTTTCTTGAAGAAATGGCTGTAGATTCACTGGAGTACCAAATCCTTGAACCCCTGTATTTTGACTTTGAAGCCCTGTATTTGGGTATCGGCCCTGAGGCGCCTGCTGTGCGAATTCTTGACCTGCTAAACAAAAACGGTAACCCCGATGCCGTTGTATGCCTAGACGCCCAAGCAACGACGAGCATAGGAAGGGCCATTGATGAGACGGATTATACCCCCGTATTCCTTGCCGGGGTTGATTGCTCCGTTGAGCAGGCGGGGCTTATTGAGCGAGGAATACTGGACATGACGCTGCTCCAGGATCCATACTCAATGGGCTTTTTCGGCGTAGAGTTAGCAACAAAGCAACTTAGCGGAAGAATGGCTGACATCTCCATTCATACCGATGTTCGGATAATAACGAGGGAGAATATGTTTTCTGAGGAAAACCTCGGGCTGGTTTTCCCAATCCTATAACTCCCCACATTGTCGAGGAGGGACAGAAATGCCAAAGAACAGAAATCCTGCCGTAAACAAGATTCCCTGTACGCTAATGCTATTATCGTTAATACTGGTAGCGGCGACAGCAGCGGCGCTAATCGGTTGCCGCGAATCACCCAATATTACTGACACAGTTCGCATAGGGCTTATTACTACCTATATGGATACCACTTATTGGCGCTCAGCATACAAAGGCGCCCTCGACAGGGCTGGACAGTTGGGGGGTATTGAGGTTACGCATCTTGGCACGAACATTCAGCCTGCTACCGATGAACAAATCAGGTTAATTGAACATTGTGTTGAAGAAGGCTACGATGGCATCTTGCTTGCTGCCTCTGACAGGACAGCGTTAATTGAACCAATACGGAGGGCAAAGGATGCGGGCATGCCGATTGTGATGATTGACACAGGCGTCTCCGAGCCTGTATATGACGCGCTGTATTCAACAGACAACAAACACGCTGGAGCGGAATGCGCAAGACTGATGGCGCACCTGATAGGCGGCGAAGGGGAAATTGCTATTGTCAGCTTCTCCGGCTTTGCAAAAGCGGCGCTAGACCGCGAGGAAGGATTTGTAGACGAAGTCGCGAAAAACTGGCCTGATATAAGAATTGTGGGTGTAGAATACTGCAATTTTGACACAAATGAGGCCAAGCGTCAGACTGAGGGCTTCATAAGGGAATTCCCCAGCATAAGGGGCATCTGGGGAACTAACCCCGTTGCGGCAAGGGGAGTCATAGAGGGAGTCTCGTCACAAGGAAAAGAGGACGCCATAGCAGTTATCAGCTTTGACAACCACTCCGATTTGGTACAATTGCTGGAATCAGGCAAATTAAAAGCCACAGTAATACAGAACCCCAGTTTAATGGGCGCGGAAGGCACTCAGGCAATTGCTGATATTTTGGCTGGCAATCCTCCTCCTACCCAGGACAACAGCATCGAGGTCACTGTTGTAAGTCAAGAAAATGTAAACGATATCAGCATCCAAGCAGTGTTGAGGCAGGAATACTGAATGCTGAAGCAGGAATACAAGAGTAGGAATACTGAGGCAGGAATACTGAATGCTGAATGCCTGCGGCTTGCTGCGGTATGCTATTGTTTTGTAAAAACATCAAAACAATAGCAGTATTCAGTATTCAGTATTCAGTATTCAGAATAATAAAAAAAACAAGAATGCGTAGTGATGAGCATACTGCGGTCGAAGACCGCGGTATGGTATAATTGTGGTGTAACAGAGGTGTGGTTTGGATATGTTTTAGAATGACTGAGGTGTGGTTTGGATATGCTTATAGAATAACTGGGGTGTGGTTTGGATATGCTTATAGAATGACTGGGGTGTGGTTTTATATATAAACTGATTTTTGCAGACGATGAGGATATTGTGTGCGACAGTATCTCAAGCTTGATAAATTGGAAAGAACATGGCTTCGACCTTTGCGAGGTCTGTTCTAATGGGCATGACCTTGTTGAGGCAGCCGAAAGGGAGCAGCCGGATTTAGTCATTCTTGACATTAACATGCCCTATATTGACGGCATCACTGCGGCAAAACTAATCAAAGAAGATGTCCCCCACGCCAAGATAGCATTTCTCACGGGGTATGACAGCTTTAGCTATGCACAGAAGGCTGTTGACCTCAATGCCCTAAAATACATACTCAAGCCAATCTCCGCTGCGAAAATGATTGGCATCCTTTCCGAGATCCGTAGCCTAATAGATGACGAGATGCGCAAAAAGGCAGACTATCAGTACCTTCAGGATTTTCACAATCAACATAGCGACATTATGAAAAGCGCCTTTTTTAACCGCCTACATGTTTCAAACCTTATATCCGCGATAAAATCCGGCGATTTGGATCAAATAAACTCCATAACCAAACAGATGCTTCAACCAGATCAAGCTGATAGCATTAGTACGCTGCGCGCCTATGCACTGTCCATCATCCTTAGCATAGCCCTTGAAGCGGAGCGGCTTGGTTTCTCGGCGAGTTCTTTCTTGTCTGGCACTATGATCGACGCCCTTTTCCAAAGGAGAAGCACTGACGAGCTATGCTCTGATGTGAGGGACGCCTGCTCCACCCTATCAAAGATTCTTAGGGGCCAGCACGATTCAGGCCAGCTAAGCCTCTTTGAGAGGACTGTTCGTTTCATAGAGGAAAACATTTCCGATACAGAACTGTCTGCCATTACAATATGCGGCAAACTGTATTTTAGCCCCAGCTATTTCAGGGCAATTTTCAAAAAAGAATCCGGTGTTTCCTTCGGTTCTTACCTAACGCGCGCCAGGATGGAAAAAGCTAAGGCACTGCTTCTTGAAACTGACCAAAAAAGCTATCATATAGCCAAACAGGTCGGCTTTTCCGACCCCCACTATTTTAGTTTCTGCTTTAAAAAACACTATGGAATGTCCCCTAAAGAGTTCCGTGGGACAACCCGTTCCCTCCAGTTATAGGTTTGACGACGCAATTCGGCTCAAGTGCATCCTGTGAGGACACCCTTGAGCCGAATTGTTATACAATTTAAGAAGAGTCACACCTGTAATTTAATCTTGCCCATAATCTTATTTGCTCGAGCAACCCAATTTCCCAGTAGCTTAATTTGCTAAAGCAACCCAATTTCCCTATAGCTTAATTTGCGCAAACAACTAAATTTCCATGTAGCTATATTTGCTCCAATGGCCTAATTTGTGTTTGTAAAACGCTGAAGCTGTCCGTTGAGCGTAAAACCCTCAAAGGTTACAGGGACGGATGTCGCCGTCGTGGTGCCATTTGAAGCGTAAAATCCGACTCGAATATTCGCAGCGTTATGGATATTGTTTTGCGTACGGACCGCCTGCATCTGAGTCCAAGTTGCACCGTTGTCAAAGCTGAAGTATCCTGTAAATGTAGCTCCGGCTTTATCTAGACGCAACAGGCATTCATTTCCATTTGAAGCGGCGTCTGTCGTATACTGTGATTCCCCTGCCGCTGAGCCATTGGTGTTCATAGTGGTCTGGAACACATTATTGCCTTGCGAGCTGTGGAAGCGCCGCATAACCGAAACCTGGTTGCCATCGCCTGTATAGGCTATCAGGGCTGCGCGGTGGTAATTCTCGCTAGGCTTAAAACCAGAGACCTTTACTGTAACTGAGAAATTGTCTTTTGTATCATTCGGAACATCCATGAGATACATGTTCCTGGCGGTCCCGTTATTGTCTGAGTTGCCCCACAAATCTCCGTTTTGCGTACGGATTGTTATACTTTCGTTGGAGTTCTTCGTTGCATTGGCTGCTGTCGGCCTTATTATAGACCACATAGGCTCCGCAAACGGCTCCAGCTTAAATTCCAATGGAGGTATAAAGGGAGTGTAATTGCCGCTCCAAAGGAATACTTTTACGTCGATGGTTTCCGGATCGGTATCGGCTGGAAGAACAACATTGAATCTGCCGGCCGCATAAGAATCAGCAGCTAACTGCTCGTCCTTTGTGTCGACCTTTATCAGCCTGCCGGTATCTTTATCATAAACAGCATAAAAAAACCTGGCGGTATCGTCTAAATCACCATTGTTAATAACTATATAGTCGACAAAAGGATTGTCTTGTTCATCATTAACATCCAATGTTATGATGAAATCCGGATTTACGGAAATATCCTCGATCGGCTCAAAGCTAACAATTGCCTCCGCTTTCTTGTCATCCGGGTTGGATATGGCGGTTGTGACGGTAATTGTGCCTGTTATGGTAAAAGTCTTGCCCATAAACACCTGCGCAGGGTCATATACGTCCCAAGTAACCTCCGCCCCTGCCGTGGATCCATCGTCCAATGTTACTGTAACCTGTGAGGGCAAAACTGGAGCGACGCCAACCCTTGTTGTCAAATCCACGGGAACGGTATCAGTTATTACGGGCTTGAAATCCTGCATGATCTGGTTGATTTGGTCAACGTTAAGCGGCTTATTATAGATCCTTACATCCTTAATGCTTGAGTTCAAATACGGGTCAGACCACTGGGATTTACCGATGAAACTGTTTGTTGCCTGCCCAATGGAGTTGGCGGGGTTGAGTGTTGTATTAGCCCTTGACGCCACCTGAACGCCGTTTAAGTACATCCTGACAGTCGTCCCCTCCTGCGCAACAACAAGGTGCATCCATTGATTCAACGCCGGCCTTGCAGTCGTAAACCCTTGCTCTGCGTTGTTTGATGTCTGTGTTATGGCGTAGCCCAGCAGGTTTGAGCCATTGCTCGGGGCAACAAACATATATCCACTTGAGCTTGACATACCGAAGTCAAACAACCTTGCCCAATTATTGTAGGAATAGTGCTTAACCCAGGCGGCGAGGGTAAACTCTTCTTCCCCTGAAAGTATCCCAACAGGCAGTTGCACATAGCCGGCATTTGCAAACCTAAGCTCGTTCCCTGGCAGGATCTGCCCTCCATCCAGAAGCATGCCATCTTTGCCGTTTCCGGACTCATCTTTGACCACAGTTGACGAAGGGTCGTCAAATATATACCACACTATGGGGCCATATGCCTCTCCCAATAGGCGTTTTATCATTCCCCTGGCTTCAACAAGCTCATTCGTAGCCGTTACGATTTCAGCGGCTGAGTTCCTGCTTTCGTAGACGGTTTTGGCGGCTACCAGCTTCGCTGCGAAGTTGGCCCAATTTGCGTCCTGGACGTATTTTGCAGCGTTTCCAATAACAATGTCCGCCATTTCAATAGTAGATTTCAATGTGACAAGTTTCTCGTAATCACTATTAAACGCCTGGATCGCGGTCGTTAGGGCATTAATAGCTCCAGATAATTCTTCAACTGTCGCATTAGTATTGTCGCATACAGCCTGAGCAGTGCCAATGGCGGTGTTCAACGTATTGTTTGTCGCAATGATTGGCGTCGGGAACGCCGGAGCGGACTTTGCAGCTAATTCCGCCTTCGCCGCGACAATTTGACCCTGTAGGAAATCCACTACGAGGGCAGGATCGTCGCACAATGAAACCCTGACTGTCCAGTTGTCGGTACCCGGCAAGTTAGTGACCGAAAAGCTTTTTCCGCTGATAGAAACTTCCTTTGTCCAGATATCCTTGACAAAGAACAGCGGGGAGTCTCTAAATGCGTTTGCGTTAACCATTTTATGCCCGATATACTCAAGGATTAGATCCATGTCAACGGTAGCCGATGCGGGTTCACTTGTGTTGAGGTTGAAAAATGACAGGGCTATGTCCCCGTTTGCCAGGGGCTTCGCGAGTACGTCGATGCGGTTGTTGTTCGTGACATACCTTACATCAGGCCTCTTACCGGCTGTATCCGCAGAGGTGTATATCCTTTTGGCTTGTATGCCGAGCGGATCCTGGTTCAGGTCGATCACGTCTTTGTTGGCAATTACCCTGTGGATGGCGTCGCCCACTTGAACCTGGTCAAGTTTGTAGCCCAGCATGATTGGCGAGTTCATCATGCACCACATGGTCATGTGGGTTTCGCTCATTTTGTCAGTAATGCCGTTCATGCCGATGACCATCATGTCGGGGTCGTTCCAGCCTTTGTCAAGGCCGGCGTATTCGTCCTGGATGACAGCCTTGTTGTACTGTGAGCAGATGCTGGCTGTGCCGCCGCCGGTCCAAGACGCACTTCCATGGCTGGTCGGGCTGCCCGTACTGAAGGTGATGTCGTTCAGTATACGCCACGAGCCTGCAATTTTTTGACCATATTCATGTGGCTGAGCCTTTCCCCATTCGCACAGTGAGAGGCGGAAGTCATAATCGGGGTTGCCCTCATTGTACTTATTCATGCTGTCAAGTATGGCGGAAAACGACACCAGGAGGTTTTCCTGGCGCCTATGGTTCATGAGGCGGATCAGGTTTTCGCCTGCCTTCAATTCTATTTCAATTGGGTCGGAGTTGATAAACGTGGTGTTATTGGCGCTGGCAGGAACGAAATTGTCGTAAAAACGCTTCTCGCTCTCCGGTTCGCCTACGGCGACCTGAAGCCACCTTCCGGCTGTGCCGGTCGTCCCGCTGGCATACTCCACAATTAGGCTATACTTCCCGTCAGCCGGGGCGGCAACGTTAAAGCCAAGCTCCCCCCAGGTTGTGAGGTCCATATCCCGGCCCGTGCTTGTTCCATCAAATGTCCCGATGTTTTCAACATAGCCTTGTCCCGACGTGTTCCTTACACAGTAGTCCCCTATTAGATGCCCGTCGGCAACGGCGTTCAGCTTTGTTTCAGCCATCGACCCGCCAGACACGGTGATGCTCCTGATCCTGGGCGCCGCCGCATGCTGTGCAAATGCGCCCTGTGACATTGTCGCGTTGTCAAAAGGGAAATTGCAGTTGTCAACTTTCAGATAGTTGAGACCCTACTCCGCATACTGCTCGGCGTCGCTGTCTTCATAGCCCGGCAGGCCGAGGCCGTATCCGGAACCGCCGTTATTGCCAAGGGCGCAGAGGTCTCCAACACTTTGGTACATGCCAAATTTCAGGCCTGCTGCCTTAATATAGTCAGACAACGCCTTAAACCCGCTGGGGAACCTTGTGGGATGTGGCTGAAGCTTGCCGCCCGCAACCCGGGGGGTTACATAGCAGCCATCGTCAAGCACTATGTACTGATAACCCAGTTCCGTGAGGCCAAGCCTGCCAAACGAATCAACGATGGCGCGGGTGGTTACCTCGGAATTTGACGAAGCGTAGGCGTTCCAGCTGTTCCAGCCCAACGCCGGCAGCCGGTTCGATTGTTTTTCGTGGATGTTCGTACCGTCGAACGGCCACTTGTACTTGTCGCCCATCGGCTCAATGTCCATGAGCGGAGCATTTCCCGCAATGAGCGGTGTATCGTCCAGCCGCATTGGGCGGTGGCTAGAGCTTACCGGCCAACCCCTCCTCAGCGTATTGAACGCCTGGGCCGGCATTGCCGGCATGTTAGCCAAAAAGAGAAAAATCGCTAGAAATAGTGACAAGAGTTTCTTCATTAACTAAGTTCATCCTTTCTTTATTTGGGATATAGAACGACCACAAATCAGAGTGCAATCCTCCCGCCCCCCCCACAGAAGGCATAGACACACTTTACAAAAGAGCATGTAGCGAAATGCAACGGAAATGCAGTCTTACATTTCTTGACAGGTATGCGTATCACGAACGCTATCCATATTCAAGACACGCACAAAAAGATCTTACCATCCAGACAACCTATCCGTAAGGGCATAATATGACTATTAGCATTAATGATTTGACTTTGTATTACCGTAGCTGTACGTAGCTGTATTCAGTATTCAGTAGTTGGTGGTTAGTGGTTAGTGGTTAGTAGTTAGTAGTTAGTAGTTAGTAGTTAGTAGTTAGTAGTTAGTAGGTAGTAGTTAGTAGTTAGTAGATAGAATCTCGTATGGCCATACATCAATACCGCCAATGGAGTAAACGCTCTCATAGCCGACATTCTTGAGCATCTCATATGCCTCTCGGCTGAGGGAACCCGTTTGGCAGTATAAGATTATGATCGTGCTTCTATCTTCAGGAATATTTGTCCGGTGAATGCCCGCCGCCATTTCAGGCAGGGGTATGCATACGCTCCCCCTTATGAACCCCGCTTCATGCTCCTCCCTGGAGCGGACATCAATCAAGACGGCGTTTCTTTGTGACTCCAAAAGCCGAACTGCCTCATCGGCAGTAATAAGCCCATACTCCGAAGCATCGGGAAGCACTGCCCTCTGCGGCGTCCTCAGTGATGGGTCAATTATTTTCATTATCGTAACTGCTGCTTCCGCCCTCGTTAAGTTGTCATCGCCGTAAAACAAGCCATCAGGCCGTCCAATCATTATCCCCTTCACATAAAACTGCCCCGTACTCCAAACACAAGACCTGCACGCGTACAAATCAAGTAGCCTATCATCCGCTAGCTTTATATCAGGCTCGTCAGGCTCGCCAAAAATGCCTCGTAGGGCTTCAAGCCCAATTTGAGCAGCGGCACGCCTTATAATTGGTTCGTCCCAAACCTCCATGGCATAGTCCTCGATCATATCCAGCCTAAGCCCTTCTTGCATATATCCGGACGCCCAATGACCGCCCGTTGGCGGCATTGCCCCAATGCCACTCTTTAATAGCATTGCGACATACTGGGCAATCGTAACCAATTCATCTGGGTGGAATAATCCGTCGCCCATGCCTGAAATGACGCCTATTTCCGCTAACCTATCAATGTGTTCCTCAGCCCAATGCCCTGCAACGTCTGGGAATCTGCCCTCGGCTGCGGCAACATAGCCAACATTAGCTTTAATAGAAACCACAACAACCAACAGTACCGCTATGGCGTTAATAAGAAACTTATTCATTAAAAATGCCAACCCTCCCGTTTTCGTGAGTATGTTGCATTGATCCGTTTTCTTTACAGGGGGACACGGGGGGACGGTTCTCTTGTGTCTCAATTGTGCATCTGCAACTAGAATGTTCTCTGGGGGGAACACATAGGAACACAAGAGAACCGTCAGACTGTTACAAAAAAGCTCTCTAAAAGAAATGACATTGAGAAACGAACGAATGAAATCATCATCCTTGTTCATCCTTTTGTTCATCTACAACCCGTGGCTATTCAAATACCCATTGGACAAAATGCAGTAGGGGACGGGCTTGCCCGTCCCGTGTTCAATGCCATGGTTGCGGGACTGGCAAGCCCGTCTCCTACGAAAAACCTGGAGATTTTTGGTTAGCACATATACTGTGTACCCTTTGTCAAGGACAATTTGGGTTTTTGATATTCCAATCAAATATATTTTTGTGGTACACTAAACCTGCTTTTACTCACTAGGAGGATAGGGCAACGCTGGAGAGCGACCCGAGCGCCCTGTGAGGTTTGGCGAGGTGAGTGATACCCAACTGGTATCACCTCCTTTTATTTGGCGGCATAAGCATCACTCACCTTGGAAAACACAAAGCGATAAACTCCGGGGGGTTTGGGGGGCAGAGCCACCCAATAAAATGCCTTTACCTTTCGCTTTTGAACTTTAATCTTTTTGACCCGTGACACTGCCCTCATTCGCCTCCGCCGCCGTCGGGCTTGGCGGTTTATCTTTACCTTTTGCCTTTGGAATCTCCAACGGGTACTCACCGGTGACCTTATACCTGTAATACTCAGATGGAGCCAGTTTTGCCAAATCCCACTGGTATCGTTCGTTATTGTAATAATCAGCCCAGTCGGCAATGACGCTCCTGACTTCGTCAAAAGTTGAACACCAGGAAATGTCTATTTCATCCTTCATATGTCCGAAGAACGACTCTTGAGGCGCGTTGTCCCAGCAGTTTGCCTTACGTGACATGGATTGCCGCAATTCGCGATCCTTCACCAACTGTACGAATCTAACGCTCTTGTAATGCGAGCCCTGATCGCTGTGGATCAGCGTTTCTGCTGTCAATGAAATCCCGTGGTTCTCAACCATGTTGTTAACCGCTTCGATGACGAAGTCCACCTCCAGCGATATGCTCAGCGTCCATGCGAGAAGTTCCTTCGTGCAGGCGTCGATGATGGTACACATATAGCAGCGTGGAGCCTTCCCGTTTATGATGTAGGTTATGTCTGTGAGGAGGACCTTGCGGGGGCCATGTATCTCGAACTCGCGATTCAGTAAGTTGGGGGCTACTTGAGCTGTTGCGATGGCCTTGGCTGCGCGACGATAAGGGTTAGCCTTGCGTATTGGACAAAAGAGATTGTATTTCTTCATAAGGCGCCGAATCTTCTTGATATTCATGTGAAACGGCGGCTTCATATGAAGGAGTCGCATATATATGCCACGCGCACCCTTGTTGTAACTGCGGAATTGGTAGGCCTGCAGAATAATAGTGAAATCCTTGCGATCCTGCTCCTCGCGCTGCTGTCGAAGGCCCTCCGTTTCAAGGTAGTGGTAGTATCCGGAGCGCGAGACGCCGGCAGCGTCGCATAACCACGTTATGTTCAGCACGTTGTTGTCTCTACGTGTCATCTCACGGATGATTGCATATTTGGCGGATGCCGGAATATTCATGATTCCGCCCCCTCCCGGCTTAAAGATACAATTTTTTTTAGAAATTCTATTTCTTGTTCTTTGTATACCAACTTTTGTTCAAGAACCTGAATTTTCGCTTCTGCGGTCATAAAACCATTTATTGCCGTTTTATATGTTTCTAAGTCACGAAACCCCTTGCCTGATTTTACCTCATTTCGAATCATTGTTTTTAGTCCGGTAATACGTGTTTCACCAAGTATATCAGGATCAATACCCAACTCGATTATGATATCGCGTGGCTTTTTTCCGGTTATTATTGCATCCCAGAACTTTTTCTTGAATTCAGCGGAAAAATGAACAATCGAAGGAGACACATCCAATACATATCCGCTTGCGCACAAACAACTCATTTCTGCTTCTGTAAATTTAACCCTTGCCATATTTTCCTCCAATCCTATTGACAGTAATTTTATTTCATATTTGGATTGGAATCAAAATTAAATTGTCCTGTAACAAGGGTTTGTTAAAACCAAATGTCCGAAAGTAAGGGGCTCTTGAAATCTTAGTGTCCGAATATATGGGTTTTTTGAAAACCTTACCGTCTAACCCTAAGGGTTTTGAAAATCATTGCTGTCCGTTTTATAGGGTACATTTTAATAAGGTATTTGAACAGTCACTACAACCTACTGGTAAAATGCCGCAAAGCATTGATATTACTGGGCAAATAGCAATTTTTATGATAGAATATACCCGTGAAATCCTTTGAAAGAGGTGCGGTTTTATGGGTCATCTAGTAGGAGAGAACAGAGAACAAGTACGACTATTCTCATTAGAAGATATGATTCCAGAGGAGTGTATTGCAAGGGTAATTGATAGATTCATAGAAGTACTGGATTTTGAGAAGCTAAACTTTACCAATTCCGAGCCAGCTGTTCTCGGGCGTCCCTCTTACCCTCCGAAAGTCCTTGCCAAATTATATGTATACGGCTATGAAAATGGAATCCGTTCATCTCGGAAGCTTGAGAAAGAGACGCTTCGCAATCTGGAAGTCATGTGGTTGGTAAATGAGCTAAAACCCGACTATAAGACAATAGCGGAGTTTCGTAAAAACAACATCCGACCGTTGCAAAAGCTGTTCCGAGAATTTACAAAGCTGTGCAAGGCTTGGGATTTAATTGGAGGAGAACTAGTAGCAGTTGACGGAAGCAAGTTTAAGGCAAGCAACAACAAAAAAAACAATTTCTCACGAAAGAAGCTTGATGTCCGTATTGCGCATATTGATGAAAAAATAAAAAGCTATACGGACGAAATAGACGCTGCTGACAAAATGGAGGAAGATATGACGCCCACTATCATTGCAAAATTAAATGAGATGTTGGAGCGAAAAGAAAAATATGAAGGATATAAGAAGCACTTGGACACAACAGGCGAAAACGAACTGTCAACGATTGACCCCGATGCAAGGCTGATGGGGAATAATCGCGGCGGTGTCGATGTTGCGTACAATGTTCAAAGTATAGTTGATGGGGAACATGACATTATCCTGGATTATGATGTTTCTACGAACCCATCGGATCAAGGTCAGCTTTCGAATATGACAAAGAAAGTAATTTGCAGGTTCAAGATGAAGAAATTCACAGTATTGGCGGATAAGGGATATTACAATGGCACAGATTTATTGAAGGTCAAGAGGTATAAAATCAAGCCTATTATTTCAAGGCAGAATCCTTCTAATTCGAAGAAACTACCCGAAGAGTTACATTCAGACAAATTTGCATATGACAAGCAGACGGATACATATACCTGTCCAACTGGGCAGACGCTGAAATCACCAAATAAAAAAAGCGCAAAGCGGCGCAATTTTTTCAACAAGGCAGCATGTGCCGACTGCCCTCAAAAGGAAAAGTGTATTTCCGGCAAGTCGCAGCACAGGATTGTAACACGAAGCCAATATGCAGAGATTTACGAAGAAACAGACAAAATATTCAGTGAAAATAAAGGGTTGTACAAGCGACGACAACAAATAGTGGAACACCCATTTGGTACAGTTAAGCACACTATGAATGGAGGATACTTTTTACTTCGCAAGCGACGAAAGGTGCGATGCGAAGTTGCGTTGCTCTTTTTGGGTTATAACATGAAAAGAGCGTTCAACGTGTTGGGATTCAGGGAGATAATGGCAAGGCTGGATAGCCTTTTGCCTTTTGTTTTGCGTTTTCTGTGGGCGAAAAGAGCGATTCTTGTGTTTTCACTAGTATCGCTCTTAAATATCGCCGTTATTATTTGGATTATGTAACAGTCTGCCGTCCCCCTGTGTCCCTGTTTTTCTTGAGATGTCAAATACCTGATAGCGGGGGTTCGAACATTATTGGGAGTAGTTGGCAGCTGATTATGAGTAACGAAGGCGTTTATTCTAAAAAGGTAACAACATATGGAAGGAGGCTATCCACCTTTTATTGGGCTAAAAAAGTGTCTTGACAAGGTAGACCACCTTAGTGAAAAATATTAGGGAAGCATTGAAATTTGTGCGAGAACAAGCATTCGTTTAATTGGTTCGAGTGTCAAAAGCGGTTTCTTGCATAGCACTCATTAAGCACAAATACCAACAAATTCTTATGCATTGAAAGGATATTAGTTAATGAGCTCATTTGAACAAAATATTCACCCAAGTGAACACAGTGCCTTAACACACTACTGCGCGGTTGATTCCTTTGAAAAAATTATTCAGAATAGAACACTGAAATGTACGAATCTAAGCAGTATGCAACTTAATGACAAATTTGAAGCTAAGAGAAGAAAAATCGAATATGAAGCAAGACGATTCTTCATTGCTTGCTTTAGCCACTCTGAACATGAAATCGTACCCTTTTGGAAAAATTATGGTGGAGATTGTCTTTGCGGTAAGTTGGCTCTTAAGTTCAAAAACTTTTGTACGCCACCTACAACATATGATGATTATCCTGAGAAATTTTTCCCACATTACTGCTTGGAATCTGAATGCAAAAAAGTTGAATTGAATCCAAATGAATTCTTTGCTACAGATAGTGAAAAAAGTGCGCACGATGACATAATAAAATTACTAAAATATAAGGGTGTACTTGCAGATTATCGCGTCGGATTGTTATTTGAAGATGTGAAATATGTTGAAAAAGATAAAATCGAAGACATGGAAAATATCACTAGTTTTCATTTCCCGGAAGAAAGAATATTGCTAGCGACAGACACTCGAATTTTTGGAAAGCTAAAACCAAACCTTGGGCATACGAAGCTGAGACGCGGATAATTTGTCAAGCACATATGAAACTGGACGCTGAAACGAAAGAGTACCCTTACCGTGAGTCTATATTCCTAAAATTAACTAATGAATTTTTTAGAGACTTAAAAATTATTCTAAGCCCTTGGCGGAGCGACTACCTAAAATGTTACGTTGAAAATATTATCAATTCATCACCAATCAGCAAAGAAATAAAAGATACAATAACAATCTGCGATAGCGAACTTTATGGCGAAATCTGAAATTCGAATACTCCGATAGCTATTGCTCGATTGAGTTGCAACAATATTTTTAACGTGTTATTTTCCCAAAAAACAACCGTTATGATTTCTCAACTATAAACCCCACTATTCGGTAAGCCGTCCAATTCTGGACGGCTTTTTGTTTTCAAAACTAATTTTTGAAAATACGTAAAATGTGGGTGTTACAGGTCAGACCCTGTCAGCCCCCTCCAGCACCATGGCCCACCGAGCAAAAGTCAAACTGTAACTCTCTGCATCCTGCCCGCATGGCAGCGGACAGCTTCGAAATCTAACGGGTAACTCTTCATGCAACGGAGAAAGAATCGCGAAAGCGGTTCTTTCTAAATATTCTGCCTCCAAGTGTGGACAAATCATACTCACAACCCAGAAGGCCCGAGGGACGGTGCTGTCCAGCGAATTCCTGAAAAAGAAAAACTGCTATGAGCCATGCAGATATGGAAAAAGTCTGAAAACAGCAGAAAGCACGAGCAATACGGGAATAAACGTGGATCAAGGCCGATTGTCGGCATTTCCTAAGCTGGACAGATAAGCGCCCATCAATTACAATGAGTCTGCAAGAGTATAGAGAGAGGTCGAAAAGGAAATGGCAGAAGTATTTTCAGGGCGTACAATAACCGACGGCGATTTGGAGCTCATCAGATGGGCGCGTGGGGCATACCCCAGCCTCTCGCGTTATGAGCTGGCAGGGACGGTATGCGAGTTCATTGGCTGGGTCACGCCTGCGGGATTTGCTAAAATCCCTCAGTGCATAGCCTTTTTTGCTAAAATGGAAGCTGAGGGCAAACTTGATTTGCCTGCGCTAAATGTGATGAAGTCCCATATGAGTAAGGAGCAATCCGCTGCTCCGAATA
>Ga0099364_10003806_pt1 | contig 23187 bp, 24 predicted proteins | sample TergutTh196P3_FD_73070 | JGI IMG/M metagenome (GOLD analysis project Ga0099364, IMG submission 73070) | Microcerotermes parvus P3 segment gut microbial communities from Pointe-Noire, Republic of the Congo - Th196 P3 | ecosystem: Host-associated > Arthropoda: Insects > Digestive system > Gut ...
GCGTGGTCACGCATTAACGCGGATCTGGTGAGCAGACGAATGTCTGCGGTTAAATAATTTCCTTTCCAGCGGCGAACGAAGTGAGCCTTGGCGCGGATTAAAACGCTGATTTACGCAGAGATATTAGATTGTTAAGATAAAATTATCTAACCTAGAAATCTTAAAAATTTAAAATTTTTAATATAGCTATGAGAGGATTAGATATATTAGCTCTCATAGACAATCGGCGTTAATCCGCGTAAATCCGCGTTAAATGGTAACCCCGTTTACACAAAAATTATCTCGGGTTCTAATTCAAACCCTGCAGAGGCTTTAACTTTGGCGGCAACTTCGTCCATAAGTGCCTTAATATCGGAGGCGGTTGCCCCGTCTTTATTGATAACGATATTGCCATGAAAAGGAGCAATTTGGGCTCCCCCTATAGAAAATCCTTTTAAGCCAAGCTCATCAATAATTTGGCCGGAAGGCTTTCCAAAATCATGGTTATTTTTAAAGGCAGACCCTGCGCAGGGAAATAGATAATGTCCTTTATCTTTTCTATCCTGCCTGTTTTTTTCCATTTCAGCTTTTATTTGCTCTTTATTACCGGGCTGTAAATTAAAAGCGGCTCTCATGATTAGACAATCCATTTTTTGAAAAGGACTTATTTTATAACCAAAATCTTTTTTTACCACAGGCCTGACTACTTGTAAGTAGTCAGGAGGGTACTTACATGCTGCGCAAGTCTTGCAAGCTTTGGCGGAATTAATATCATATATTTCTAAATATGATAATAAATCCGCATATGATAATATATCCGCTATTTCTTTCCCGTAACAGCGGGCGTTCATATAAACTGCGCCGCCTATTGTTCCCGGCATTCCGGCAAGAAATTCCAATCCTGTTAAACTTTTTTCCAAAGCATATTCGCAAGCTTCGTCCATTGTGGTGCCGCTTTTAAAAATAAGCTGATTTTTGCTATTATCCCCGTCTGTTATTACACCTTTCCAGTCCGTTACATCCAGCACAATGCCGCGAATCCCGTTATCCGAAACTACGATATTCGCCCCGCCTCCCAAAATAAAAATCGGGATTTCTGCGGTATAGGCATTGGAAATTAACTCTTTACAAAATAAAGGAAAATTATCGCCGGAAGGCCTTATATAACAATCCGCAGGTCCGCCCACTTTAAAAGTAGTATGCTCACGCATTGGCTCGTCATATCGAACATCAACTTCACAAGGATAAATATTCAAACATTTTTCAATTATTTCTTGCATTACTCTTCTCATTATTCAGGGATTTCTAGTCCTAAAGCTTCCGCAGTCCGCCGTGCCCTGCGGGCAATGCTTTCATTTCTATCCTTTGCCAATTCAATTACTTCAACCGATAAAGCTCTTAGTCTATTGTTAGCTATCATATCAAGGGCAAAAAGTTTTTCTATAACAGTGCCGGTTATTAATCTGCGGGTAATAGCCTCATATTCATCGGAAGCGGCAGTAACAACAGATTCGCCTAAAACCCTTAAAAAACCATTGTAAAGCGCCGTTTGGTTTCGTGTTCTTGCCTCTTCCATTTCTATAATTAATTTACCAACATTGTCATTGGCATTGTGCTTCATAAGCATTTCCGCGGAAAGAAGACGGACACGATCCGAATTTCTTCTTCCTGAAAACAAGGTATCAAGAATTGCAAGAGCTTCCGCATTTGCAATGGCACCAAGAGCACGAATAGATTCTTCCCTTACATTGGGAACATCATCATTTTCAGCGCGATATTGCAAATACGGAACAGCGGAGACAAGTTTTCGTTCGCGGCTTGCCTGCGCTGCCGCAATACGGGTACGGTAATAAGAATCCCTAAACGCATCTAAAATTGCTTTATCAACTTCATCCCCGGAAAAAGGACCTAAAGCGGCAACTGCCGCCGCTCTTACATTGGGATCGTTTGTGCCTATACAGCTAAGAATGGCTTCCATTCCTTGCGGGTCGCCAATTTTTGCAAGAGAATCCAATGCGGCAATTCGCAGAGGAATTCGTTCATCTGTACTTGTAACTATGTCAATTAATAGCGGAACACCTTTTACAGAACCTGCAGCGCCAATGGCAATAATTACTTCCCTTTGGTTTTCCGTGCCGGGATCGCGGTTTTCATAATAATTGATTAAAAACTCCGCAGCTTCGTCAGCCAACTCCGGGGTTGCGGAGCCCGCACGGCCAAGAGCGCGAAATCCGTTATTTAAAAACCGTCTTTCTTCGGTATCTAAAAGTTCAATAAGTATAGGAACTGCGGCGGCGGATTTTATTCTTCCAAGATAATCAACGGCGGATTGAACTGTTTCGTTTGTTTCTTCATCTCTTTCTGTAATTGCTCTTAACGCGCGGGTTTCAAGCCCTGTTTTTTCTCTGTCTCCAAAAAAACCAAAAACACCAATTAATATTCTTTGGTTTCGGGTATTATCAATTAACGCAACAAGCTCATCATCAAGATAGTCTATATTTTCTGTCCGCAAGGTTTGAATTAAAGCGGCTATTTCTGTTTCTGTTCCGAATTGAATAGTAGCTCTGCGGGAAGTTTCGTCATTTTGCGCATATAAAAAAGAACTAATAAATATTAACCACAGAGAACACAAAAAAAATTTATTTACCTTCATATTTATTCAAAAACTCCTTCTTATACTCTAAAAACCTATTTTCCCGTATTGCGTTACGGCAATTTGTTACTAAATCTTGTATAAAATACAAGTTATGATAACTTGCAAGCATGGAACAAAGTATCTCTTTTGCCTTAAAAAGATGCCGTAAATAGGCACGGGAGTACTCTTTACATACTTTACAGCCGCACTCTTTATCTATCGGCGAAAAATCCATTGCAAATTCGGCCTTTTTAAGCGCAATTGGACCTTCTTTTGTATAAACTCTGCCGTTTCTTGCCTCTCTTGTAAGCAAAACACAGTCAAACATGTCTATTCCATGCTCAATTGCGTTTAATATATACTCAGGAGTGCCAATTCCCATTACATAACGGGGTTTTTCCGAAGGCAGCAAGCACGATGTGTATGCCAAAGTTTCGTTAAAAAGCTCCGCAGGCTCCCCTACTGAAAGCCCGCCTATTGCAATGCCCTGAGTTCCGCTTGAAGCGCAAACTTCCGCGCTTTGTTTTCGCAAGTCAGGAAAAAAATTGCCCTGCACTATGCTAAACAGGCTTCCTTTGTAACCGTTGTTTGCGGCAGTTTCCCAACTTGATTTTGCCCTGCCAAGCCATTCATTTGTAATATGCAGGGCTTTTTCCGCTTCTTTTCTGGAAGCTCCATAATGGGAACAATAATCCAACTGCATTTGTATATCGCTTCCCAAAGTTACCTGAATATCCACTGCTTTTTCAGGGCTTATAAAATGGCTTGAACCGTCTATGTGAGATTGAAATTTCGCGCCTTCCTGCGTAATTTTTCTAAGCGCGGAAAGGGAGAAAACTTGAAAACCCCCGGAATCTGTTAAAATATTTTTATCCCAATTCATAAACTTGTGAAGCCCGCCTGCTTTTTCTATTACTTCTTCGCCGGGTCTAAGATAAAGATGATATGTATTGGAAAGAATTAAGTTATAACCTATTTCTTTTAAATCATTTACAGTTAAGGCTTTTACAGTACCTTGAGTTCCCACAGGCATAAACACAGGGGTGGAAACATCACCGCGCGGAAGATGTAAAACTCCGTTTCTTGCGGCACAGCTTTTATCTTTTTCCAATACGGTAAAATACATTATGTTTTTGCGCTCCTTAACAGCAGTAAACCAATATTTATAAATAAAAACACCGGGAGCCATGCTCCAATAATTGGAGGAATTTTATTCATACCTGCGGTCATCATACAAAGCATTTCGGTTATATAGTAAACAACAGCCGCAGAAAGACTTGTAAAAAGACTCATTAATAAAATATTTTTTCTAAATCTTCCGCTCATTGATATTGACAAAAGCATTACAATAAATGATGTAGAAGCAAATGAAAACCTTTGGTAATAATTTGCCTGTTCTTTAAAATAAGGTAAACCTAAATAACGAAGATCGCTTACAAGTAATGCGGCATCTTTTACGGGGAGTTCTTCAATTTTTACCGAGCTTCTTCTAAAAATATCGGGATGCTCGTTATATTTAGCATCTGATTGAAACTTCTCTACCCGTAAAATACCGTCGTCCTTATATTGAAAAATTACCGCATTTCTAAAATCCCAATACTCTCCGTTCCATTCAGCAGACTGAGCATGAATCCTTGAAACAAATTCTTTATTTTCATCTTTTTCTACAATAATAACATTATTAAATACTAACCTGTCAATATCGTAATAATCTATTGCGTAAACAGTAGAACCGCCTTTTGCCAAAATAGCTATATTTGTATTCCTTTCAGTAACCATTTCATTTAACGCGCGGCGGGAAATTTCATTTTTTGTTTTAAGAGTAGGTATTACTATTAAATCATCAAGAAAGAAAGAAAAAACCGAAACTGCAAAACCAGTTATTAAAAGAATAAGACTAAAGCGCCATATAGGAATTCCTGTGGAAAATACCGATGTAAGTTCATTTTTTGCATATAAATCCCCTAAAGTATAGGCAGCGGCAAAAAGCAAAGCTATAGGCATTGAATAAGATATACATTTAGGTATATAAAAAAGGCTTATTTTTAACATTACTGCCGCCGGAACTTCGTTGCCTAAATAGCGGGTTATATTTGCAAAAAGATCTATTAATAAAATAATAAATACAAAGAGAAATAATGCTGCAAAAAAGATTGGAATAAATTGTTTAAATAAATAAATATCCAAAACTCTGATTTTTAATCTCATTTTCTTATCCTTATTACAGTTAGAATAACACCGGCAGATAATGTTAATATATTAGGCAGCCACATTGACAAAAACGGCGGAGTTCCAATTCTTACACCCAGCATGTGACCTATATAAAGCATAGACCAGTAAACGGCGGAAATTATAATTCCAAATATAAAGCCCACAGTCTGCCCCGATTTTTTTGCCATTAATCCTATAGAAACAGATAAAAACACAAAGCAAAACGCTCCTAAAGGAACTGCAAATTTTCTGTATAATTCTATAACATATAGAGCAATTGAACGGTCGTCTTTCATTGCTTCCAGCGATTGTAATTCACGAGTCATTGTTAAAACAACAGCCGCTTTTGTATTCCATTCTGAACTTAATGTTCCTGTCCTTAAAATATTTTCCAATACAGCAGCCTGATTCACAAGCCTTCCTTTTCTTATATTAAGTCTTTCGTTTAATTCGTTATTTTTTTCTACAATAGCTTTTTGTACATCTTTTGAACTCATCTCTCTTGCGGTTATTGGAACAGGCTGCTGCATAAAATCCTCGTTAGATACCCAATACTGTAAAAGGTTCATAGTTGCGTAATCGTAATCTTCCCTTACAATTTCTTTTGTTGAATGTATAAAAGAATTTTCCAAATTCAAGCTAAGACCGGCTCTGCCGCCGTCTTTTAGCTCTGCACTGCTTGCCATAATCATTCTGCGTTCACCGTCGTGGGTTCTGTCAAGAATTATTATATCTTCTATTACATTACCGGACACATTTCCTGTAATAATTATAGTATCTCTAAATCTTTTAATTGAATTTGCGTCCATCTCTATTGCAGGAACGGTTACCGCAATCTGCCGCCAAAGTTTATTGAATTGAATTGTTCCCGCAGGCAGTAAAACATCATTAATAAAAAAAGATAATAAGGATATGGCAATTCCCAATACAATAGCCGGAAAAAAAATAGTTTTATAAGAAAACCCCGACGACAGCATTACAAGAATTTCATTGTCTGATGTAAGACGCCCTACAGTCATTAATGTTCCAACAAGACACGCAAAAGGTGCAGAATAAAAAATTATAGTGGGCAAAGAAAAAACAATTAATACAACAACCTGAGAAAAAGGAACTTGATTTTCAAGAACTTTCTGCACCATTAAAAGTATTTGATTTACAAAGAAAATAAAAAAGAAAAACAAAAACGAAATAAAAAAAGAAAAAAGAAGTTCAGAAAATATATAACGAAAAAGTGTTTTTGGAAATATTGTTCTTGGAAAAAGTGTTTTAAAAAAGAATATTTTAATTCTTTCAAGTATTTCGTTCATCTGTTGACCCAAATCCTCCTGCCCCGCGTTCAGTCCTGTTAAGCGTATCTGTTTCTTTAATCTGCACTTGACAAACAGGTGCAATAACAAGCTGGGCTATTCTTTGCCCGTCTTTAATTATAACATCTTTTTCGCCTAAATTAATTAAAATTATTTCAACATCTCCGCGGTAGTCGGAATCGATTGTTCCGGGCGAATTAAGAACGGCAAGCCCCTCTTTTATTGCCAATCCCGACCTTGACCGAACCTGCCCTTCGTAACCTTTTGGGATTTCCATTTTAAGACCTGTGGGAATTTTTTCCCTGCCAAGCGGAGGAATTGTTATATCGTTATTAAGAAATGCCCGCAGGTCCATGCCTGCAGCACCTTCTGTTTCATATTTAGGAAGCTCTATACGCCGGTGGGCTTTAAGTATTTTTAAACTCACTCCCATCATTTGCCCGCTGTTAACTGCTTATAGCATCAATGTAAGATAAATTTAATCTTCCCATTTTGTCAATTTCCAAAAGCTTTACAGGTATCTGCTGTCCTTCCTGTAATACATCTGTAACTTTTTCTATGCGCTGTTTTGACAATTTGCTTATGTGTACAAGTCCTTCTTTGCCGGGCAAAATTTCTACAAATGCGCCAAAGTCCATTATGCGTTTTACAGTACCATTATAAACCCTGCCAATTTCAGGATCGGCGGCAATTCCCATAACGGCAATTTTCGCATTTTCCGTGTCCTTTGCATTTTTGCCAAAGATAGTTACAGTACCATCATCTTCGGTGTTTATTTTAACGGAATACTGTTCGCAAAGAGCCTTAATATTCTTGCCGCCGGGACCAATAAGCGCACCAATTTTATCAATGTCTATTCGTAATGAAAGAATCTTTGGAGCATATTCGCTTATTTGTTCGGCAGGCTTGCTTATACACTTGTTCATTATATTAAGAATATGAAGTCTTCCCCTTTTTGCCTGCTCCAGTGCTTTTTTCATAATTTCCGAACTTACGCCGGATATTTTAATATCCATCTGAAAACCGGTAATTCCATCCTGGGTTCCCGCAACTTTAAAGTCCATATCCCCAAGATGATCTTCTTCGCCAAGAATGTCAGATAACACGGCAAATTTTGCGCCGGGTTTTCCGTCATCTTCCGTAATAAGCCCCATAGCAATACCGGCAACCGGTTTTTTCATGGGAACTCCGGCATTCAGCATTGCCAAAGTACCGCCGCAGACCGATGCCATTGAAGAAGACCCGTTTGATTCCATAATTTCAGAAACAACGCGTACGGTATAAGGGAATTCTTCTTTGGAAGGAACCATCGCTTTTAAAGAACGCAGGGCAAGGTGCCCATGACCAATTTCACGGCGGCCTGTACCTGTTCTGCCAACTTCGCCAACTGAATACGGCGGAAAATTATAATGCAGCATGAAGCTTTCTCTTTTATCGCCGTCAATATCGTCGAAAATCTGTTCGTCAAAAACAGTTCCAAGCGTAGTAACACAAAGAGACTGTGTTTCACCTCGGGTAAATAAAGCGGAACCGTGTGTTCGTTGTAAAATATCAACTTCACAGGTAATATCTCGGATATCTTCCAAGCCGCGTCCGTCAACTCTTTTGCCTTTTTCTAAAATGGAAGAACGAAGTATCTCGTACTGCATATCTTCAAATAAAACATCAAAAAGTTTCTTTTGTTTTTCATCTTCAAGCTGTAAAGCATATTGTGTTTCAAATTCTTTTTTGATATTTCTAATACCATCGTGTCTTTCGCCTTTTGTAGGCAAAAAACAGGCGGTCTGCAGTTTTGGATAAATTGCAGTACGAATAGCATCGGTATTATCCAAAGTGCTGGTAACTTCCATTAAAGGAAGTTTTTCTTTGCCTGCAAGGGATCGTAATTGTTCCTGCAAATCGCAGAACACCTTGATCATCGCGTGCGCCCTGTCAAGAGCGTCAAGCATTACTTCTTCGCTTACCTCTTTTGCGCCGCCTTCTACCATAGTAATTCCGTCTTTTGTTCCGGCAACTACAATTTCCATAGTGGATTTTTCAATTTGCTCATAAGTGGGGTTTACAATAAGCTCACCGTTAAATTGACAAACTCGTACTCCGGCAATTGGTCCGTTAAAAGGAATATCTGAAATATGAACGGCGGCGGAAGAAGCAATAATTGCCAGCATATCAGGCGGATTCACCTGATCAGTGGAAAGAGTTGTGGGAATAAGCTGTATTTCGCGTCCGAATGACTTGTCAAAGAGAGGGCGCATGGGGCGGTCGATAAGACGGGAAACGAGTATTTCCTTGTCCTTTGGACGGCTTTCCCTTTTTATAAAACCGCCTGGGATTTTCCCTGCGGCATAGTATTTTTCGTTATAGTCAACGGTAAGAGGCACATAATCAAGCCCCTCTACGCTTTCCCGTGATGTACAGACAGTCGCTATGACCGCTGAACCCGCATATTGAGCAAAAACAGAGCCATTAGCCTGCTTTGCGATCCTGCCGGTTTCCAGAATTAAATCTTTCCCGGCTATATTGAGTGTTACTTTTTTTGGATTCATTATTTACGCAGTCCTAATTCTTTAATAAGCTTGCGATATCCTTCAAGGTTAGTCCTTTGGATGTATTTGAGCATCCTTCGGCGCTTGCCGACAAGGATTAAAAGGCCTCTTTGGCCGGATTTGTCCTTCTTAAATTGTTTACAGTGTTCTGTAAGCTGGTTAATTCGTTCAGTAAGCAGCGCAATCTGAACTTCCGCAGCGCCTGTATCTTTATCGTTTTTGCCAAATTTACTTACGATTGATGACGCTTTTTCTTTTGTTAAAGCCATGTTCTTTTCTCCTAGTTTAAACCCTATAGTTTGATAAAAATTAACATATTTGGGGGAAAGTGTCAAGTAAATACAGTGCCATATACCCATTTACCGTCGTTTTTTTGGATTATAGCGATGAGCCTTTCGTCATGGAATAAGGCAAGAGACTCGCGCGGAGGCACTGAGGCACTGAGAACGCTGAGAAAATCTAATGGTTTGCCGTGCCGAATGTGCTGTACCTGTTCCGGCGTTATATCCATGACAGACAGCCCCAACTTGCCAATAACATCTTTATCAATGGGGAATAGGGTTTGCTCCCTGCTACCTGCTACCTGTAATTCAAACTCTGCTATATGCGTTCTTGTCAGCTCAACCAAATGTCCTCTGCTGCCAACGGCAAGGGCTATATCCCTTGCAAGCGAGCGGATATATGTACCGCTTGAACAGTGGACAAAAATCTCCGCAAAAGGGGGAGCCCATGAACGCAGTTCCAGTTTGTGAATTGTAACAGGACGGTGTTTCATTTCCGGGGTTTTGCCCGCGCGGGCAAGCTCGTGGGCGCGTTGTCCGTTAATATGAAGGGCGGAATAAACGGGAGGAGCCTGCATTATATCCCCTGTAAATTTTGGCAATACAGCCTCTGCCTGTTCTTTTGTTGGCAAAGGCGCCTGCGCGATAATTTGCCCCTCAGGGTCAAGGGTATCTGTTTCCTCTCCAAAACGAATTTTGCCAATGTATTTTTTGTCGCAGTGCATAAACCACGGAGTAAGTTTGAGCGATTTTTCAGTAAGCACAATAAGTAACCCTTGCGCAAATTTGTCCAAAGTACCCGTATGCCCCACTTTGCCTGTTTTTAATTGTTTTTTTATATCCCGCAAAGCATCAAACGAAGTTATACCTGCTTTTTTATTTAAAAATATAATTCCCATAAAAAATTTTAACCACAGACCTGACTACTTGTAAGTAGTCAGGAGAGTTCACAGAGGTTATTTTTTTCCTCCGTTGTAAGCTTTTCTATTTTTTTTATTAAATCAAAACTATCCCCAACACTGGTATCGGCATGAAACCTTAAATGCGGGATTTTTCGTACATGCATTGTTTTTCCCAGCTGCGACTGGATAAAACCTGCGGCGCTTTGCAGCCCCTCAGCTCCTTTTTCAATATTTTTCCCGCGAACATCGGAAACATAAACATCAGCATAAGAAAGATCGTTTGACACATCAACTTTTGTTATCGATAAAAAAGAGCTTACCCTGTTATCTTTTATTTTTCCTTCCAGAATAAGAGAACCTATTTTTTCTTGAATAATATTGCCAAGCCGTTCTGTACGAAATCCCTGCATAATATACTAGTTAGAACTCAGCTTGCGGGCAATTTCTTTTATTTCGATAACTTCAAACGAATCGCCAACCTTGACATCGTCAAAACCTTCAAGCCCTATACCGCATTCATAGCCCGAAGCAACTTCGCGCGCGTCATCCTTAAAGCGTTTAAGCGATGCTATTTTTCCTGTATGTACTACAATCTGTTCGCGTAAAACATTTATAATACAGCTTCGTTTTACAGTACCCGTTAACACATAACAGCCCGCAATAGTGCCAATCTTTGGCACTTTGAAAGTATCGCGGACTTCCACAGTGGCAACAACTTCTTCTTTTTTATCCGGCGTTAACATTCCTTCCATTGCCTGGTGTATTTCTTCTACAGCTTTGTAAATTACATTGTATTTTCGTATATCCACTTTTTCCTGCTCGGCAAGGGTTTTTGCCTTTGGAAGAGGGCGCACATTAAAGCTTATAATTATAGCGTTTGACGCTATTGCAAGATCAACATCGCCTTCCGTAACAGGACCGGGAAGGGCTTGAATAACATGCAGCCTGATTTCTTTTGTGCTGAGTTTTTCCAAACTGGATCTAAGCGCTTCGGCAGAACCCTGAACATCCGCCTTTATAATAACTTTAAGTTCCTGAATAGCACCGTCGCTTATCATATCATGGATATTATCCATTGTAATTTTCTTGTATGTCTTTGCATCTTCAAACCGTTTAAACTCCTGCCGTTTGGAAGAAAATTCGCGTGCTTTCTTTTCGTCTTCTACTCCCTGCAAAGGATCTCCGGCATTGGGGATTCCTTCAAAACCAAGAACTTCGACAGGCATGGAAGGAGTTGCTTTATTAACCCTTTCTCCCTTATCGTTAAAGATTGCGCGAACCTTGCCCGGCCAAATACCCGCAACAAAAGAATCGCCGACAGCAAGAGTACCCTTCTCTACCATAACTGTTGCGACAATACCGCGCCCGTGATCAACCTTCGATTCTAGTATTTTTCCTTCGGCACTTCTTTGGAAATTTGCTTTTAAATCCAAAAGCTCTGCTTCCAGCAAAATAGCGTCAATTAATTTATCTATACCTGTTTTTTGCAAAGCTGATAATTCTACAAACATGGTCTGACCGCCCCAATCTTCCGGCATAAGACCCAAATCTGAAAGCTGGCTTTTTACTTTATCCGGGTTTGCTTCGGGTTTGTCAACTTTATTTACCGCTACAATGATTGGAACCTCTGCATCTTTTGCATGGTTAATAGCCTCGATTGTCTGAGGCATAACCCCGTCATCCGCCGCAACAACAAGCACTACTATATCCGTAATTTGCGCGCCTCTAGCCCTCATTCTTGTAAAAGCTTCATGACCGGGAGTATCTAAAAATGTAAGAGAGCCATGAGCGGTTTCTACCATGTATGCGCCGATATGCTGTGTAATTCCGCCAAACTCGCCCGAGACAACATCCGCTTTACGGATTGCATCCAACAATTTTGTTTTTCCGTGATCAACATGACCCATAACAGTTACAACAGGCGGACGCGGCAGCATTACCGCATTATCATCAGAGATAGTTTCAATAACAGTTTCATCATAAAGGCTTATTATTTTTACATCTGCGCCAAATTCCGCCGCTAAAATTGTAGCAGTATCAGCATCTATCTGCTGATTTATGGTAACCATCTGCCCCATACTCATTAATTTTTGAATAAGGTCCGATGCTTTTAAATTCATTTTTCGTGCTAATTCCGAAACGGAAACAGCTTCCATAATGTCGATAGATTTAGGAACAGGATTTGCAATATGCGTAATTTTTTTCTTTGTTTGAAGGAGTTTTTCCTCCATTTCAAGTTCTTTTTCTTTGCGGTTATAAACAGGTTTCTTGGCAATAAACTTGCGTTTGGCTGCGCTTTTTCCTTCCGGTAATGATTCAACAGGCGGAGTACCGGCTCCGCTTCTGTTTCCGCCGGGGCCGCGGTTAAAACCGCCGCCAAATCCGGGCTTGCCGCCTCTTTGAGGGGCACCGGAACCACCCTGTCTGGGAGTAAATCCCGTTTTTCCTTTGGGGCCGTGCGCTCCTCCCCTTTGAGGATATCCGCCTCTGCCTGATTCGCCCTGTTTGCCGCCTTTGTCTCTGCCTTGAGATTTTTGACCGCGATGCTGAGAATCATGGCGGCCTACAAGTTTACCGCCTACACGGCCTGCGACAGCTGCGGGCCGCTGCGCTATGGGGAATGAACTAACTCCGTTCTTTGATGATTTTTTTTGGTCTTTGTTTGAATCATCCGACTTTTTTGCACGAACAATTTTTTGCTGAGATTTTTTTGCACCTGATTGAGCAGGCTTCTTCATTACAACTTTTACTTTTCGGTGTTCAGCATCGCCGGACTTTGACGCGGAAGCTTCATCTTTATGAGAATGTTTAATAAGCTGAGCCTTTGGTTTTTTCTTACCGGTTTCTTCCGCCATAATTTTCCTTTTTATTCTTCTTCTTCATACTCAAAACTTAAGCCAATGCCGCAGCTTGGGCATGTAGCCATATCAACCGTGATTTTAGCTCCGCACTCAGGACATTCATATTCCTCACTTTCCTGCGCTTCCTCGCCCGAGTCTTCTTGTTTTTCTGCCTGTTCTTCTTCAAATTCTTCTTCGTCTTCTTCAACAATTTCTACATATTCTTCTATTAATTTCTTAAGCTCATCAAACTCCGCAGAAGTTAATCCCTTTGCTTCTACTTCTTCACGGGTTAATCCAAGGAAATCTTCGATAAAGTCAATACCATTATCAAGAAGATTTTTAGCAATACGGGCATCAACTCCGGGAAGCTCTGAGATGCGGGATATTTCATCATCGTAGGAATCTGAATCTCCAAAGAGTTCAGAAACAGCACGGCGGGATTCAGCGGCAATATCCATTTCCGCAAACTGACTTTCTGTTTTAACATCAATATTCCAGTCAACAAGCTTATTGGCAAGACGGACATTAAGCCCCTGTTTGCCAATCGCAAGTGAAAGCATATTATCATTTACAACAGCCAAAGCCTGATGTTTGCCTTCATCAAGGATAATGACATCACGGACTTCCGCAGGGGAAAGCGCATTTTTAATAAAGCGGCGGGGATCAGGATCGTATTTAAGTATATCGATCTTTTCGCCTTCCAATTCTTTTATTACCGCTTGAATACGAACACCTTTTAAACCGACACAAGCACCTACAGAATCAACATCTTCCCGGTTAGAATAAACTGCCAATTTTGTACGGAAACCTGCTTCACGGACAATTTTATGTATTTCTACAGTTTTATCATAAATCTCCGGAACTTCAAGTTCAAAAATAGCTTTTACAAATTCGGTATGCGTTCTGGAAAGTATAATTTGTAAGCCGGAATTATCTTTTTTTACTTCTGCAATAAGCGCTTTAATTCTGTCATTAACATGGTATGTTTCACGAGGAGACTGGAATTTTTTTGGAAGAACTCCTTCCATTTTTCCAAGATCAACATAAATGGTACCGTTTCTTTCACGCTGGTAATACCCAATAATAATTTCACCTTCTTTATCTTTAAATTCAGAATAGAGTGAATCTTTTTGAATATCCCTTATTGTTTGGTGCGCTTTTTGTTTTGCACTTTGAACAGCAATTCTGTCAAATTCCTTTGGATCAATTTCTACTAATATTTCATCGCCAACTTCGGCTTCCGGATTTAATTCTCTTGCTTCATCCAGATCAATTTCGGTTACAGGATCATAAACACCATCCTGTTCTACAATTTTTTTCCTTGCACAAATAGAAACTTCCATATTTTCTTCGTCAAATTCAACAACAGCATTATCGGCATTGCCAAAACGATGTTTATAAGCGGCGATTAATGTATCTTCAATAGTCCTGAGTATTAATTCTTCAGGTATACCGCGATCCTGGTTTAACTGCCGGATTGCCTGCGACATATCTGTTCCCAATTTATCCTCCTAGTGAATCAAGTTTAGCTTTTGCGATAATATCGAAATTAAGCTTAACGATTCCCTCTTTTGTATTCAATTCAATTCCATCTTCACAAACAGATTCTAAAACTCCCAAAGTCCACTCTGTTATATCTGTACGGTAACACCGTATTTTTTTACCCAAGTAATAGGCAAATTCTTTTTTATCTTTAATAAGCCTGTCTATTCCGGGAGAAGATACCTCCAAATAAACATCCTGATGCGGAAATGCCAGCTCCAATTTTGGCATTATTGCACGGTGTACTTTAGTACAATGATCCGTGCCTATCGGGCTTCCGTTATAAATGACCGCCTTAACCTGCACGCTCCCGCGATGCCTGGAAATTGTCAATTCAATCAGGTTAAAACCCGGCCCTTTAAGGATTTCTTCTAATTGCGGTCTAAGAACGGAAATTTCGCTGTTTTCCTCTGTTTTTGACCGCATTTCCTACCTTCAGGCAATAAAAAAAGAGCTCCCTTGAAGCCCTTTTTAAATGTTTGTTATATTACTGTAAATTTAGCAAATTTCAATAATTTTGTCAATACTTTTTTATATAAATTTAGGCATTTTTTAACATTTTTGTAAGCAGCCTGTCTAGACTGTCCGCGAAGGTTTTTAAATCTTTTTTGCCGTAATTTGCTGTTCTTACAAATTCAAGACCATTATCAACAAGACCAACCGCAAAATTTCTAAGCGATAAAAGCTCATTAATATTGTTTTTTGTAAAAACTCTTCCGCGGTCGTCAAGAACGAACGCTTCTTTTTCCACAAGCCGTTTTGCCAAAGGAACATCTCTTGTAAGGGCAATATCTCCTTTTTCGGCAAGTTCAACAATACGGTCATCAGCCGAATTTGCCGAAGAGTCGCAAATTTCCATTTCGGCGACACCTTCATTGGGTATTAGGCGGTTAGCAGAAAAAATAATACGGATATTCAGCTTGTCAGCTCTTCGTAATACCAGTTCTCTTGCGGGTTTTGGACATGAATCTGCATCAACCAATATTTTCATATTATTTAACCATCGGGTAAGACGCAATAAATGCGGTAAAACTGCCGTTAAATATAAGCTTATTATTATTTTTGGGAATAAAGAAAGATTCTCCTTTTTTAAAAGATATTCCTTCCGCAATCAACTCACCTTCTGTAACAAGACAAACAGCCGGCCCTTTTCCCGGAAACAACTTTTCCTGCCCATTGCCATGCATAATTCCAAGAGAAAAATCATCGTCTTCATAACAAAAATACGATGAAATAAAATCAGAAAAAATATTTGGATTATAAGGTTTAAAATTTAATATATTCATAAGTTCGGGAATGTCAATATATTTTGGAGTAAGACCTCCTCGCAGCACATTATCCGAAGATGACATAAGTTCAATTCCAAAGCCTGATATATATGAATGAAGAATTCCCGGCGGAAGATATACAGCCTGCCCCGGCTGTAAAGTTAAATAATTAAGATATAAAGGCGATATAATTGCCGGGTCTTCCGGGTACTGACAAGCAAAATTTTTCATTAGTTCCCACATTTCCCGGCTGATTATTTTCTCTTTTGATACAATATTTGTATTGCTGATTATTTGGCTGATATACTCTTTTTCCAGTTTGGACAAATTAAATAAAATTCTTAAAAAAACCGCAAGAGAGCCTGTATTTAATGACCGTTGCAGCGGAGAAATTATTTCTTTTAACTGCGGAAGACCAGATAAAAATTCATCCAGTATGTTCTTTATTTGTTCAATCTGCCTAAATCCTGCCATGAATGAAAAATTTGATAACGCATAAAGTAATTCCGGTTTATGGTTTGGATCTTTATAATTTCGCATGGGCGATCTTAAGTCCACCCCTGCCGCTTCTTCCATGTAAAAACCTTCATGGGCCTTTTCTTTGTCAGGATGAGCCTGAATGGATAAAGGTTTTTCTACAGCTATTAATTTTAAAAGGATGGGAATATCTCCTGAGATTTCTTTAAGAGGAACTTTTACAGCACCTGCTTTACTGTCTGAAATAAAATACTCAGCCTGTGAAGGTGCGCTTTCATGAGTACCCATCCACATTTCCGCATATGGAACTTTTTCCGTATTTTTAATGCCAAAAAAATCAGGCATTACCTTGGATGAGCCCCATTCATAATGTTTTATTTGATTATGAAGTTTATATATTTTTTTATTGATCATTGTTATATGTTTCCAATACCTTATCCAATTTAGAAATAAGCTTCATTGTCCGTTTATTAATTTCAATGCTTTCTTCTTTTAATTGTTGTTCCGCTTTATTTAGTTCATCACATAAAATAAACCCGGTAAGAACAGCAGCATTTAAAGGGTTGGTAATACCGGATATATTTTGTGTTGTTTCAACTGCAGCGCGGTATTTTGCCATTACTTTGCGTAAATAGGCTTTATCCTCGTCAGTTGTGATTGTAAATGAAGTTCCTAAAATATCCAGACATAAATCTGCCATTAAAAGATATCTAACTCCTCCGAATTTTCCGTAGGTTGATTACCTTCAATCTCAAAAAATACTTCTTTTGATTCATTCTCCCCAAGGTCTTCCGCCGATTTTTTACCAATCTTGCCGATTTTATCGGCTTCGGAACCCTTAAGGCTGTTTTCAAATGCTTCTTCAAACTGGCTAAGCCTGTCTAATGCCGCGATGATTCCGTCTTCAATCCGTCCTTGATCTTCTTTAAAGCGCAATACATGTACTTCAAGCTCGTCTATTCGTTTTTGATTAGCTTCCATTTTTTGAAGAAGGGCTGTCTTTTCTGATAATAGAGCAATGTTTTCCGCGTTTACCCGTTTAACATACTCAACTGCCTTTGAGACTTTTTCTTCCAAAAGTTGAATTTGCTCAAGGCTTATCATTATTCCCCCCCTTTAAATTTTTACAATGCCGATTTCGCCTTTTCTACAATTACTTTAAAAGCTGCCGTGTCCTCGACTGCAAGCCACGCTAATGCCTTACGATCAATTATTACGCCGGCTTTATCAAGCCCCGCGATAAGGCGCGAATAGGACAAACCTTCTTCCCTGCAAGCCGCGTTAATCCTTATGATCCACAGCCGGCGGAAAGAGCCTTTTCTGTCTTTTCTGTCACGATACGCATAAGCCAAAGATTTTGCCAATGCATCTTTTGCAGCTTTATAATTGGTTCTGCGCCGACCCCAAAAACCTTTAGTTTGTTTTAATAATTTTTTACGGTGGTTCTTTCTTTTGGAACCGTCTATTGCTCTTGCCATATTTTCCTCGTTTTACTTCTTACCCGTACGGTAAAAGTTGTTTCTTGATTGTAGGTACATTGTCTTCGGACAAAATCCCCGCGTGACGCAAGCCCCGCTTTCGTTTTGATGACTTTTTAGTCAGTATGTGGCGCAGATTTTGTTTTTTATACTTTACCTTGCCTGTGCCGGTAAAAGAATATCGTTTTGCCGCGCTCTTTTTTGTTTTCATTTTTGGCATTTGCCACCTCTCATTTTTATTTCTTAAAGAAACTTATTTCTAAAGAAATTTATTTCTTAGGTTTCGGAGTTAAAACCATAGACATATTCCTGCCTTCCATTGCAGGAGTTTTGTCCATAATGTATTCTCCTTCTATTCTGGATAATACATCTTTCATTACATCAAAACCCAGTTCTGTATGGGCAAGCTCACGACCGCGAAAGCGGATCGTTACTTTAACTTTATTCCCATCGTTTAAAAATTCTTTTATATGCTTTGATTTGAAAGCAAGATCGTGGTCATCAATCTTGGGCTGCATTCGGATTTCTTTAAGCTTTATTACTTTCTGCTTTTTCTTGGAATCCCTTAATTTTTTCTCATTTTCAAATCTAAACTTTCCATAATTTAAAATCTTAACTACAGGGGGAACCGCCTGAGGAGCAACCTCCACAAGATCAAGGTCTGCATCCCCCGCAAGCTCAAGCGCCCGGGAAACAGACATAATCTCCTGCTCTCCGTCATCCCGAATTAGACGAACCTCACGAGCTCGAATCTGCTCGTTTACGCGTAAATCTTTCTCTGCCAATCGGCCTCCTTTTTTACTCTATAAATAATAGCAAATTCCAATACTTTTTGTCAATCGCCCTCTATCATAGTTCCTATGCCTTCATCTGTAAAAAGCTCAATCATAAGGACATGGGGTATGCGGCCATCGATAATATGCGCTTTTTTGACCCCGTCATTCAGGGCCAGGGCGCAGCAATCAGTCTTTGGCAGCATTCCCCGTGTAAGAATTCCGTCTTTTTTTAGGGTTTCCAGCCCGGACAGGGAAGCAGTTTTAATTAAAGAGTTCTCGTCATGTACATCCCGTAAAATACCCCTTACATCTGTCATAAGAACAAGTTTTTCCGCTTTTAGAGCGCCTGCGATTTTTGCAGCGGCAATATCCGCATTTATGTTCAGGGATTTACCTTCGTCATCGCCTGTTCCATACGCTACTGATGAAACAACAGGGATAACGCCTGATTCCATAACCGTGCTTAAAAATGATACATTGACACTTTCTATTTCTCCTACAAGGCCAATATCCTCCGCTCCCTTCATTCTGCGGGCTTTTAATAAACCGCCGTCTATACCGCACAACCCTGCAGCCTTGCCCCCATTCTGTTGAATAAGGGCGGTAATTTCCTTATTTACCTTGCCGCAGAGCACCATCTGTACAATGTCCATTGTTTCTTCGTCTGTATAGCGTAGTCCGTTTATAAATCGGCTTTCCTTGCCTGTCTTTTTCAGCATGGCTTCAATTTCAGGACCGCCGCCATGAACCAAAACGGTATGAATTCCAACACAAGACATAAGGATAATATCTTCGATTACAGCCTGTTTTAACTCATCATTAAGCATGGCGCTTCCGCCGTATTTTACAACAATGGTTTTATTTTGAAACCGTTGAATATATGGCAAAGCGTGTACCAGTATTTGAGCTCTGTCATTATTGTTAAAAGTCATGATCTATAATCTCCGTTTATTCTTACATAATCATAAGTTAAATCGCAGCCCCATACTTCTGCATCGGCGTTTCCATCATGAAGTTCTATTATAATATCGATCTCTTCTTCCGACAATACAAGCTTTGCCTTTTCTTCTGAAAAATCATAGCTTGCGCCGTCTTTACAAACCTGTACGGAGCCTTTTTTGCCTGCAAAACTTACATTAACATTATCCTGCGTAAAGTTTACCCCCGCATTGTGCGCGCCGTAACCCATTGCGCATAATACCCTGCCCCAATTAGCGTCTGCTCCAAAACATGCGGTTTTTACAAGGCTGGAAGAAGCAACAGATTTTGCAAGCGCTTCTGCGGTATCTTCATTTTCGGCCCCTGTTACTTTAACTGTAACAAGTTTTGCCGCGCCTTCGCCGTCTTTAGCCATTTTTTTTGTCAGATTGATGCAGACATATTCAAGGGCGTTATAAAATAAATCATAATTTTCACCTTCGCCTGTAATAACGGCATTGCCCGCCTCCCCGTTTGCCATAATAACTGCCATGTCATTGGTAGAAGTATCGCCGTCAACTGTAAGCCGATTAAATGATTTTTTTACAGCTTTCTGTAAAGCGGTATTTAAGGCAGACGGTAAAATATTCGCATCGGTTGTTATAAAAGCAAGCATTGTTGCCATATTGGGATGAATCATACCGGAGCCTTTTGTCATAGCTCCTATTCGTACGGCTTTACCGTTAATTTCTATTTCTACGGCTATATCTTTTTTTTTGGTATCTGTTGTCATGATTGCTTCTAATGCGTCATTGTGCCCAAGTTCATCGTTTCGCAGGCTATGTTTCAGCTTATCTATATTTTGTTCTATTAATTCAACAGGCAAAGGAACCCCAATAACTCCGGTTGAAGCAACAACAACATCATTTGGATCTATCAGCAGACTGTCAGCGGCAAGCTGCGCCATGCGCCGCGCCGCTTTTATTCCTGCCTGCCCGGTACAGGCATTGGCATTTCCTGAGTTTGCTATAATCGCGCAAAGCTTTGCATTCGCGATATTTTCCTGAGAAAGAACTACACAGGCAGCTTTTACTTTATTAGTTGTAAATACTGCGGCGGCGGAACAATGGGTTTCCGAATAAATAAGAGCAAGATCTTTTTTTGTTGAGCCTGGCTTAATACCGCATCGAATGCCGCCCGAGAGAAACCCTTTTGCCGCACACACTCCGCCTGTTATTTCTTTCATATGGTGGAGATTGTCAGCTTCTGATCACGCCTGCAAGCTTATCATTGTCAGTACCATTGCAAACAATGCGACAGTTTCCGCAATACCTACAACGGCTATATACTGAGCAAAGCCCTTGCCGGTTTCCGCTTGAGCGTCAGCGGCTGCTGCTCCTGCTTTTCCCTGAACAATAGCGGAAAATGCCATAGCAAAACCGGAAGCAAGGCCAAAACCAATATAAAGCCAGCCATATTCGATATTTATTTCAGCGGCTTTTATCATTTGACCCATTAAAATATAACCATAAAATGTCTGTGTCAAAGGTGCACCGGCAAAAGCTAAAAGCGTCATTGGTGCAGGCTTATTGCCAACATAACATTTTTTCCATGCACCGATTGTTGCAGACCCTGCCGCACCAATCCCGATTGCCGAACCAATAGCCGCAATTCCCATTACCAACCCGGCTCCTAATAAACCTAAATTCATATTTTTCTCCTCGTTCAATGTGCATAGTTAATGCACATAATTTATTTTTTTTCCGCAAATGGTTTATAAGCTGTCCCTGACCAGGATAGACCTATATGCGATGAAAATTCCAAAATATTAAGCCTCACGCCATGAACTAAAACCGACAACACATTAAGTATAAGGTTAAGTCCATGTCCAAAAACTAACAATAACATTCCTGCAAACATCAAAAAATTACCCAGCATGGGGCCTGCCATAGTATTTACCGTATTAGCTATAGACGCACCTGCAAGCCCAACTGCCCATAATCTTATATATGACATAACATCAGAAAATATATTTGCTATTCCTAAAACAACAGAAATTATATTTTTTAAACTATCCAAAATAGACCTTCCAATATTACCCTCATAAGAAGCAAATACAAAGTTAAATAAAAACCCGCCGCCTAAAAGATATAAAGAAATCGGCAAAAGCGGTATTTGCCTTGTATCATTGCTTACAATAAGCCATAAAACGACATTGAACATACCCCACAACATTCCTAAAGACCCTAACTCGGCAAGAAACCTTAATGATTTTTGTCTTATACAGCGGAAGAAGCATTTAACATGGGCAATAGTCATTTGTAAAAGACCAAGGCTAAAACAGAATATTAACAGGTTTTGATCAACAATAGCACTGTCTGTTTTTGCTTTAGAGATATAGGAAAAGGAAATATCCTTTAATATTTGAGGTAATAAATCTAATTCAACTCCAAACCACGAACAAGTAGCTACTCCCCATATTGTATTGCTTATTCCCAAAAGAAAAAGCATTTGCAATGGTATGGGCGGTCCTTTCTTTGCCGTTTTTATTATTCCAATAATTGCGGCAAGGGTAAGGATAAGACCATACGCGGCATCCCCAAAGATCATTCCAAAATAAACACAGAAGAAAATAAGAAACCATACAGAAATATCAACTTCACGATACCCCGGAGTAATTCCCAAAAAGTGTGTAATTGGAGTTAGTAAATTTACAAACTTGCTGTTCTTTAATTTGGTGGGAATTTTTTCATCATCATCTGCGGGATCATCTATAGAAAAAGCCCAGCCGTTTTCAATAGAAGCTTTTTTAAAGTTTTCAATATCCGGTTTTGGAATATATCCTGTTAAATAAACAAGCCCCATATTTTCCGGTACTTCTTCCACTGTTTCCAATACATTGCAAGCATTGTCATATTCACAGTCCATTACGGCAGCTGCCATATTCTTTTGAAGTGCGGGAAGCCTGTCAACAAGATTTATTAATTTGGCGTTTAGTTCTTCCAATTCAAGTGTTATCTCATCAACCTCGCGAAGCATTGCTGAAATTGATTTTTCAGGCAGGGCAATTTGGGTAAAATTAACAAGTTCTTTATTAAATACAATAAGCCTTACATTATTTTTTGTTGTGCTTTTCTTTATGAATTCTATATCTTTATCCAAAGAGTTAAAGGCATCGTAAGTAAGTTCATAGAAATATATTTTTTGTCCAAGCTCATTATGCTGCGCCAAATCCTTTACAGATTCAGGATCAAAATCCCCCCACGGTTCCATGCGGGAAATTTCTTTTTTAAGAAAAAAGGTTCTTTCCTTTAGGGCTTTTTGTTCCCTGCTTAAACTCATAATATAATCCGGTAATTCAGGACGGGAAGCATCTCTTACAGCTTCAAGTGAATACGGCTCTTCTTCTTCCGTTCCGTAAATGTCTATAGACCTTCTGCCTCTTCTTCCGCCGGTATTGCGCGGAGTATTAACCTGAGGGGCAGCAGAAAGCTGGTGTTTCTTTTTGCCGGAATTTTTTAGTTCTTTTAAAAGCTTTATAGAGCTTTCTACCTTTATTCTTTGTTCTGTAGTCTTTACAACACTTTCAGGCGGCGCAGATTTTTCTATATGCAAAACACCTATTTGTCTTAGGTTTAAAAGAGCTTCATTTTGTGACTGTTCCTGTACCATAAGGCACACTCTTTTCATTGGTACTATTGCCATTAATTCGCCGCCTTCATCAATCCGCTCTTGGCTATTTTACCGCGCACAACCGCAGATGTCTGCTGATCGCCCAAGTAAACCTGAATTCTTTTAATATTCCCGTTTGTTTCAGGAATTTTAACTTTTTCAAAAAGATTAACGCGCTGGGTTGTAGTTCTAAGTTCTTTATCCAGCCTTTTGCGCTGTTCTTCTACAACCTGCGCTTCCAAATCCAGCAATAAAACCTGCTTCATTGCTTCTACAGCTTTATCCAGCCAAACAGGTGTAAGCAGTAAATCATAAGGGGCTATTTCAAATTCCGCACCATCAAAAATGGGAA
>Ga0099364_10003807_pt1 | contig 23186 bp, 20 predicted proteins | sample TergutTh196P3_FD_73070 | JGI IMG/M metagenome (GOLD analysis project Ga0099364, IMG submission 73070) | Microcerotermes parvus P3 segment gut microbial communities from Pointe-Noire, Republic of the Congo - Th196 P3 | ecosystem: Host-associated > Arthropoda: Insects > Digestive system > Gut ...
ACATCATAATACGCGGGCACGGTCAAACGGTGGCTTTCAGCGGCGAGAGCCTCCGCTACCGCTCCGACAAGCTGGTCGTCCGCCGTGTTCGGAATCATCATAAACCCGTTCCAGGAAAGGCTTAAATATTCTTCCTGTGCGGTATCGAGTTTGGGAAACGGAAGTATGCCGAACTCAACGTCGTATGACCTGTATCTTTTGCCCGCGCTCAGCGGGTCGATATGGAACAGCGCGCGGTCGCTGCTCATAGGTACCTGGGATTCATATACATCATCAAGATTGTTGGCGTCCCAATTGCCCAGAAAAGTCTGGTCCCCGACAAACAACACCTCATACAGCGTATCCATCAGCCTGCCGAAACGCTCGGTGTTTAGGTTCGCCGCGGGATAACCGCCGCCGCCCATATTTACTATAAATATATTCGCCGCCTGCAGCGCGCTCTCCATCATCCAGCCCACGTGGGTGACAAAACCGTACTGATCAGCTGCGGTAAACGTGCCGTCACCGTCTAAATCCTCCGAAACAAGCCGCGCAAATTCCAAAAGTTTATCCCAGGTCCACTCGCCGCTGCGTACAATTTCATAAATATCACCCAGCTCGTAGTCCTGCATCAAGCGCTTGTTAAAATATATCACATTCGGGTCAAATATTATATAATCGGAAACCGCAGTGAGCAGCGCGCCCTCAACCGACATGGTATCATTCATGCGCTGGTTCCACCAGGGTTTGGTAAAATCAACCGTGGGCAGCCTGTTCCAGTTGAGCACATAGCCGCCGGTAGAAAGCTCAACCACCCCGGCAAGACAGTGGGTAAGCGCTATGTGGTAATCGTCCGAGCCCGCCAGCACAGACCGGGTTACAGTCGGAGCGATGTCATAAATATACCCCGGCGCGATATTGTCGAACGTTATGTTAAACCTGTCCTCAACATTTCTTGTCCTTAAATAAATGGCGTCATTCATGTTGTCGCCTATTTCTTCTTCAGCGAAATAATAGTCGACATACATACTCCATGTGGGGTATAATATGTTGAAATTTATACCCCCGAAATCAAGTTCGGGAATATCTTCTTTTACCGCGAACCGCGGGTCGGTTATTTCTTCCGCCGGAGTTCCGGGATTTTCAGCCGTTTCCGCGTTATTATTTTCCGCCGCTGTGCCCTGCGTGTCTTCATTATCGCCGGCGCATGAAACAAACAGCAGACACAGCGCAAAAATTAAAATTATGAATTTTTTCATCGCTTTTTCCTTTCTGAAATTTATATTTTTTGATTTATAAATCCGGGCTTTTATAACCCGCGCAGGTTTTGGGGCAGCGCGCCGGATTCCGTCCGAACGAGCAGCCTTTGCAGTATACGCATACATTCTCCGGAAGCCCGGAGTTGTATCTTTTTATCATGTCTTTTGTGGCGAGCAGCGCCCGCCCGTAAGCTATCGCGTCCCCGTAGTTTCTCTCAAGCAGCCATTCGCCCTGAGCGAAAGTTTTTATTTCGTTGACAAGAATAACCGGCGCGCGTTTGACGTTTTCTTTTATGATTTTCCCCCCGTAAACAATACCGTTATGCGGGAAATCCTCCGGTACGCCAAAAGCGGCTCTGTCGTCGGGGCGCAGATACCCGTGCGTTGCGCTTAAATAATCTATGCCGTTGTCTTCATAAGCTCTTGCTATAAATACACCGTCTTTATAATCCGGCTCGTTAGCGCCGAATCTTACGCCTATAATAAAATCATCGCCGCAGGAGCCGCGTATATTTTTTAGAATATCAAGCGGAAGTTTCATGCGTTTTTCCGGCGTCCCGCCGTAGTCGTCCGTGCGTTTATTTATCAGCGGCGAAACCATCTGGGTTAAAAGATACCCGTGCGCGTTGTGTATTTCAACGCCGTGAAATCCCGCTTTTTTTGCCCGCACGGCCGCTTCGCCGAATTTTTCGCAGACGTCTTCAAGCTCTGCCTTTGACGCCTCGCGCATACGGCGTCCGGCATATTCCATATCTGACGGACCAAAGGGTTCGGCGTTTATTTCCGGCAGGGCTTTTCCCCCGGCGTGCTGCAGCTGTATGATTGAAACTGCCCCGTGTTTATTTATTCTTTCGGCGAGTTCTGCAAGCCCCGGTATCTGCGAGTTGTCCCATATACCGATCTGCCCTTTTGCGATCAGATAGTTTTTATCCACCATCGCCGCTTCGACCACAATGGTACCAATACCGTCCCTTGCTCTTGCTTCATAATGCTCAAGCCGGAAATCCCCCACTTCGCCGTCCGGCACATCAAGTCCGAAAATAAGCAGCGGCGGCATCATGATCCGGTTTTCAGCCGTTGTTTTATTCATTTTAAAAGGCTCAAAAATACGCATATATTCCCTCCGTTTTTTTTTATGTATCAATCCCCGCATATGCGAGGGGTCTGCCGACACCAAAGCCAACACCAGTACCAACGTTTCAATCCCCGCGAATGCGAGGCTTACTTGTATTGTAGCATATTTTTTTTATTTTGTCAATATTTTGTCAAGCTTCGGCAGCTTAATATTTTCATCTAAAATAGACGGCAGGGTGTGATTAACCGAAAGTTTCATGCCGGTTGGATTTGTTTTGCCGTTGGGGTGAGGTATTTTCCCTGAATTTCTGTTCCTTGTAAACCATTGATGCGCGGCGGTGCTGTTATCCTTCTTTTTTCCGTCATCCGCTAACGGATATGACACATTTAAATTTTTTGTTAAATTAGTATCGGCGATTTTAAGCAGTTCGGCAGGCGCGTTTATTTTACAGTCCTTAAGCAGAATATCTGTATTTTCCCGCTTTTCTTCGAATATTACATCGTTTTCCATGATTTTTATTTCTCTTGTTTTGATTGAGTCAATTTTTATTTTAACGCTTCCAAGCCCTAACGGTTTACCGTGCCCTAATTTATGGCACTTTGTGAATTTTTTGTCATCGGTTTCATTTTCTCCGAATGTAAGAACCCAGATTATATTTTTTAATTGGTCTTCCGTTATGTTATCAAAATAAACATCAAAATTAAAGAGATTATCTTCTTTTACAAGCTCAACGGTTGAGTTATGATCTTCTTTTTTTACAGAATTATTAACATAAATATTTTCATCGGTGCGGGCTCTTAAATCGTGCAGATAAAATTTACGCCCGCGTATTGTTATGTCTGTCAATTCTCTTGCCGGCGAGTTTTTATTATAATCGGTCGTTTTGTAGTCATAAGTCCAGGTCACGGCTTTATCCGGTCTTTTTGTGTAAAACTCAACCGCCGAAGTTTTGGGATTTGCTAAAGTTTTCAAAGTTTTATATCCGAGAAAAACATTGCCGTCATGCTTTGTTATAACCGCGTCTGAAAAACGCAGCGAACTGCCCAGGGATTTATTTTTCTTTTCGCCGACCATGCCGAATAAAAGACACGCCGGGCATAAGTTTTCTCTGCTTTCGCATTTTTTATGCGCGCCGAGCAAATCTTCAAGGCTGTTGTTAAAAACGCTTCTCGAAATGCAGGCGGGCGAAAGATAAACTTGGTTGTTTCCGAATCTGTCTTTTACTGTTTCAAACCAGACGGGGGTGAATGTATCTTCTTCTAATTCGTACGTGATTTTTTTATAGCTTTCATCGTTGTTTTCGTATATTTTACAGACCTCATGAAAATTTTGGACTGCCTGCTCTAATTTTGAATTTTCGCAGGGTATTATATCAGAAGTTTTAACAAAAATACTGTTGTGGTGTTTCCGTTTTGCCATATCTGCCCAAAGAAGCAAATACCCCTCTTTTGAATTATTATTTGCATTGCAAATATTTTTTACGATTTTCGGCATATAGGGCGCCCCTTTATAGTGACCGCCGGGTATAAAGTTTACTTTAAGTCCCGCTTCATAAATTATTTTTGTTCCGGAACCGGTAAGAATCCATTTTTCCCCGTCTTTATCTATGTTATACCGAGTACCTTTCTGCTGTAAATCCTGTTCATTCTGACGATATGAAGATTTTTCGGTATTTAACATATATTTATCGGCTTTATACAGTTTCCATTGTCCGTTTTCTTTTTTAATCAGACCGGCTTCCCTTGGGAACGGATTTCTTGCTGATAAAATATTTGTGTTCACAACCGACATGCAAGAGTTTGTCGCCGCTTCAAACACCGAGCGGATCATTCCCCTTATTTCGCTGCCCGGAATAACAGCCCGGCCTCCGACTTTGAAAAACGGATATTTATAGTGTTCTTTTTCTTTATCATAAACTTCTTTTTCTGCCGAATCAGGTATTGCAAGCGGCGTAACGGTTTTCAAAGCGCAGCTTATAACACCGGTTAAACCGCCTTTTCCGGCTTCTTTTTTTTCGGGCTTTATATTCCCCAAACTTACAAAATTATACGGGTTTACAAAAGTTTCCGAAACTTCTTCCCAATCAGGCATTTTCCGTTCCCCCTTTGAAAAATCTCTTTATTCTGAAATCTGCAAACTGCATATTGCCGTAATCGTCGTACTTTATATAATTTATAATTTCAATGCTGTCGCAGTCCGGCTCGGCGGGAAGAGAATATCTGCCGCCGCCCGTCGCCGCAAAAACAGTGATTCCGTTATTACTTTTGCTGCATGATTTTTTCCTGTCAATATCAAGAAGCTGCGTTTCAGATATATATAATTCTTTATCAATGCCTGCTTCTTCGGCTGTACGCCAACTAAAATTTTTACCGATTTGCGTTCTTGCAGCTTTAAATTCGCGCTCAGCATTAAAAACGCGCAGCTCCAATAAATGCGCGGTATCATCAATTTCAGGGGTGAAAACATCATTTTCATATTTTCCGCCGCAAACCTTATCCGTATAAAAAGCCGTATAGTTATATTTGCCGTTTAAAATTTTTACATCGTTTAACACTTCTTTTTCCCCGACGTTATTTTTATGCTCTTTTATCCATTCAGGCATTTATGCGCTCCCCCCTTTGAGCTTTTCGAAAAAATCAGCCTCTTCCCCGTTTACCGTGATTTTTTTTCCTTTCTCAAGTTCAAATATACCGTGCCCTACCGCCGTAAGCCCCCCGACTGCCAAGTATCCTTCGCATAAATCAACTATACACGCATATACAAGTTTTTTCATAACCGGCTCAATATCTTTGTTTATCCGGATTTCAAGAACGGTTTTGCCGTTGTAATATGTTTTTTCCGTAAACAACGCGCCCTCTTTTGTTTCCGCCGAAAATCTGTCGATAGAGTTCCGGGTGATTATTTTCGGCTCGCCGCCGTGTAAAATCGTTTCAGAGAAATGTATTTTCGATTTTTGGCTGTTTAAGTTTTTGGCTTCTTTAGTTTTGTTTATATATCCGAACAATTTATTTATTTTATCTTCGCATATACCGCAGCTTCTTATCCTGTGCCTGAACGCGCCCGCCCAGCTTGTACCCGGGATTACGGGATCTGCGTTTTTCAGCGTCAGCTGCTCGTAATCCGGTATACTTTCTTTTTCGCTTTCAGCCCGGTCGGTTACATAACGCCTGATAGATACCGCGCCTTTTTGTGCCAGCGGGATTTTGATATTTTCGCCGTCAAACATATATTCCTGAATATTTATTTTATCATCACAGCTCCATTTATCATCGTCAAACATATCAAAATCAAGCCATTCGTCAAGCTGCGTTTTTATATCAAACTCTTTTTTATGACAGGTTACGCTTACTTTTCCGTAACCTCTGCTTGTTTTATGCCCGAGCGTTATTTTGCCGGAGTTTAACGCCGGAAGAATTATATTCTCGACTGCCGTTTCCGTTTCCTGCGCGTGATTTTTGTCAAGCTCAATATACGAAACAAATTCAAGTCCTGTTTCCGCGATTTCAAAATCAAATTTAGCTCCGTCTTTGGCGGTTTTATAGTTATCTAATTCCACGCTGTCACGGTTGGAAATATATCCTTTTGAATAATTTCTGCATTTCCCGTCATATACAATAATAGGGCTATGAGAGCATATTTCTTTTTTTATATAGCCGAAAAATTTTTCTTTATCCTTCTGCTCAAACAAACTTCTGTAAATCCCCGCAAGCGAAGTTCCCGGAATATACGGTTCTCCTTTTGAGGTTAAGACAATATCGCTGTCTGTGTTTTTTTCTTTCCCCGAACCGATTGACATAGGAGATTCCAGCTTGATGTTTAATCTGTAATATATATGCTTCATTCCGGTTGCACCTCCTGTAAATATTCAAAAGTTTCAAGCTCGCTTAGTTTATATAATCTTATTTTCCCGAAACCTTCGTTATTTTTTTCGCCGGTATATTTTGTTTTCGCCGCGGTTTTATTATCGCCTTTGTATTTAAACGTAATATAACTGCCCGCTTTAACCGCCGTAAAATGCGGTTTTTTTAAATTCCATACAGTATTATATCCGGCGTTTATTCGTGTCGTTATAAAAGATTTGCATTTCTGAATATCGCCTTTAAATCCGGCCGCTTTGAAAACCGCGCTGATATCCGCAGTATAGTTTCCGTATTCGTCCAAAACGGCAAAATCAGATTCAAGCGCGATAACATAATCTTCATCGTGTTTTAACTCTATTGTGCCTATATTGTTTTTTTCGGAGATATTCCCAACGGAACAATCCGAATATTCCGCGCTTTTGGAACGCCCGATTTTAATTCCGTTTAACAAAAGTTCCCATATTATCTTTATATGTTCGCCTTTGCCGATAATCTCGCCTTTGAATATCTGTCCTTCGGACAAATGTTTTTGTGTATATAAAGTCGGATTTTCACCGCGGCTGTGATGATAGGTTATTTCTGTTCCGATATCGAGCTTTTCAAAAGTTACGGGTCGGACAAAAGCGTCTTTAAGCGGTTTTGGAGTTCCTTTTGTCTCGCTTTTTGAAAAAACTGTCCTTATTTCGCCTGTTTCTTTTACTTTTTGAAGAAAAAGCGGCGCGGGAATACTGTATTCTAAATACGCATTACCGAAAATCACGTTTTCTTTTAAAAACAAGTCCTCAAATTTTTCGTCCGGTTTATGGTTCTTTAAATATTCAGCCGCCAACGCTCCGAGTATCGCCGTTCCGCTTATATATTCCGTTGTTTCCCTGTTTAATATGCCTGGAATCATCAGGGGTGAATTTAAAATTAGCTCGTAAGTTATACAGTATTCCCGCTCGCTGACCAATCCGCTGAGTTCCTTTTCGTATTCTTCTTTTTTTTCATTCCCGTTTTCCGTTTTTTCTTCAAACTCCAGGCGTACAGCGCCCAGCCCGCGGGTTCGTTCAAGACCTATATTTCTGACCGCTTTGCAAATTTTTTTAAATTGTTCTGTTGATTCCCCGTCAATTTCACAGTCCGCAAAAAAAACAATTTCGCTTCCATCAATTTTCGAATATTGATTTACAATTCTCGTAAAACGCAGGGAGTTCTCGGCTGCCGCATCGTTTTCAATCGCTGTCTGCGCTTTTGTGTCCGTGAACAGCGCCAAAACTTTTTGTCTGTCTGATTTATTGTTTTTTAGATTTTCGCAGAGATTGTTATATCCGTCTATTCTCGCATTGTTTAAGCGCAGAGAACCGCTTTTGCTTTCGCCGCTCCTGCCGAATATTTTATCTATGGTCAGGCAGTCGGTTTCTATGTATCTTGCCGCATATAACAGCACGCCTTTTAATCTCCGCGCGGGAATATACGGCAGCCCGTATTTATCATAGCAAACGTCCGTATCGATAATTCCGGAAAAACCTTGTCCGCTGCCGGAACACAGGTCAGATTTAAGCGTTATTTTTATTCCCGGCATTTTCAGCATCTCCTTCCGTATTATCGCTATTATCGCTGTTACCGCTTTCTTTTTCCTTAAACCACAAATCGTAAAATAAACATGCGTCAAAAATAACTTTTTTGTTTTTTTCGTTTATATATTCTTCCTCAAAATCTTTATATTTTGTTTTAAGCCGTTCAAGTTCTATTTTAAAATATGATTCGCCTTCGAATATACTGTCTAAAAGCGCTTTTACATCGCCGCGTTTCATTTTTTTAAGGGCGGCGCCCGCATCTTCAAATTGTTTAAAGCAATGTTTTTCATCGGAGCCGTGCCAGCAGTACGGGCGGTTTGTATATTGCGCTTCTTCGCGTTCCCTTATATTTTCAAGAGTGTTTGTTATTCCGCTGCGGCAATAATGAAAATCCACGTAAAAGTTTTCGTTATTATGTTCGGGTTTCCGATTACGTTTTTTGCCGCTTTCGCAGCACTCTTCAGCAATTTTATATATTTCGGAAAATGGGTCGTGGCTGTGGAAAACAGCAATTCCCGCGCATGATGAAAAATTTTCTTCTTTTTCGTAATTATAGGACTGAACGGTTTCAAAATATATTTTTACTATCTCTAAGGCTATGTGAGCGTTGCATATAATCGTAATCTCGTCGCCTCCGCCGATAATTTCTCTGAACCATAAAATATTTTTATCAGTTTTATCTTTTGATTCCGGTGTATTCTTTAAAATAAATTCCTCAATCTCTTTAAACGGCTTTTCCTGGAACGCATTATTGATTTTTGCCGAAAATTCTTTTAATCTTTGTGCGCGGAAGTCATAAGAAACGTCTTTTTCATCTTTAAATAGATTTTCCACTTTTTTACCCATTGCGTTGCCGTCGATATATATTACCGCAAGCAGACTGTTGTCATCTTCTGTAAGCTCATCAAGAATTTTTTCGCTCTGTTTATAATATTTTTCATATTCAGCCGTTGTATTTGTTATTATGCCGTGATATTTTTCAAGTTTTAGTTTGCTTTCCCGCGATAATTCTTTTTCTTCGTTGTTAATTTTTTGCCTTACGGAGAAAGGCAGCGAGACAGACCGGTCAATCATTGTGAACGGCAGAACATTAACGGGGTGGAGCATAGGCGTATTTTCTTTGATTTCCCTGCTCTTTTTGTAAAGGTTACCCTGGTCATGCTTGAAGTTTCCGGTGACGGGAACATAAGCGCAGACAAGATTTAATCCGTATGTTTTTTGATAAATCATCTGTGAAAACTTTTTATTTGCTTTTACGCAATTTTCTTTGCTGTCAAACACCATAAATAAATTGCCCCCGCCCTCGTAAACGACCGCGCAGTTATATCCGTGCATTTTAAATTCTTCCATTGCAAAATCTTGTGCTGTTGGCATGAGTTTAAATCCGTTTTCAAGCAGCAGACCGAAAAAATCACCGAACGCATCTTTTATAAGCTGTGACGCTCCGACTATTTCTTTGATTTTGTTTGTCTTGTATATAAAGTTTTGCTTTGCCGCAAAATCGTACATCGCTAAAACCATTTCAACCATTTCCTTTATATCATTTTTCCCCGCAAATGTAGTTGTATTTTAACATATTTTTTTTCTTTTGTCAATATATTTTGTCATGCAGGGGTTGAAAATTTTCAACCCCTGCTTCAATTCAATAAAATAAAATTTATGCTTGCGCCAAAAAGTCCGCCGATAATTATGCCTGCGGCCATATTGCTGAAAATATTTCTGATAAAAACCACAGCATTGCAGCTGTCTCCGTAAATAAGTCCGCCGGACAGAATACCCATAAAAACGCCTATAACCGCAAAAATTAAAATAAGTGCCAAGGTAAACCCCTCCTTTTTTTGTGTATTTTCTTTGCTGTATATATAATCTCCAAAAAAATTGTTCAGGTATAATAAATTTTAAATTTTTATAAAAAATTTTTTTCGAGAGGACTAAACGCACAAAAAAAAGCCCGCCGTATTTGTCAGGCGGACTTGCTGCGAGTAAAAATATTTATATGCCTATAACATATTTTTTCAGCTCATTATACGCTTTGCAGCGTTTGACAATAGTCGCTTCACTCGGTTCGCCGTAACAAGCATATAATGTTTTTTTATAATTGACAAGATAATCATCGTTTTTTAATTCGTTTGTTTTTATATCTTTAACATGACTGAAAGTGCCGAACATTAAAAACTCCAGTAAAACTATCTCCAGCACAGGGAATATATAATCATTAACGGTATACAATTCCGGTGAAGAATCGTCTTTTTTTATATACTTCGTTAAATAAAAAGTAAAATACCTCTCGAATTGATTTTTTTTGTTTACCGTTCTTCCCATATCCATTTCTTTGCTTTTCGCTATTAGAGCCGCAAACGAAACTAAAGCGTCAATTACCGACAAAGACCCGGTGATTTCGTCCGTGAAAGCCGGCTCAATCAAAATTTCCCTCGCTTCTCCGTACATCTCGCGCTGTTTTTCCACAGATAACGCGTATAATTCGCCGCTGCGTTTTTTTAAATATGTTTGCACCCGTTTATTGAGCACAAAACTCAATGCGTTGCTGAATGACCCTTTTGCGGGATTGTATTTTTCTTCCAGCACCAATCTTTCAAGCTCTTTAAATAAAATTTTGTAAAAATCTTCCTGAGGGACTTTTCCCCGGAGTTCCGGCTCTAACAGCGGATAATGGGCTTTTTCGTTTATGTTTTCAGATATGTTTTTAGATAATCCAAGAGCGATGTTGATTAATTCCCATTTTTTTGTAATGATGACTTCTTTATCTTTTTCAGGGTCAAGCACTAAAATTTCTTCGGCGGTTTTTTGCATATCTTTAAACATCATCATCACTTCCCATCTCCGGCATGATGCCTTTCAGCATAATGCGGATCGCCATTTCCGGGTCGGCGGCTTTCATTTCCGCAAGTTTATTTACTATAGAATCCATATAAAATAATGATGTGGTATCGTAAATTCCGTTGCTTCCGCTTGTATCATTGTGGAAATTGCGCCCGTATACAATACATTTAACAGACACGCTTTTCAGACGGTACGCATAACTCAGCGCCATTGATTCTATGATAGGCGTCGGTTTTGTGCCATAGGTTATACAAGCGTAAATATCTTCATTATCAGCTATTTTACCGATAATATCACCAAAAAGTTTTAACTGCGTTTCAATATCTTCTTTGTCTTCTGTGTGTATTATTTCAATTTTATCCAGCGCAAGCTCTTTTTTTGTGACAACAGCGTTTATTTCCGGCACAAAGTAAGTTTCATAATTATGTTTGACATTATCGTTCTCTGTGAATACGGCTATCACCCGGATTTTATCATTGTTTTCCGCATAACCGTTAATAACCGGAATTATAGGGAAGCGGGTTTCTCCGTATTCAAGTTTGCTGTTGCCGTGCGGTTTGTATGTTGTGGAATTGAGCTTGCCCGGTTCCTGAAAAGGGATTACGGATATAAACGTTTTTATTTTGTTCATAGGGGTATCTGTTCCTTTCAAAAATATATTAATTAAAATTTTACTTTTTATCTTGCTATACCAATAACAACGCTTCTTCAACATCTTTTTTTATTTTATTTACAGTAGCATTTTTTCTTATTTTTTCTATTTCGTCTTCGGTTATAGTATATGATGCAACCTCTTCCGTCCAGTCCGCATGGCTGATATCGTTCCGGTAAATTCTTATGCGTTCAAAAACGTCTTTATGCCCGACATTATGCTCGTGAATAAATTTTTGCATTAATATTATTAAAGCCTGCGCTATATAATTGTTATCCAAACACCACGTAATAAATAATTTCAGGCTTTCGGTATTGTCTGTTTCAAATATAAAGGGAGTTTTTTTCTTGAGAATCTGCCTTATTACATCACGAAACAATATTCCGCTTATATCATATGCAGTATATTCGGCATTCAGCAGCTCATTTATTTCATTTCGTAAATCTTCAATAATCTTTTCATACTGCCCTATTTTACAGCATAATACCATTTCATAATAATTATTAAGCGAACTTATTAATGTTCTGGCATTGGGAATTTGCCGCAGGGTAACTTTACTGATAAGAAGTTCGGGATTGCTTGTTGCCGCAAAAACATTGACCGCTTCAAGCAAATCGTGCAATTCGTCTGTTTCGGAAGTGTCTTTAACGCATTTCGGCTCAGAATAAAAGTCTGCGTAAGTTGAAAAGAGTATTTTTGTTCCGTTCGCATATAAAAATCTTGAAATAAGCGATAAAAAATTGGATGCGTTCCTGAAGCCGCCTGTTGTTTCGATAATAACAGCCTCATTTTCGCCGAGCGGAAGCAGTTTATCAAGCGTTTTTTCAAGCAAAGAAGCGGTATCTTCGGTATCTTTAATATTTACCGGAATAATTTCGGTTTCAGGCGATACCGAATTTACCGATAGGGTAAACATATCAAGCGCGGTTTCTTTTGCTTTATTGGTGGTGACGGCGATTATGCGGTCAAGTTTATTTCCGTCTTTTGCGAGACGTTTAACCGCGTATTTAACAGGCGCTTCGTTTGTTTGCGAGCCGAGTATCTCCCCGTAATCTGAGGTATATGAAAACTCGGACTGTCCGCTGTACACGGACAAAAATAAAATCATTGTAACCATTTTTCGTTCTCCCGTGTTTTTTTGGGTTTTACAGTACTGATATACATTATATTTTATCATAATTTCGGCTCTTTGTCAATTATTTTTTCCTTGACGCATTTACTATAATATATGCTTTCACTTATTATATCACTAAAAATTTTAACGAGGTAAAGTTTTTATCGAAAAAAATTTTTTATAAAAATTTAAAAATTATTATACCTAATCAATTTTTTTGAAGATTATATATAGCAAAGAAAAAATCATAAATTTTATTTTAAGGAATTTTTGTGAAGCCGTGAATATTTCATGATTTGGGTTGACAAACTCCCGTATTTCTGCTATACTTAGTAACAGCATTTCCAACCCTTTAGCTTCAAGATATTTCGGCGTAAACAAAAAACAGCAACAGCGGAGATAATTTAATGATAGAATATTTTGATATGTTATTTGACTGGGACGAAAATAAAGCCATTGAAAACGAAAAAAAGCATGATGTAACTTTCGGGGAAGCCGTGACTGCGTTTAAAGATAAAAACGCTCAAATTTATGATGATGAAGAACATTCCGAATATGAAGAACGATTTATACTTCTCGGATTAAGCGAAAAAAGGCGCGTGCTTATGATTTGTCATTGTTACAGAGAAAGCGACACTGTCACCCGCATAATTTCAGCAAGAAAGGCAACGTCGCATGAGTGGAAAAAATATGAATATGGAGGTTGATATATTTTTATGAAAGATAATTATGAATTAAGTGCTCCGCCGCGTCCGAACCCTTATGCGGAAAAAATGAAAAAAGGCTATTCAATTTCTATACACTATGAAACGCCCGAAGATATTGAAACTGATACTGCGATAAACACGATAAAAAGTCTGCTGAAACAGCCCGAACTTAATTCTATTCACTTGTATATTAAGAAAAACAGAGATAAAATGGAAAAATAAAGTCAGTCAAAATTTTGTGCTCTCAACTTCCCCTATCAGGAGCGCCTCGGAGTGCGGCTTATTGTGTTTTACTTTTTATTTAACGAAAAACATATAAATATTTTATCGGGAATACAAGTCCGCCTGACAAACCCGGCGGGCTTTTTTTGTGCGTTTAGTCCTCTCGAAAAAAAAAATTTTATAAAAATTTAAAAATTATTATACCTAATCAATTTTTTTGAAGATTATATATACAGCAAAGAAAAAATCATAAATTTTATTTTATTGAATTGAAGAAAGGATGATTATTATTTTTAATCTAACAAATCTCAAAAACAGAGCAAGCCTCGCAAAACCTGCAAGAATCACAGCTTTTCTATTAGCAATACTCTTACTGGCAGCACTCTCAAGCTCAATCGTTTCAGCAGCGCAGCAATACCGTGCTTACGCGCCGAGTTCCAAAATCTTGAATATGCGTCAGGAGCCGAGCACCAACTCAGCCATAATCGCGCAAATCCCCCATGATACTGTTCTTAATGTCACGGAAACCCGCGGCTCGTGGGGCAGAACAAGCTATAATAACCGCACCGGCTGGATATCGCTTGACCACGCCGTAAAAGTAAACAATCCCGTATACACAGCGGGGCAATACCGCGCCAATGCCCCGGTCAGCGGTATACTGAACCTAAGACAGCAGGCAACCGCCAACTCGTCTGTTATCGCAGGTATTCCGCACAATACCGTTTTAAATGTGACGGCTGTTAGCGGGGCATGGGGGCAAACGTCTTATAACGGCAGAACCGGCTGGGTATCTCTTGAACACGCTGTAAGGACGGGAAATATTTCTGTTGCTGTCGACTTTTCGGCACTGAGGACCAAATTCCCTCACGGAAAATACTGGACACATACCCGCGGCATTAAAGACACCACAGGCAATACCGTGTCAAACAGCAATACCTGTACAACAAAGAAAGGCTCTCATACAAACGAGAACCTGACAACAGGGAACTGCGGCTGCAACAGTTTCAACAACGCCATTCAATGCATGGGCTTCGCCTTCAAAATAGGTCATGAATTGACCGGTAAGCACGTCCGGAACTGGACTCGTTCCACAAGCAAGTCGGACGTTGACAAACTCAAAGCCGGGGATTATATCCGCTGGAAAAACAATGGTCATTCCGCCATTGTTTTAAGCAAAGACAGCACGTATATCTACGTTGTGGAATGTAATGCAGGCGGCAATAACAGCATTAACTGGAACGGTAAATATGCAATCTCAAGCGTAAAAAATACCTTGACCGAAATTCGCTGGAAACCGTAAGCTCATCTAAAAAAATAGGGATAACCGCCGCTTTATGCGGCGGTTATCTCACCAAAAAGCCCCCCATTCCAAGGCTTGTCTTCGCGCCGATTCCGCTGTATGTCGCATATCCCAGCAGCAGTTTTAACATATCTGCGCCGCTTTTCAGCGAAACGTCCAACCCGCCGGTCACTGCCGGTATCTTTTTCCCGCCGAGCATAAAATCTCTGCTCTCAAAAATATACCGGCTTATCTTCATTTCCGCAAACAGCGCGTCGAGTACGCCGTCGTCTATTGATATGTTTTCGTATGCTTTGAGCTTATTCGCCACAGACGTAAAATACTTGCGCAGGTCGGGCGGGTTTGTGTATCTGCCGTTTGTTTTGCGCACCGCAGGTGTAACAATATCGAGCGAGTATTTGTTTTTATGCAGAATTGCGGGTATATCTGCGGCATCTATCGGATTTGAGAGCGAGATATTACCGACAACAAGCGGCTTGTCTATACCGTAAACCGTAATTTTATCTGTGGTTTCAAGCGCGTCGATTATCTGCGCGGCTTCATCGTTCAGCGCGGACACGCGGCACACAAACCCGCTGCCGCCGTTATAAACGAACAGCGAAAACGGGCGCGGCTCCTGTTTATGCAGCAAATCGGCGTATGCAGATTGAATTTTAGACATAATAAAGCCGTGCAGTTTTATGCCGAGGTCGGAGTAAAGCTCCGATATATCCGCATTGTGCAAATATATATCTATTTGATGCAGCATATTTTTATCCTTTTTACGGTTTTCAATTATAATCATAAACCGGCGTGTAACCGGTTTCATGTATTATTTTTTGCCCCTGCGGCGATAAAATCCAGTCTATCAACAGCTTTGTATTCCCTTCGGGTTCGCCGTTTGTCACCGCATAAAAATCATCGGCAAACGGATAACTCCCGTTTTGTATATTTTCCGGGGAAGGCTCCGCACCGTCTATTTTCAAAAACTTGGTTTCGGGATTTGCATACATCACCGCGGCGTAATACCTGTACGAATAACCGACAGCCGGCTGTACCCCGCGCCACTCGACCGATACCTGCTGTGTTAAACTGACGCCTGCCAAAACCGGATCAGGCAGAGGCTGAGGAACCTGAATCGGGAGCTTTCCCATAATATTCTGCAAACCTGTCTGGCTGCCCGAACCTTCAGGGCGCTGATAAGCGATTATTTTTCCCCCTTCGCGCCAGCCGAGAGTACCCCAGTAAGCGGTTTTCCCCGAATATATATTGCGTATCTGCTGATATGTTATGTTATCCACGGGGTTTTCTTTCCCCGCCAAAAAAACAAACGCCTCGCGCCCTATAGGGGTAAAGCGCAGGTCCGCTCCTGCCGCTTTTGCTTCGGCAAGCTGCCGCTCAGACGCGCCCGCGGCAAAAATAATATCCCTGTTTCCGGATATAAGCGCTTCATATGCGCCGCGTGTATTTGTACAAAGCACAATATCCCGCTCAAAAACAGCTTCGTCATACACAGTTTCCGCAAATGCGGCATAAACCGGCAAAAGCGCCGTGGCTCCGTCAAGAACAGGCAGATGATCATTTATTTGCAGCTCGGCTTCTTCAGCAAGTCTTACCAATTTTGAGTTTTTTGCAAACGGCATATAGACCTCTAAATCGAGCTCCGTCTGCGTTTCCTGCGGCGCTGTGGTATATATCCACCAATTCCCCCGCAGCGCGGCGGGAAACAGCGCGGCGGACAATACAGAGAGCAGCGCAAGCGCCGCGGTAAACGGAATCAGCTGTTTTGTGTGTTTTATCCAAAAAAGCGCCGTTATTGCGGCTGAACCCGTCAATACCAAAACTACGGGCATCATTCCGGCAATATTGTCAATATCGCCGAAAGCTGTAAAAAATTCATATTTATTAAGCGTGTACCCGCCAAAAATCCATATAAAAACCGTAAACAATACGCGGATTACCGTCGCCGCTTTATGTTTCATTTACAAAATCCGCCTTTCTTAATTTCTACATTAACGGAATAAGACCCGTCATCGCTCCGAAAAAGAATACGGCAATAAGCCCAACCAGAGAAAGAGGCAGAATAACCGCGGTTAATGCGAATATTTTACCAAGCCTGCTTGTTTTTTCTTTACCTCGGCTGATATAAAACACGCCCAATAAAAGTCCCGCAAACGGCGCTAACAGAACCGGTAAAAGCGCAATTGCCGCAAAACTTCCCAGTTGATTGAGCAGAAAAATAACCGGAACCGGGATAAGCTCAAGACAAAGCGCGGAAACAGCTATGGCGGGGCTGGGTTTTTTTTCTGTCATTTTTTTTATTTACCTTTTAATTTTTTAAATTATTGACAATACTGCACGGAGTATGTTATAATTGTTTATATTTTATAATAAAAATTTAATTTTGTCAAGAAGATTTTTCACAATTAAAACCATTGACAAGACAAAAAAAATATGATAAAATAAAAGCAAGCAAAAACGGAGGGCAGATATAATTATGGAAAAAATATATGCGGACAACGCCGCTACAACTAAAATGAGCGAAACGGTAAAAAAAGCCGTGATCGAAAGCCTTGAAATCTATGGAAACGCATCGAGTGTTCATTCATTCGGGCAGCAGGCCGCCAAAGTTATGCAAAAATCGCGTGAAACAATAGCGGAATATATAAATGCGGAACCCAAAGAGGTGTATTTCACCTCCGGCGGAAGCGAATCTTTAAACCAAGCGTTGTTAACAGGCGCAAAGTACGGCGCGGCAAGAGGCAAACGGCATATTATATCGAGCAGATTCGAACATCACGGCGTGCTGCACACGCTCGACAAATTAAAAAAAGAAGGCTTTGAAATTACACTTCTCGACGTTTATAAAAACGGTATAATCAAACCGGAGGATCTGTCATGCGCAATCCGCGAGGATACAGCCCTTGTCACAATTATGTACGCCAACAACGAAATCGGCACTATACAGCCGGTAAATAAAATCGGCGGGATCTGCAAAGAGAAAAAAGTGATGTTCCACACGGACGCCGTCGGAGCCGCCGGAAAACTCGGTATAGACGTAAAATCGCAGAATATAGATATGCTCTCCCTCGCCGCGCATAAATTCCACGGTCCTAAAGGGGCGGGCGTTTTATACTGCGCGAAAAATATTCTGCCCGAAAGCCTGATCAGAGGAGGCGGACACGAGCGGGGCAGACGCGCGGGTACGGAGAATATACCGGCAATCGCGGGCATGGCGGCGGCATTTGAGGAGAGCTGTATTAAAATGGCTGAATATAACGCTTATATAACAAAACTGCGCGATAAACTGATTTCGGAGCTCTCCGAAATCCCGAAATCGATTGTCAACGGGGATTTAAACAGCCGTGTTTCGGGCAATGTGAATATATGTTTTGAAGGGATTGAAGGGGAATCTCTGCTGCTTATGCTCGATATGAAAGGAATCGCCGCATCATCGGGTTCCGCCTGCACTTCGGGTTCGCTTGAACCCAGCCATGTGCTGCTCTCTCTCGGACTGCCGCACGAAATTGCGCACGGCTCTCTGCGGCTCACACTCTCCCATGAAAACACGGAAGACGAGATAGATTATATTATAGAAACCGTGCCGCAGCTTGTAAACCATTTAAGGGAAATGTCGCCTTTATGGGATAAAATAAAAAATACATGAAAATTGAAGGGCTTAAAAATAATGATAACGGATTATATCGAAAACTGCAAAATTTACAGGATACCGTCCGGTGCTGTTCCGGAATCTGAAACAGTTAAAATAACCATACACCCTCCCCACGATATACCGGGGCTTAAAAATGTATATCTCGCAGCCGTTTTTAACGATGGTGAGGAAAAAAAACACATCATGAAAAAAACAGGCACGGAATTTATGTTTTCGGCGGATTTAACGGTTTCTAAGGGATTGTATTTTTATTGTTTTGAGCTGGAATACAATGACAGATGTGAATATTATTATAAAAACGGCAAACTGAATTACCGGGATGACAACATGGCAAAATGGCAGATAACCGTTTATGATAAAGACTTTAAAACGCCGGAGTTCTTTAAAGGCGGTATAATGTATCATATATTTATCGACAGGTTCGCAAAATCCGAAAGCTGGACGCCCAGGGTGCGCGGCGGCTTGGTTATGCACGCTTCCCCCGATGAAACGCCGTTTTATAAACCGGACAGAAACGGCATAATCCACAATGAAGACGTATACGGCGGCAGTCTCGCCGGCGTTATAGATAAACTTGAATATTTAAAAGAATTAAATGTCAGTATAATATACTTAAGCCCGGTTTTTGAAGCACATTCAAATCATAAATACAATACCGCGGATTATGAAAAAATAGACGATATGTTCGGCGATGACGAGATTTTTGACAGGCTTATAACCGAAGCGGGCAGACTGGGTATGAAAATAATCCTCGATGGTGTGTTCAACCATACCGGCGCCGACAGCGTATATTTTAACAAATACGGCAGATACAAGAGCACAGGCGCGTACCAGTCGCGCAGTTCACAGTGTTATGACTGGTATGATTTCAGGGAATGGCCGGATGATTACGAATGTTGGTGGGGGGTCAAAAGCCTGCCCTCAATAAAAAAAGACCAGCCGATTTTCCGTGCTTATATCTGCGGAGTGGACGGTATACTCGACAAATGGCTAAAACGCGGTATCGCAGGCTGGCGGCTTGACGTCGCCGACGAGCTTTCGGACAGGATGCTGCGGGGTATACGCAGGGCAACAAAGGAAAACTCAAATGACAAAATAGTTATAGGCGAGGTTTGGGAAGATGCCTCAAACAAAGTGGCATACGGGCAAAGGCGTTATTATTTGCAGGGAGACCAGCTCGATTCCGTTATGAATTATCCGCTTAAAGACGCGCTTATTCATTATCTGCGCACAGGTAACTCGCAGGTTATGCGCGAGGTTATGCAGATGATATGCGGGAATTACCCAAAACCGGTGACAGACAGCCTGATGAATATAATCGGAGGTCATGACACAATGCGGATCCTCACCGCTCTCGGCAGCGAGCATTTTACCGATAACAAAGACGAACAGGCGGAGCACAGGCTGTCGCCGGGAGAATACGCGCGCGGTGCGGCGCTTTTAAAAATGGCTGCGCTTCTGCAGTTCACCCTGCCCGGATTCCCATGCATATATTACGGCGACGAAGCCGGAATGGAGGGTTACAGCGACCCGTTCAGCCGGAGATTTTTTCCGTGGGATAACATAAACGAGGATCTGCGCAGTTTTTATAAACAGCTCGGCGAGGTCCGCAGCGGCAATAAAATTTTTACCGACGGGGAATATGAGCTTGTAAAAGAACAGCACGGGTTATTTTTTTTCAGACGCGTAAAATTCGGTGAAGCCGTATATATATACACCAATTTATCCGGTGCGGAATATGATTTAACCGATTTTGAGCCTGAATTTAACTTGAATGAACATTATACAAGTCTGCTTACCGGCGAACCGGTAAAAAAAATAATTGCCGCCAGTTTTGATATAATCGCAACGAAAATACCATAGGGGCGAAATCCGTTTTCACCCGAAAAAAAGGGCGGATATCGAAATCCGCCCCTGCCTTTTTTTTATCGGTTTTATTCTTTAATACATTCCGCCCATTCCGCCGGGCGCTGCCGGCATCGCCGGAGGAGCGTCCTCTTTTTGCTCGGCTACAAGCGATTCTGTGGTTAACACAAGCGCGGCGATCGAAGCCGCGTTCATAAGCGCGGTTTTTACCACTTTTGTCGGGTCGAGTATACCAAACTCTACCATATCGCCGTATTTTTCGCTGTAAGCGTCCAGTCCGTAACCCACTTTGCGCGAGTTTTTGATTTTATCTATGACAACGCTGCCTTCAAGCCCCGCGTTTTCGGCAATCTGCCTTACGGGTTCTTCAAGCGCGCGCAGTATTATGCGCACCCCTGTTTTCTCGTCGCCTTCGGCTGAATCAACAAGTTTTTTAACGTCTGAGATAACGTTCATATATGCTACGCCGCCGCCCGGAACGATCCCTTCCTGTACGGCCGCTCTTGTCGCGTTAAGGGCGTCTTCCATCCTTAATTTTTTCTCTTTCATCTCGGTTTCGGTAGCTGCGCCCACTTTTATTACCGCTACGCCGCCGGAGAGTTTAGCGAGTCTTTCCTGCAGTTTTTCTTTATCATAATCAGAGGTTGTCGTTTCTATGGAGGATTTAATCTGGTTGATTCTGCCTTTTATTTTGCTGGAGTCGCCGTAGCCGTCGACGATTATGGTGTTTTCTTTGTCGACTTTGACCTGTTTGGCGCGTCCGAGCTGTTCCATTGTGGTGTCTTTAAGCTCAAGCCCCAGCTCTTCGCTTATCACTTCGCCGCCGGTCAAAACAGCTATATCTTTAAGCATTTCTTTTCTTCTGTCGCCGAACCCCGGAGCTTTGACCGCCGCGCAGATAAATGTGCCGCGCAGTCTGTTGATAATAAGGTTGGTGAGCGCGTCGCCCTCGATGTCTTCGGCTATTATAACGAGTTTTTTGCCTGTGGGAACAATCTGTTCGAGCAGCGGATAAATTTCCATAAAGTTGGAGATTTTTCTTTCCGTTATTAAAATATACGCGTCGTCGAGAACCGCTTCCATTTTTTCGGCGTCCGTCACCATATATGCGGATATATAGCCTCTGTCAAACTGCATACCTTCGACGACTTCGCAGTATGTGTCGGTGGATTTTGATTCTTCAACGGTTATAACGCCGTCGCTTGTAACTTTTTCCATAGCGTCGGCGATAAGTTTGCCGATAACCTCGTCGCCTGAGCTTATTGTGCCTACCCTCGATATATCTTCTGAGCCTTTTACTTTTTTAGAGTTGGACGCAAGGGCTTCAACCGCTTTGTCCGCCGCGGCTTTTATGCCTTTTTGGAGTATCATGGGGTTTGCGCCCGCTGCGACGTTTCTCATGCCTTCGCGGATAATCGCCTGTGCGAGAAGGGTCGCTGTGGTTGTGCCGTCCCCGGCTGTATCGTTGGTTTTTGAAGCCACCTCTTTAACCAGCTGCGCGCCCATATTTTCAAACGCGCATTCAAGCTCTATTTCTTTAGCGATAGTCGCGCCGTCGTTGGTGATGAGCGGTGAGCCGTATTTTTTGTCGAGCACCACGTTGCGCCCTTTAGGTCCGAGCGTTATTTTGATAGTGTCCGCAAGTTTATCAATTCCCGTTATAAGAGCGCTTCTTGCATCTGTGCCGTGTTTAATCTCTTTTGCCATATTATTTTATCCTCCTGAATTATTTTAATTTTACAATTATTATTTTACTACCGCTAAAATATCGCTCTGTTTTACTATTATATATTCGATGTCATCTATTTTAATCTCTGTGCCGGAATATTTGTTGGTTACGACTTTATCGCCTTTTTTCACCGTCATAACAACCTCTTTGCCCTCGACGACGCCGCCGGGTCCCACCTCGATAACTTCGGCAATCTGCGGTTTTTCTTTTGCCGTTCCGGTAATAATTATGCCGCTTTTTGTTTTTTCTTCCGCTTCTGTCATTTTAAGAATAACTCTGTCCGCCAATGGTTGAAGTTTCATAATTTGAAATCCTCCTTGTTTAATTTTGATTTTTTTAACTCAATATTTTTAGCACTCTTTGCACTAAAGCGCTAAATTTAATAATATTTTACAACATATTTTGTAAAATTTCAAGTGTTTCGCTGCTTTTTTACAGTTTTTTAACATTTACTTCAAATATTTATTGTCAAACTATGGTTCAAAGTGTTAAAATTTGAAAATTTACATAAATTTTTTTAATTTGTGTTGTTTTAACAGCCGATTTATGATATAATTATAGGGTATAATAATTTATTTTTGAAAGAGTGATAGAGTATAAACAACAAAAAGAAAAAGCGCAGCCGGAGCAAACCGGAGCCGAGCCCGCGTCCGGCAAGGAGCTATCATCCGCCGCCCAAGGATATAAACAGTTATACTCAAATACGGCGGACGGTTCCTTATAAGTATATGTCCGCGCCCATCAAAAAGCGGCCCTCGAAACATAAAAAATATATTTACAGGTTTATTCTGTTCATTTTTTTTACCGTGATTTTATTCGCCGCCGCCGCGGTTTTATTCTATTTAAACCTCACCAAAACAACCGCTCTTTCCGATTTTTTTTACAAAATCGAAACGGTGGCTCAGAGCGAGGACGGGGAGCCCGATATAAAAGAAATTGATATAAATATACCTCACAAAATCGGTTTGGTCAACAACACCTATTATTTTCCGATGAGTCAAATCATGGATTTTCTCGGCTTTTTTTTGGCGGGCGACAGCGATGAACCGTCGTTTATCAAAAGAAATCCCGAAGAAAGTCTGAAATTTGTTATCAATTCAAATTTTGTTTATATCAACGGCGCAAAATATCATACCGATGCTCCTTCATTTATCGCGGACGCCGAGATTTACGCGCCGCTCGATTTTATTGTCACCGTTTTCGAAAATGTCCGTTTAAAAGATGAGCATACCATAGTTGTTGAACAGAGCTCCGGATATAACTTTAAAATCCATGCGATGACCGCCGTGCCTCAGCTTGAGCTCACAATTGAAAGAGAAATATTTTTGGCGCAGCACGGTGTGAGTACATTTACTTTTATTTCCGAGCTCG
>Ga0099364_10003808_pt1 | contig 23181 bp, 21 predicted proteins | sample TergutTh196P3_FD_73070 | JGI IMG/M metagenome (GOLD analysis project Ga0099364, IMG submission 73070) | Microcerotermes parvus P3 segment gut microbial communities from Pointe-Noire, Republic of the Congo - Th196 P3 | ecosystem: Host-associated > Arthropoda: Insects > Digestive system > Gut ...
ACTTCAGGCGCAGAAGCGCAGGTTGGTCCGAGGTCGCTATAACAAGCACAGACTTTTTCAGCCCTTCCTCGCCGAGGTCCCTTTCTACAAAATCCCGAACCTCGCGTCCCCTTTCGCCTACAAGGACTATCACATTGATATCAGCGACAGTATACTTCGCCATCATGCCCAGCAGTGTGCTTTTCCCTACACCGGAGCCGGAAAATATGCCGAGTCGCTGACCTCTGCCTACTGTGAGCATACTGTCAATAGCCTTTACTCCCAGAGGCAGGACTTCTTTAATACGCTCTCTCGTCAGCGGATTCGGCGGTTCATTCTCCGCCGGATACCAGGCTTCCACCTCCGGGGCGGGTAAATCGTCCAGCGGGTCGCCGAGAGCGTCAAGTATCCTGCCAATGAATTGCCTGCCGACAGGAACCCTCAGCGAAGAACCCGTATATACCACATAACTGTCCAGTCCTACGCCTTCGACGCTGCCAAACGGCATCAGAAGCGTCTGCCCGTCGCGAAAGCCGACTATCTCCGCCCGCACAAACCGCTCTCCGTTTAAAGTGTACATATGGCAGATATCGCCTATCTTCGACGCAGGCCCGGTCGCCTCAACAGCGAGCCCGACGATCTTCGTAACCCTGCCCGCCCGCTCAAGCGTCTCCGTCCTGTCAACAGCCATATGGTACTTATTAAAATCGATAGTATTGTTCATCATTGTTCCTCAAACGCCAACTGAATATATTTCAGCTGCGACTCGAGGCCGGCGTTTACCGTCTCGAAATCTGTGTCTATCACGCAGTCTCCGTCATTGAAGCTCATGTCTTTAAGGACGGTTGCCGTTACTATCACTCCGCTTTGCAGGTCAAAAACAGCGTTTCCGGAGGAGAAGAACCGTTCATATTCGGAAGGTCCTACACGAATGATTATTCTGTCGGTAAGTTTTATCTGCTTGAGCGCATTTGAGACGAGCGACATAAACACCCCGCCGAGCGCCTCTTCCGCCGGATTTATGATTTTTCTGACAATATCCAAAGACAGCGCCGCGATGTTATCTTCAATGCTGTCATACAAACGCTTTCTCTCGTCATACAGTTCTTCAATGACCCGTTTCAGCTTCTCATCGTCTTCTTTCAGCTTTGCGTCAAAGGCTTGACGGCCTTCTTTCTCGCCTTTTGCATAACCCTCCCGGCTTGCGGTATTGCGGTCTTCCTCAGCTTGCTTTCTGGCAAGACTCATCAGCGCCATGGCCTCGTCTTTTGCGTTCTCTATAATATGCGCCGCTTGCTCTTCCGCCGCGCCGAGTATCTCCTGCACGGCTAGCTCGACAGAAGCCGACGCAGCCGGGACGTCAAAATGTTCTCCCTCTGCGCCGGCCGCCTCCATATCACCTTCAACATGCACCGACCGCGCGTTGGCAAGGTTGACAAGGCTTTTATCTATCCTAAACAATCATGTCATCCCCCTCTCCGCGAGCGATAATGATCTCGCCGTCATCCTCGAGCTTGCGGATAACATTAACTATCCTCTGCTGTGCGTCTTCTACGTCACGCACGCGCACAGGTCCCATAACGTCCATATCGTCTTTGATCATATCCTGCAAACGCTTTGAAACGTTGCTGAAAATAACTTTTGTGACGTCCTCCGTCGCCATCTTGAGCGCGACGGCGAGGTCTGTGTTGCTGATCTCCCTCAGTACGCGCTGGATCGCGACATTGTTCATCTTCGCGATGTCTTCGAATACGAACAGGCGCTTTCTGATCTCGTCTGCAAGTTCGGCGTCGTTGATATCGAGACTTTCGAGTATATTCTTTTCGGAAGCTCTGTCAAGGGAGTTAATTATGTCAACGATCGTGTCTATGCCGCCGACTACAATGTTGTCGGTGAATCCCATAGATGTGATCTTTCTCTCAAGTATACGTTCCGCTTCTTTGACATACTCCGGTGATGTGCTGCCCATTTTTGATATTCTGCTGATTATCTCCGTCTGTCTTTCAGAGGGGAGCGAGGCTATGATCTGTGCGCTCTGTCTCGGCTCTATATATGAGAGTACCAACGCTATTATCTGCGGATGCTCGTTGTGTATGACGTTGAGTATCTGATTTGAGTCTACTCTTCTGATAAAGTCGAACGGGCGCACCTGAAGCGAAGACGAGAGCTTTCTGATCATTTCGTCAGCTCTTTCATGTCCTATCGCTTTTTCAAGTATCTCGCGCGCGTAATCGATACCGCCCTCGGAAATGAACTTCTGGGCCAAACACATTTCGTAGAACTCTTCGACAATCTGTTCTCTGACGTCAGGTTCGACCCGCCGTGTAGTCGTTATGCTGAGGGTCATGTCGCTGATCTCTTCCTCAGACATATGCTTATACAACTCAGCCGAGTATTCTTTCCCGAGAGTGATAAGCAGCACCGCAGCCTTTTCCTTTGGAGTCATCATTAATATCGACATATCTTCCCTCTTATTACTCGTCCGTCAGCCAGTTGCGGAGGAGTTGTGCAACGGCTGCCGGGTCTTTTTCTATGAATCTTTCTATCTGTTCAAGATTGGAAGATTTTGTGGTCAGTTCAATATCCTCCATCGGCTCGTCATCTTCTTCAAGATCATCGTCGGCCAGATAGTCAATACCGCCGCCGGCAAGCGCCACCTCCTCGATCTGTTCGCCTTTAACGACCCTGACGATAGACCTTACAAGCGACAGGAAGCTCAGCCCCAGAAGCAGTATGACGGCCCACATGATGATAGTCTCGACAAGCTCTCTCTGCCTCGACAGCCGTTCCTGCTCCTGCCACCATGCAAGCATCTCCGCGTCGGCTGCCAGATAGTCTTCTCTAAACGGCATCGTTTCTACAAAGATATTAGCCTGTGCAATTCCCATGCCTCCGGTGAGAAGGTTTTTTATACCGGCTGAATAGTCCTCTTCGACAGATTCGCTGTCTATGAGTACCGATACGGAAAGTTCTCGTATCTGTCCGCGTTCTCTTTCTATCATCGTGATCGTCTGATTTATCTCGTAATTCTGATCCCTGACCAGCTTTCTGTACTCTTCATCGTCACCGAGCGGCCCGTATGGGTACTGCGGCGGGTTGAGGTTTTCGTCCGTGCCCGGAATGCCCTCTGCGACGCCGGCGGACCTTTGCACTTCAAACAGTTCGTGCTGGCTGCGGATTATACCGTCCATCTCGCCCGCTATCGGCGGAAAGAACTCAATACGTTCTATGATCTCACTGTCAAAGTTTAAAACGACATTAGCCTGAACCCTCACTCTGTTCAGGCCAAACACCGGCGTCAGCAGATCTTCGGCTTGAATCTGTATCTGCTGGGCGAGATAGCTCTGAAGCGCAATGCGTGAGTTTACCTCTGTGCCGATATCCTCCGCGCTGTCACCGAGTTTGTAATGGTTTAGATTACTGTCGTTTATCGTGATGTTATCATAACTGATGCCCGGAACGCTGCCCCTGACAATATCCGCTATTGACTGCACTTCCCGATTCGAAAGCGCCGTTCCGCCCCTGACCGTAAGCATAACGGACGCGGTGGCCTCGCGGCTGTTCCGGGCTACGGCAAAAGGTGAAGCTCTGCCTGAAACAACGTTTACTATAGCATTATCGATCCTGGCGACATTAAGTATCTGCGACCTTATATACGCCGATCGCTGAGCGTCGATAAGCATTTGCCTGTGATCCTCCGTGGTCCCGAAGCCGCTCATCGCATCTAAAAAATCCGTTCCCGGGTCTTGAGAAAAGACTCCCTCATTAGCGAGCCTGACCCGGATTTCGTCCGCCCTGCCCTCAGGAACGAGTATCCTTGTCCCTTCTATCTGTACGGGTATTCCCATACCCTCAACCGCCGCATATATCTCGCCCGCTTCGGTAATGTCCTGTGCGTTGTACAGAAGTTCATAAGTCGTGCGGCTGAGCAAGCTGACTGTGATTATTGCCAGCACGATAACAATAGCGGCAAGTATGCCAAACCTGATCCGTTCCTTCTTTGACATTCTGCCAAAGAACTCTCTGAGCTGTTTCAGCGCGTTATCCAAGAGCGGTCTCATATATAAAAGTTCATCCCTTTCGAAAACCTAAACACCCAATCATCTGAGAAATGGACTCCAAACGAAAGTTTATCACTATTCTACAGAATATGCAACCAATTATTATTACTTTTTGCCATATTTCTCCTATTGCTTTATAGGGAAAAGCACTTCTGTATTAAACGCCCGGCTTGACCGGGCGTTTAATAATAGGTTCTCATTGCCTGCAATCTGCGCAAAATGGAAAAAACTCCATAATTCTGCATTATGCATTATGCATTATGCATCGCGTCTCGTCCGCATCAGTCATTTCGCTCCGGACGCCGGGAGCTTATCGGGCGGGGCCTGCGCCGCGGACGCGACAGTTTTCCGCATCCTTGACAAATCAAACGATATGACCGGCGCGGTGAGCGCTTGTATGTTAGTGTCTTTTGTCGCTTCGAGAAGCTCTTCTCTGAATATCTTGACGTCCCTTGGCGCATCTATGCCAATCTTGATCTTATCCCCGTCTATACCAAGAAGAGTTACCCTGACATTTTCGCCTATGAGAATAGTCTCATTAAGCTTCCTTGATAGAACCAGCATCAGCGGCGTCCTCCTCCCTTTTAATCATTCTGCAAACATCAGGGAAGACGGGAGTCCTTACGTTGAAGTCGCTCCCGCTGAGCAAAATCTGCTTTGCTTTCCCGGTCACAGTGTTGATGAGTATAGGCGCGGCAAGATTAGCCGTCATCCTTTGGATATCCTCCGGTATAACGACTACGCTGACCACATGCAGTTCCTCCGGTCCCTGCAGATCCAAGTCTTTGACGTCTTCGTCGTCAATATCGAAAACATATCCGGGTATCGCAGCAAAAGTATCCAGCACCGGCAGACACACACCCCCGAAATCAATGGCCTGAAGCCAGATTATCGGGTAACTCTCTTCGAACTGAAGCAGAGTAAACGTCTTATACTCTTCTAAACCGGGAATACCTTGGGTAAAATGTATAAGCTTCTTTTCATCGATCTCGACCAGTCCAAACCGCAGGGTATCTACTTGCATATGTTCTCCTCCTGATTAGGAAATTAGGGATCAGGGATTAGGGATTAGGGGCTAGTCTTTCGGATTTGTAATTCTGAGTTATTCCGCATTCCGAATTCCGCATTCCGAATTAATTCTGCATTCTGCACTATTCCGCATTCCTCATTCCTCATTCCGAATTCTGCATTCATTAGATCGCCTGATCTACATTTCCTCCGGAGACGGCGGGGGCAGTGCCTTCCTCGACCCTGATCCTGAAGTACGGTTTTGTACGCAGATAAACCTCCACCGAGTGCGGGGGATCAAGTGTCACCTGCGGCATAAACTCTCCGTCCCAGTCTATTGTGAGGCTGTGTCCCGACCAACTGACGCGCGTTTGCCCCTTATCCCATGTGATCTCCGCCGGGCTTTGAGGCATGAGACCTATATTGATCTGTTTTTTCTGCAATATCGCGTTCATTGTCTTGCTGCGCGCGAGCTTTGCCACTCTGTCCCCGGGATTTCTTACTTCACCCAGGAAATTTCCGTCGTCCTTTGCTGTCCTTGCGCCTTTGAGCGCACCCCGCTTGCCCTCGTCCCGGTAGTCTTTAGAAAGCTCGTCATTGGGTTTTAGTCCCGACTCGATATTTATCTTTCTCCTGTTGACCCTGAACGTAGGGGCATTATTCTCGAACTCCATCTTAGGCGCCTCGTTTGATATCCGCATCTGCATACGAGGCTTGTTAATACGCATCTGTGCGGGATTGGACTTTACCCCAATCTCTGCATGCTGCTGCTCAATCGCTATCCTTGCTATCCTTGCCACGATAAACACCTTCCTTTTTGAGTTGATAGCTTTTTAATTTAGGGATTAGGGACTAGGGATCAGGGATTAGTCTTTTTGTTTGGGTACTTATGAAACAATAGTTGAGATTCCAACACAGGAATACTAATCCCTAGTCCCTAATCCCTGATTTACCTCAGAAAATCCATAAGCGTCGGTTGAATTATTCTTGCGCCTGATGACAGCGCGGCCTGATAGACGGCTTCCGCCATTTTTTGAAACATTATGACTTCCGCAAAATCCACGTCCTCGGCGTCCGACTTCATTCTTTCATAGTTTATATAATCCTGTTCATATCTGGCGGCCAAAAGCTCCAGCCTTCTCGTCCTGCCGCCAACCTCGGCGGTCTTTGTAAGCAGATGGTTTTGCCCGTCCTGCAGGGGCTTTATGAACTTGTTAATCACTTCAGCCGGCTCACCGTTACTTGTCACCGTATATAAATCGTTAAGGACATTAAACATGTTACGCTTTACCGCCACGCCATCCTTGTCCACCGTATCATACAAAATCAAATCGATACCGCTTATCGTAACGGGCATGGATATCGAGGGGCCTACATCAAATGTCAGAACGTCACGCCTGAGCAGTTCGAGCATGTCCATCATCAGCTTGGCTTCGAGCTCGTCATCTTCCGTGAGCGCGTCCCACTGGGCTTGGTCAAGACCAAGAGCGTTGAAGTCAAAGTCCGGGTCTTGAAAATCATATATAGTAAGACTTGACAAATCAATTGTAGCACCGGGCGCACCGCCGGGATGTGGGTAAGTTTCCAGTTCTATAGCCTCAATCTCAGCAAATTCTTCGCGCGACTTCCCGTCAAAGTAGGATAGGTCATATCCATTAAATAATAGGATCAAATTCCCGTCTTCATCTTTATCTACCGTAAAGGGTCCTGTTATCATGTCTGTATATTGGACGTCGGCGGGTTCGCCCGGGGTGTTGTAGCCGCCGAATATGTATTTGTCTCCAAACGTTGTGTTGAGAGTATCTACAAAATGATTCCGGAGCTGCTCTATAGTACGTGAGATAGCAATTTTATCGGAGGTCCGCTCCGTTTCTTTTTCATCCGTTCCTTTAACATCCGTCGCCGCGTCTATGGTCGCCACATACGCGTCCGCCATGACCTTTTGCAGCTCCATCACGCCGCTCTCTACCTGGGTCAGCCAGTCCTGGGCCGAGGCGACCGTTCTCTCGTAATGGGAGAGACGGGCGAGCTTGTTTCTTGCCGCCTGACTATATATGAGGGCGGTTGGGTCGTCGCTGATATGCGCAAACTTCCTGCCGGTCGCCAGCATATTCTGCAGACTGTCCATCCTAGTAAGATTAGTATTGAGATTCCTCATGAAATTATTCACAAGCATCGAATTAGTAACGCGCATGGTGGTTGCTCCTTTTGTTTAGGGATTAGGGATTAGGGATTAGGGATCAGGGATCAGGGATCAGGGATTAGGGATCAGTCTTTCGGATTTGTAATTCTGAATTATTCCGCATTCCGAATTCCGCATTCCGAATTAATTCTGCATTATGCATTATGAATTATGAATTACAGCCCCACTCTCCCCGTGCCGTTTATCAGTCTGTCTAGGGCTTCGTCCATTGCTGTTATGACGCGCGCGGCACCGGAATATGCATGCTGGAATTTAACAAGGTTCGTCATTTCCTCATCAAGGGATACCCCGGATACGCTGGTCCTGTGGTTTTCCGCCGCGAGTGTCAGTATCCTGCTGTTGTCCGACGTCCTTTTGGCAAAGTTCAGCGTGTTTGCGACGTCGAACCTGATACTCGTGGCAAAGCTGTCAAAGCTGCCTATATGCACATCGCCCACCGCGAAGTCTTTCACGAGAAACAGCGCGTAAAGTGCGTTCATATTCTCGTTATTGCCGCGCTGCAGATGTTCGGAGGGACCAGTCTTTATAATTTCAATAGTCGAAGCCGCGATATTGTACTCGCTTTCCATCACCTCTTCGCTCAGCCTGAAATTCTGGGCGGTAACTTTGGATATGTCGAAAAGGAATTCAAATTCTTCTGCTGTAGCTCCATCAGCCGGGTCGGGAGGAGGGGTGAAAAAGGTAAAGCCCAAATCGTCTACTCCAGAATCAAAGTCATTTACTTCGTAGGGGTCTTCGCCCAGCGGCAAAACTGCCGGCGTATTGGGAGGCGACAAAAGCAACCAATTATTAGTAATTTCATCCCAAAATACCCTATCACCATTATCATCAACCAAAATGGGCTCGCCAGTTGCGTCCTCCCATCTGCCGTCGATAAAGAAGACACGATCGCCATCATCATACATCACAAGGATTCCGTTTGCGTCCACCCAAGCGCCGTCCGCGTTTTGACTCAGGCGGTTGCCGTCCGCGTCTGTCCATGTCCAGAAAGCCGGGTCTTCCAAAAAGAAGTTGACTCCGTTTACAGACCCTTCCGGCGTGTCGGTCCAGCCTTCGCGATGTACGGCGTTTATCTCCTGAACCAGCGCCCGCGCGAGATTATTTAACATTTCTATATAATACGGAATACCCGGCGTATTTACAGAGGTATTATCGCGCATATCTATATACGCCCTGAGCTCACCACCCGTGACGACAAGATCCTCGCCCGGCTCAAAACCGATCGTCGTTCTGTTAAAGCCGTTTTCGTCTATAAGAACCCGCTCAACCCCGTTCGCATCGGTGAATGAAACGTAAATGCTCGCAAGCGGGTCACGCGGGTTTACAGGGTCAGGATCAGTGGGCGGAGGATCGGAAGTGATAGTAGGTTCATCAATCACACCTACCAGTCCTTCCACAGATCTACCACGGCGCTCCAGTGCCGTTTCGCGCCTCTCCAGCGTTTCAATAAGGTTGTTCACTTGGGATAAAAGTGCCTCATGTTCGGCTAACCGGTTCCGTAAGTCGGCCAACTCAGGAAGAGGGGCAGGCGGATCGGGAATGACCCCGTTCAGTTCGTCACGATACGTTTGCCGCAGCCCTAATGCGCTGTCGAGCTGGCCTTGAAGGATATCTAACTCATCCTGTGCGTCCAGTACCTCCTGATTCGCGGCGGCATAATTCACGGCATAATCCGGATCATCTGGATCTAATCTGTCACGTGCCCTTTCGAGTTGCGTAATTTGACTGTTTTTCGTGCGGACATCGTCGCGCAATGCCGTTATCTGAGGCCTGAGGACATTGTTTATCTGGTTGCGGAGAAAGTCCCTTCGCGCGGTGATACCAGCCGCAAGGCCGTCAATAGCTGTCTGAAGAGCCCCCGCCACTGTCCGCAGATCCGGCAGTTGGTCTTTACCGTCTATTCCCAAAAAGCTGTCAATATCCGTGCCGGGAATGATAATGCTTAAAAATGCCCCGATCCTGTCATGGATATCCGTGATCTGATCATTAAACTTGATAATATCGTTATTTCGGCGCTCTATTTCACGAGCGAACTTGTTTATCAGCGCGGCTACGTCGCGGCCGTCTCCCGTGTAGGCGGGGTTTACAGGTACGGCTACTCCGTTTAGTTCCGCTCTCGGCTGCGCCCATATGGGCCATGACACCTGGTCTTCGCCTTCGATCACATTGTCCATGTACCTGAATTGCAGCGTGTTGTATGTCGTGTGGTTTACGAGCTCCTTGCCGCCTATCTCCACAATGAAGAATGTGCCGCCTCTGCCGTCAGATTCATCTCTGTAGCTTATGTCTATGATCTTGGAAAGATCGTCAACAAGGACATTGCGCTTATCCCGCAGGTCGTTGGCGATTTTTCCGGTGACTTCAAACGCGTATATGTTTTTGTTAAGTTCGGCTATTTGCTCCGATATCCTGTTTATTGCGTCAACCGTTGTCCTGACGGCCATGTCCTGCGTTGCCTGCAGGTCTACTATGCCCTGGTATGTGAGGTTGAGCTGCTGGACGAGATCCAGGCCCGCGGTTTGAAGTAATTTGCGCGGAGCGCCTTCTACGGTGTCTTCCGCTAAAATCTTCATGGCTTCGAAAAGCCTTGCGATGCTGAAGTTTATGCTCGTTTCCTCGTTTACGTTATCGAAAAACGACTCTAAGTATCTCAGTTGCGTCGTCCTTGTCTGCCAGTATGAGTTTATTGTGTTTTCTGTCCTGAAACGCCTGTCAAGGTGGGCGTCGCGTATCTGGTCGAGCAGCATTACACGTACGCCGCCGCCAACGCGCGCCAGATTAAGGGGCATGAGCTGCCCTATATTAGAAAACGGGTCATACGCAGCCGTTATTATGCGCTGACGCGTATATCCTCTTGTTTCAACATTAGCGATATTATGTCCGGTAACGTCAAGCCCGAGCTGGCTGAGATTAATACCGGTCTTTCCTATCTCTATACCAAAAAACGTCGATCTCATAAGTTCTCCTGATTATGCATTATGCATTATCCTAAGCTTTGCCGTCGAAAAAGCCTGTTGTTTTTTTTCTGTCCGGAGCCGCTTTTCCGTCTTCTCCGTAGAAATTGTTCAGCGGGTCTTCTGAGTCTACCATGAGGTCTATCATAGCGTCCGAATACTCGATATGCGACTCGATTAGTCTTCTGTTTTCCATGTTCAGCTCTTTGTGCTGAGAGAGCAGGGCTGTGAGCTCGGTTTGCAGCTTTTTAAACGTCTCTCGCTCATCAGGCGCCATACGCGCGGCTATAGCGCTGACCGTTATTTCCTTTTCCGCCGACCCAAACTCAGCGGAAAGCTGCGGATGTAATGCCGCCCTCTTTTTCTCGATGGCATTGAGTTTTGACAGTTCTTTCAGCTCCTTGCGAACAACATCCTCAAGCAAATCAGCCTCGCCGCTAATTATGACCCGTCGTTCTTCCGTAGCGAGTTCAAGAAGGGTTTCAAGCAAACTCTTCTGCTCAAGAAGCAAGTTGTAAAGCTCATCGAGTATAGGCCTCATTAAGCCTCCTCCTTACGTCGTCGGCAGGGATTAGGGATAATCTCCACTACGTTCCGATGAAACGCTTGATTTAATGTCCGCACGGCGGGAATAGAGGATCTCTTGTTATAGGGATTAGTATGCTCGCATCGTAATTATGCATTATGAATTATGAATTATGCATTATGAATTCCGCATTCCGAATTCCGAATTCCGAATTCCGAATTCCCTACCGCCCAAGTACGCTTTCTAGGATCTTCGCCGCGACGTCTTCGCTTGGGACGCTGTATGTGCCCTGACGAATTGCGTTTGTGATGTTCGCTATGTGCTCTTTCTCTTCCGGCGAACGGAACTCCAGCACTTCCCGAGCCTGCTCCATGGCCTTCGAAAAGCCGAGCGCCTCATCGGTAAGTGTGAGCTCGTCGCGGCCGCTAGAAGTTTTTTGCTTTGTCGGAGCGGGCTTTGACGCCAGATAGCTCTTTAGGATATTCGGACTTGCAATAGGATTGATTTTCATTGGATTCGCCTTCTTTCGTATGGTTATAGGTTAGGGATTAGGGATTAGGGATTAGGGATTAGTCTTTTTGGTTGGGCATTTATGAAACTATAGTTGGGATTCCAATACAGGAATACTAGTCCCTAGTCCCTAATCCCTAGTCCCTTGCGGTCCTGAGCAAAGCGACCGCATCACTGTTTATCGTATCTTGTGTGCATTTTGGGCGATGGCCTCGATGAGTCGGTCTTCCTGGGTTCCGGCGGCGGGGGTTTGTTTGCTTCCACATTCTTCTGCATCGTCGCCGTAACATTACTTTTACATGCCTCGCACATCCGGCCCGTATATATCGGCTTTCTGCATACCTCGCACATAAGCATACTGCCGCCGCCGCTGCCTGTCGAAGAGAGCGTGAGCCGTCCTTCTTTCAAAAGGTGCAGTATAACGGCTTTATCGACTTCGGTTTCTTCGGCGACCGTGTCAATGTCTGCGCCCTGATTATCGTATATATAGTCTCTGACAATTATAAAATCCTGATCTATCTTGTGGAGACACTCGGGGCATATCTTACCGCCTATGCTGTGAAACGGCTTTTTACACATCTTACACTGAATAATGTTCATTGGGACCTCCTCCTTACGTCGTCGGCAGGGATTATGTATTAGGGATTAGGGATTAGGGATTAGTCTGTTAGCAGAGTCATTCCGCATTCCGCATTCATTATGAATTATGCATTATGAATTATGCATTATTCCCCTATCTCCTCATATTATTCGCTATGCCTTCCATTTCGTCTGCTGTCGTTAATGCGCGTGAGGCCAGTGAGAATGCTCTTTGCGTTCTTATCAGAAGTGTCATTTGTTCGGACAGATCGACATTGGAACCTTCAATTGCCCCTTGCCTTATTCTCACTCCCTCCACCGGGAGTCTTTCGCCGGAGGCTTCGCTTTCCAGATAGCTCCCGCCGCCTAACGCCAACAGACCTGTTACATTCCTGAATGTGAATATTCCGAGCGGGACAACCGTCATCTCTCCGCCTGCGGTGAAAGTAATAACGCCGTTTTCATCGATCTCAGTCAAGGTTGTGCCGTCCGGCACTTGAATCCTCGCGCCGTCGGCGTCGAGTACCCAATGTCCTTCGCCGTTAACCAGCCAGGAGGTATATCCGTCCTCATCGACTCCAAAATAGAAGTTTCCCGCTCTGGTATAGACCGTGGTCCCGGAGGCGTCCTCAAGCGAAAAGAACCCTTCGCCCTCAATGGCGACGTCAAGCGGTCTATCGGTTCCTCTGATGATTCCGACGGAAAAATTCTTAGTTGCGCCGGCGACCATCACGCCGTTGCCCCTTTGCTGGTTACCCTCCGGCGTCCTTGGCTGGGCCGGGGTGAGGCCCGCGGTGTACATCGCGTCTTTAAAATCGAGCCTTGAGGTTTTAAACGCGACCGTATTAACATTAGCGACGTTATGAGATATCTCATCCATCCTTCGCTGCTGCCTTTGAATCCCACTCGCGGCTATAAGCATTGCTGTATACATCAAACTACCTCAATCTTGCAATATCATTGACAGCTTTGCCGACACTTTCGTCTACCATTGTCAGCATGCGCTGGTTTGTCTCATATGTCCGGAAAACGGTGAGCATGTCTACCATTTCGCGTGCGATATCGACGTTCGAAGTTTCGAGATATCCTTGCGCTATAGCGAACGCATACGTTTCAGCCGCCGGTGCCGCATCTGTGAAAAACAGGTTGCTGCCTTGTTTCCTGAGCACTTCGTTATCCTCAAACGAAACCACGCGGATAACGTCGCTCAATTCGCCGTCTACTCTGACCTCGCCTAACTCATTGACGGTGAAATTAGGACCGCCGACATAAATCGGTCCGCCTTCGCCAAGGAGGAAATTCCCTTCCCCGTCTACCAGATATCCCTCGCTGTCTATGTAGAACGCGCCTGCCCTGCTGTATCGCTCACCATCGGGGGTCCCCATTACGAAGAACACGTCGCCCCCGAGCGCCAAATCCGTGCTGCGTCCCGTACCTTCGAGATTACCGGAGGAAAAGTCGATATAAAGCTGGTCTATCTGCGTTCCGAGATGCATCGGGCCAACCTCACGCGTATAACCGCGAACGTTAGCGTCAAAGATGCGGTTTATCATAACCTCATCAAAGCTGTGCGATACGAGATTCTCTCTCCTGAAACCGGTGGTATCCGCGTTGGCGATGTTGTTCGTGATGGTTTCCATCCGCCTGCGCTGGAGCATCATGCCGGTTCCCGCTATGTACAGACCTCTTACCATTTCGTCTCCTAACTAATCTAAAAAACGCCTATAGAACATACGTATCTTTCCCTACATTTAAGATATCGTTCTTTTGCGCCTTAAACTTAACTGTTTTCAAACATTTTCATTATAATATTTAAAAATAAATTATAGGGATCAGGGATTAGGGATCAGGGATCAGGGATTAGTGGAGAATTATTCACTGTGGGAGTCGTTCCCCTATTCCGCATTCCGCATTCCGAATTAATTATGCATTATGCATTATTCCGAACTATCGGGATTATCGCTTCCCCAGCCCTATTACCAACATTACTTCATTTTGTGTGATGCCCAGTTTTTTTGCTATTTGCGCGACCGTCTTTCCTTCTGCAGACATCTCCAGTATCCTGTTGTGTGTCGTTTTTGGCTGATCCGCCTGCTCTTCGCTTACAGATACGGGCATATGTCCGACAGTTTCGTCAATGATTCGCTGAAATACTGTTTCGTTATCCTTCTTTTCGGGGGATACCGAGGTCCTTTGCGTATTGCTTCTTATCATTCTCTCCGCTCGTTCCAGAACCTCGCTGGCGGCCCTTATCCTGCTGGAATCGATTTTCATCGACCGCGGCGATATCCTCTCCTCAGACTCTCTGACAACAATCTCCGGCGGACGCGCGGGAGGTTGGGGCGGCGGCGCCGGAGGAGGGCGATGCTGCGCGGCAAGATTTGCGCTTAAAATGGCCGCCCGGCTCTCAAACTCCTTTATTTCCTCCATCGACGACTTTGCCTGATCGTTAAACTCATCCATAATACTCTCTACCGTTTGGTAAAGCTTCAGGAGTTTTGATTCTTTCTCGTCAAGGAGCTTGCGCTGACGCCTGACGTCGCCAAAAAGCATCCTGATTAATATTGCGATCAAACAAACAAGCGCGGTTATAAACAGCGCAAAAGCGTAATACTCTATTCCCAAATCAGTTCTCCCTGTAATTGTAATTTTGGCGGTTTTATTAGGGATTAGGTGTTAGGGATTAGGGATTAGTCTTTTGGTTTGGGCAATTATGTAGCAATAGCCAGATTTTAAAACAGTAATACTAATCCCTAACCCCTAATCCCTAATCCCTTTAAACCTTAATATCTATCCTGTGGTTGCTGGGTGCGACGATAAAGCCCGGTCCGGGGCTTTCATCCTGCTTTTCTTTATCCTGACCTGATCCGCCTTCATCGCCGTGAGCTCCCTTGCCGCTCCCGTCTTTATCTGCGCGGAGCCTGTCCATTTCGCTTTCGGACATATGCTGTACCCGCTTCTGTTCGACCGCCTCATTCAGTCTCGATTGGATCGCCTGATAATCCTGCGTCACTTCGGGCCTTTTTTGCGCAGCGCTCGTATCCCTCGCCATATCAGGCGACCGGTTTATCATAATCTGCGTATCAATACCCCTAATAGACACAATGCCCCCCCTTATTTCTTCCAGGTGGGACTTCGTCCCCCCTGGATACGAACCGCTTTGCGGTTCGATACCCCCCTCGCGTTTGCACGGCAAACGCGGCCGCTCGGCGGGCAGTTGTGTCCTACGGGGAAGTGAATTCCCCTTCGGACGATTTCAATCGTTTTCATGGACTATTTGACACTACCGCATTCCGAATTCCGAATTATGCATTAAAACCCCTATCCTTCCCCTATCCTTTGCGAATCTCACACGCGTTCCAGATTATATTGCCTTCCCTGAATTTAAAAGTCGCGAATTTGATATCGTCATTGACTTTGTACAGATCAGATGCGATAGTGATCCTCGCCCCCGGATACACTGTGTCAAATACATGTACCTTACCTTCTGTCGAGCTTTCCAGTTCACATTTGAGTACGGCCATTTCATCCTTATATTCTCCAATAAGTTCTGAATTGGTACGTCTGTTCTCCTCACCGGAACGGAACAGTTTGTCCCAGGTCTCGGCGTCGAGCTTACCCTTTGTCTTTGTCAGGTAAGCGTCCAACTGATCGAGCTTGATCATTTCGCCCTCAATTCTTTCCACTTCTTTCTCAAGAAAACTCAGCCGCGTGCGTTTCTGCGGCATAGCGCCTACTTCGATCTCGGTTGGCATGTGTGAGACCGAACCAATGCTGTTTGCAACGATCTCGACAGCCGCGCTGGCTTGTCCGCCGATGATACTTCCCCGTTTGCCCTTTGCGTACAATCCCTGACCGGCCTCAATGCTGCTATGGATGCTCGCGTCTACAGTTACAGAACCTCCCGCGATCGCTACGCCCCGCTCTATATACAGCAGAGAGATGGAGCCTCGCGCTTCGATTCTCCCCTTGTCCATACCCTGCATTCCGCGTTTGACTTCAACATTCCCTCCGGAGTATATCTCGGACGCCTCCACAACACCGCCGACGATCACGCTGCCCGTCGCTTTGATTATATGTCCCCCTAAGACATTTCCGCGAATATGCACACTTCCGTTAAAATCGACGTTACCCACGGTCAGATCAACATCCCCGTCGATATTATACACGCTTGATACATTGACGGAACCGTTTATGACTTCTACCATTCCGGTACATTTTGCCCGCATTTCAGTCTTCTCGGCGTTTATCAAAACATTTTTGCCCTTGGGTAAAACAGCCTCCTTACCGCGCCTCTGACTTATCTGTCGGCCTTTGACCGTTGTTCCCGGCGTACCTTCAGTCGCGTATTCCCTTGTTACTAAAACCTGTCCCTCTTTAACCGATTCATAGAGATCAAGCGACTTGTAATCCACTCTTCCGCTTTCGAGTTCTTTTGGCTTTGCCTTTTTTTTATCCGTTTCAAAGTGGAAAATTATCCGCCCGTCCTCGCCGTCTAAAGGCTTTGTTGCCTCCGCTATCGTGCGGGCCTCATTATATACTCTCTTTTCTAAAAGATCAGCCAGCGCCTGTTCATCAAGGCCGTGCGATATACCGGCCAGTAAAATCTTTTGCTTTGCGGCGCCGGGTTCGATAGACGGACCGCCGGGTTCCGGCGCAAGGAGCGTCACCCGCGCTTCGGTTTCGTCTTTAGCGATATCAATTGTAATATCCTCGCCTATAAGAGACTCTTTCTGTGCTATGGCTATTTTTGCGCGTCCGTGATTACTCGAGACAAGGCTGATCAATGCCCCCTCGTCGAGCCCTGCTATATTCTTGCGGCCTATGAAACCCGCCAACCCGACCTTGTCTATCGGATATCCCAAACCGCGCTCGTGAAACAACTCCAAATAGACTCCGTTTTCCTCAAAAAACAGCTCGAAACCGGCATTGATGTTACTGAGTTCCTCATTCGATCCCCAAAAAACGTGATACAGCCGGGGCTTCCCCTCTTCCGCGTCATCCACTTCCTCTATCACCATTTCGCTTACTTTCCGGCTAAAATAATCCTCGGCTAAAGCTCCGGCCGCCTCCGGACTCTCCGCCGTAAAATACCTTCTTTTAGTTTTCATATTACTTTCTCCAATCTCGTGCGCATCTTTGCTAATACTTTTGAGTGGATTTGTGAAACGCGCGACTCAGTCACCTGCAAAATATCAGCTATCTCCTTCAGCAGCAGCCCTTCGTAGTAGTACAGCGTTATGACGAGCCTTTCCTTCTCGGCAAGCGCGTCAATAACGTCCGCCAGTATCTGTTTCTTTTCCTTCTCAATGAGTTCTTCTTCAGGCGTGTTTTCATCTCTGCTTTTAATTTCCGCTTCGGGATTTGAGGAACTGAGCGCATCTTCAAAGTTGATCAGGTTGAACATATGTGTCTGGGTCAATATCTTATGGACCTGTTCGACCGGCATATTAAGCGATTCGGCGACAACTTTGTCGGCGGACACTTCCAGGCTCTCATTCTCCAGTGACTCATACGCGCTTGTGATCGCGCTGATCTTTTTTCTCAGGCTTGGCGGCGCCCAGTCCTGGCTGCGCATATAGTCGAGTATCTCTCCTCGTATACGGGAGACTGCGTATGTTTCAAATTTCACTGCGTGTTTCAGTTCAAACTTATCTACAGCGTCGATGAGCCCTAACATACCGCAGCTAACGAGATCGTCATACTCGTTATAGTTATTGTATTTAGGCATCATCCGCCTGACGATCCACTTGACCAGATAGCCATAATTGAGCAGTATCCGGTCTTTAGCGTCTAAATCGCCGGTCTGCTTATAAACCACCCAAAGCTCATTGAGTTCTTCGGCAGTCAGTTTGTATTCAGCTTCGTTAAAGCCAATCATCTGATCCTCACTTCAAATCGCCTTCAATCAGTCTTCTTCGCATGATTTGTTTCTGCTGCCTGATTAACACATACTTTGCCAGAAACTCGCTTGTGCTTGAGTTCTGTTTTAAAAACCGCATACCGACTTTATAGAGCATGGTTTCCGGCTCAAAAAATATCCGCACCACTTCGGCGTACATTTCCAGTTCTTTCATGTCGCCCCCCGCGTCGTCAATAAATATCTGCAGCATATACTTATCCCCGACGGTATACTCGCGCTTAGTGTTGATCGAGACCCCGGTGACGCTCAAATCCCTGGTCTCCGTTGTTTCCATCTCGGTAATCTCGTCTAAATCCATGTAATCAGACAATCCGCCCAGCCTGACCACACCTTTTGTCGAATACAAACACACTCTTACTTTCAGTTTTACCGGCAAACGATAGTAATCCCGCCGCTGGCTTTTTATCGGTTTGGTTGTCTGTACCAATCTTGCATACCTGACGCCGTCTTTTGTTACAACCCCTTTCGCCTTAGCCTGTATCATGTATCTTCCGGACTGGCGAAAATAGATCACATATACATCGTCATCCGCATGAATCAGCATCGGTACCCCTTGATACTCGGGCAGCGCAACCAGAATCGCCCCGTCAAAGAGAACTTCCCAAACCATAGTCTTGTAGATTCGTTCCTCTTCGGTAAACATCTCGATCTTATCACCGGCAACTATCTTACTATCGTCACTCACTGAAAATACCTCTTTCTGCATTATGCACCAGGGATTAGGGATCAGGGATTAGGGATTAGTCTTTTGGTTTGGTAGTTTTGAAACTAAGGTTGAGATTTCAAGACAGAAATACTGATCCCTGATCCCTGATCCCTGATCCCTAATACCGCATTATGCATTATGAATTACCTGCGTATCCTGCTGAATATCTTAGCCAGAATGTTATTTGAAGTTTTCTCGCTGGGCATATCAAGAAGAGCTCTTGCGACCTGATTTATCTCTTTAGACGTAGCGCATCCCGGCGAGCTTACTAATATCGGGACCTGTCTCTTGATCGACAGAGGCACGTCATGACTAAACATGACCAGGCCGATGGGGTTAACGTGTTTTCCGAGATGTCTGCTGATGAACTCGCCAAAACCCTCCATAACGTGCTGCGCTTCGTTCTGGTTGGCGCATTTATTTATAAGCACATGGATGGGGTGAGACATATCCTGCTTCGCCACCGTTTTGACAAGCGCGTATGCGTCCAGAATCGCCGTCGGTTCCGTTGTTGTAACAACTATCGTTTCCGAAGATGACAGTATCATCTGGATGATCTTATCGTTGATGCCGGCGCCGGTGTCAATGATGATCAAGTCGATCGGAAGGTCGAGATGGGTAAGCCCTTCGAGCAGGAGTCCTAGCTGATCTTCTCCCATATTCAGCAGATCGCTTATGCCCGACCCTCCTGATATGAAGCGGACGCCCTCGTGTCCGAGTTGAATTATCTCATGCAGAGTTTTATCCCCCAGCAGTAAATGGCTGAAATTATACCTGGACGTCACCCCCAGCATAACGTCTACATTAGCAAGGCCAAAATCAGCATCGACCACAAGCACACGCACACCAAGTCTGCTCAGCGCTATTGCCAGATTGACAGACATACTCGATTTGCCAACTCCGCCCTTTCCGCTTGCTACAGTGATCACCCGTACATCCTGTTTGGTCTCAACCATTTCCCTGAGTTTTTGCGCTTGATCAGGCACACACACATTCATTATATTTTACCAATCCTTTGGTCCTCAGCCGGTTCCGGTTCGATGTCTTCCTGCTCGATGTCTTCCGGTTCCCGGTCCTGAGTCTCTCTGTCAGATTTCCTTATTTCTGATTCCGTATTGTAGATAATTTGTTTCGCGATCGATTCCATTTCGACAACTTCAATGTCGTCGGGAACATTCTGCCCCGTTGTGACATATGCCAACGGTCTCTGTGTATACCAACTGATGTTCAGGATCGACCCTCGGTATTTTGTCTCGTCCAATTTTGTGACCATGAGCTTATAGTCTTCCACAAACCCGTACGTATCAACCATTTCAATGATCGACGCAAAGCCTGTCGTTGCAGCCAGACACAGCAGGATATCCTCCGGTTTCAAAATGCGTATCATATTGATTATATCTTCTTTATGCTGCTCGTCCCCCGGGCGTTTCCCCGCCGTATCTACAAAAATCAGATCCCTGTCGGACATAGCCTCCAGCGTGTCCTCCAGCTCTTCCATATGATAGACCACATGCAGCGGGATCCCCAGAATATCAGCATAAGTCTGAAGCTGCTCCTGTGCGCCTATCCTGAACGTATCAGTGTTTATCATGCCGACTTTCTTTTTCTGTTTGACCGAAAAATCAGCCGCGAGCTTCACTATCGACGTCGTCTTGCCGACTCCTGTCGGCCCTAGAACAAGTATTATCTTCTGCGTGAACTTCTTATGTAAAATGGGTTCCGGTCTGCCGAACTGCTCAAGCATCAGGTGTTCCAGAATCTCACCGGCGCCGGCGCCCGGCTGCTTTCTGAGCATAAGCTCGGTCTCTTTTGCCAGTGAGTGCGCCAGTTCCTCCCTGACCTGGTTTTCTATCATTCTCAAATGAAGCTCCTGCACATCCTCCGGAAAATCGTAAGTGATCTCGCGCTTTACAAATGAGAATTTCTCTATAAAGTCGCTGAGCATAGCGTCTATGGAGTCTATCCGTTTGTCAAGCCTGTCGATATGAACGCTGCTTATCTCTGCGGTTTTTCTCTCAGGCTCTTTTTTCGGCTCCGTCGGTTTGTTAAACGTTTCATAGTTGGCGTTTAACCTTTTGACCGCAGGCACATTCGCCGGATCATATGCAACCATGACCTCAAAAACGGGCTTTCGAAAAAGATTCTTTAACCCTTTCTTGCGAACTTTCCGGCTGTTGAGAATAACGGCGTCCGACCCCAGTTCTTTGATCACCGTATCCATCGCCTGCTGCATATCATTAGCATGGTATCTTTTTACTAACATATCAGAGCTTGACTACTCCTTCCGCATACACTTCAATGTTGCTTTCGACCTCATTATATGACAGGACCGCAAGTTCCGGCGATATCTGTTCCGATATCTTTCTGAACTGTCTCCTCACAAGCGGCGACGTCAGAATGATCGGCGCCTTTCCCCTGTTTTTCATGCCTTCAACAATCGTCCTGAGCGTATCAAAAATAGCATGCACCTGTGCCGGTTCGATGGCAAGATATGCCCCATGTTCCGACTGTTTTGTGCTGTCAATTATGATCTGCTCAAGCTGCGGATCGAGGGTAATAGCGTAAGCAACGTCGTCCGGAACGAATCTTTTCGATATTAAGCGCTTCAGCGCCTGCCTGACATACTCTGTGAGCAGATCCGTATCCCTTGTGAGATTTCCGTAATCTCCCAGTGTCTCGATGATCGTTGTCATATCGCGTATCGGCACGTTCTCCGACAACAGATTTGCCAGAACCTTCTGTATTTCGCCGAGCGAAAAGAGTTTTGGCACAACCTCGTCAACCAGCGCCGGCTGAGTTTTCCTCAGATTGTCGATAAGCGTCTGGACCTGCTGCCTGTTGAGCAGTTCATGACCGTGCCTTTTGATTATTTCCGTCAGGTGCGTCGCTATGACCGAAGGCGGATCGACGGTTGAATAGCCCAGTATTTCGGCTTCTTCACGGTCGCCTTTCGGTATCCACAGCGCCGGCAGTCCGAAAGTCGGCTCAACGGTGGGTATTCCGAAAATCTCTTCCTCTACTTCGCCCGTACTCAGCGCGAGCAGGTGATCCGCCATAATCTCACCGCTTGCTATTTCCACGCCTTTTATCTTGATCGAATACGTGTTCGTGCCAAGCTGTATGTTGTCGCGCAGTCTGATAGCGGGTACGATGACGCCGAGATCGAGCGCGCATTGCCGCCTTATCATAACGACACGGTCAAGCAGGTCGCCGCCTTGCGAAACGTCCACCATCGGTACGATGCCGTAACCAAACTCAAGTTCTATCGGGTCTACCTGGAGCAGCGCCGTGACGCTTTCGGGCTTGCGCTTTTCCTCCGCCGTGACCTCTTCCACTATCTGTTCATCAACTATGGCCGCCTTCTGCTGCCTGTTGCTGATTATGGCTCCGGTGATGACCAACCCGGCCGCTACGGCCCACATCGGCAAAGTCGGAAGCCCGGGGATCATACTGACTATAACAAGTAAAATGCCCGACATTATTATCGCGTGCGGCTGGGCGCCAAGCTGTTTGGCAACCTCTCCGCCGAATGAGGTATCCCTTCCCGACCGGGTGACGATGATACCGGACGACATGGATATCATAAGCGCGGGGATCTGTGTGACAAGCCCGTCACCAATCGTCGCGGTTACAAAGATATTCGCGACCTCGCCCAGAGACCGGTCCATTGTGAGGACGCCGATGATAAGCCCTGCTATGACATTAACAAACGTTATCAAAAGCCCTGCTATAGCGTCGCCCTTGATAAACTTGCTGGCACCGTCCATCGCACCATGAAAGTCCGCCTCATACTGTATCTTTTCGCGCCGCATCCGGGCTGTGTCTTCGTCTATGAACCCGCTGTTCAGATCCGCGTCTATGGCCATCTGTTTGCCGGGCATAGCGTCGAGCGTGAATCTGGCGGAGACTTCCGCAACGCGCTCCGCGCCTTTTGTTATGACCATAAACTGGACTATCAGTATGATAATAAAAAGTATTATACCCACGACCATATTGCCACCGATAACAACGCTGCCGAATGTCCGTATGACATTACCCGCGTCGCCCTCGTTGCCGAGGATGAGCCTGGTCGAAGCCATGTTAAGCGCGAGCCGGAACAGCGTGATAATAAGCAGCAGCGTAGGAAAAACCGAAAAGTCCACAGGCTCTTTTATATACAACGAAAACAGCAATATCGTAAGGCATACCGCAATATTGATAATAAGCAGAAAATCCATAACCCCTTCGGCAAAAGGGAAAATTATGATGAATATGACCGCCAGTATCAGTAAGCCAATAGCTATGTCGGAAGCTTTCATGTTAACGGACTCGCCCTTTCTGTTTGTAAACAAACACAAGAATGTCGGCTACGGCCTGGTAGAATTCGGCGGGGATCTCGTCGTCTACTTCACAGAGGGAAAACAACGATTGTGCCAGCGGTTTGTTTTCGACTATTTGTATGCCGTGTTCAAGCGCGACTTCCTTTATTTTTCTCGCGATATAATCCTGCCCTTTTGCGATAACAATAGGTGCGCTGCCCACCTTCTCTTCATATTTCAGGGCTACGGCATAGTGCGTCGGGTTTGTGATGACCACATCCGCCTCGGGGACCCTGCTCATCATCCGCATCGCGCTCATCTGGCGCTGCTTCTGCCTTATTTTACCTTTTATCTGGGGGTCCCCTTCAATGTTTTTGAATTCGTCTTTGACTTCCTGCTTTGTCATCCGCAGGTCCTTTTCATGTTTCCACCAT